>OATT01000569.1_pt1 | contig 33330 bp, 35 predicted proteins | sample 1476071 | NCBI WGS metagenome assembly OATT01 (sample SAMEA2579989, study PRJEB22360) | human gut metagenome | biome: human gut; feature: human-associated habitat; material: faeces | place: Denmark | collected 2008/2010 | reverse complement strand
AACTTCAGCCTTCCAAGCTGACTACGTGGGTTCGATTCCCATCACCCGCTCCATATGATGATTAACACTTACTTCTTGTAAGTGTTTTATTTTATACTTAATTCAAAAAAACCTTACTTTTTTATGAAGTAAGGTTTTCATTACCTGTTTGGTAATTTTTTCTTTTCAAAAATAATGGCTATAAGAATAAACAAAATTGATATAACAGCAACATACAATATTCCTAAAATGGGTATTGTCGTATGATTTTCCAGTGACAATAACAAAGACATAATCTGTTTTTGAGGAAAAACCTGAACAATGGCATTAAATATTTCATTATTAGTCACCTGAACAAAACCACCTGAAACAATAGCCCCCACAATAGCAAACATATTACCAAGCATCATACTCTCCTCTAATGTTTTTGATAAAACATTAATCCAAAGACCGAATGCCGTTGCAAAAAAGCATAACAGCATTAAAGTGAGAACAAATTGCCATAAAGCAATAGATAGTGGGATATCAAAAGCAAACAGAGCTCCGCATATCACAGTAACAGCTGGAACAAATAGAAAACTGAAAACAACAATAAAATGACTCATCATATATTGATAACAATGAACTGAGGTTCCTAATATCCTTTTATTAATCCCTTTTCTTTCATCAAAATAATATGAATAAATCTGAACTCCTAATAATGAAATAACCATCATTAAAAAGCCTAGAATATTAGAAGCTGTTCCTCGCCCTTCATCAGTAGATAAAGAATTGATTTGACCATTAATCAACAATTGGATTGCCTGATTATACTCTTCTCCTTTTGTAGATAACACTTTAACATTTTGGTCTTCTTGGTAAATAACAGCATCATATTGATTTAAAACCATCTGTGAATTTTCTGGAATCTCTTTTAATGAAATATATTGCACTTCAGCATTAGCAACTGTTTCAATATTCCCTACAACTCCTATTCTCATCTGATAAGACATACTGTTCGTAAAATAGACAGCAAACCCTATCACAATTGGAATTAAAACAAGATAAACTATTAAAAACGCTTTATCATGGCTAATACGATAAAATATTAATTTCATGAGTTTTAACATTATTCTCTCCTCCTAAACATAATCTTGTGGACGATAATTTCTATGAACAATCAGCAATAACAACAAAGATAAAACAAGGAGTCCAAGGATAATCCACCAATAATTTGAACTTGCTCCATCATAAATGATCTGAAAGACACAGTCCACAGTCCATTTAATTGGAGAAAAGCTTGCAACTTTCTCAAAGAATGCCCCCAAACTTGCAATAGGAAAGAAAATTCCTGATAGAAAGCCTAAAACTGCTGTTGAGTTTGATAAAATCATATTTGTCATTTCTTCATTACGGATAGTAACACAAATGGCACTGCTTAGTAATGTCAAAAACAAGACGAAATGACTTAACAACAAAATAACATAGACCATATTATTGCCACCAAAATTAACAAAGGAAAGTCCCTGAAAAACAATGATATTTAATGCCAAACACAATGACATAAATAGAAAACAAGCCAATATTTTAGAAAAATAGACACTTACTCTTGATACTGGGCTATAAAAAATTCTTGTATTTGCACTTTTAAGATGTTTTTCCAAGAAAATATTCGCAGGTACAGTCGCTCCCATCATAGCAATAAAAATAATCATAGTCACACCATAAAAATCATAAGAACTAACCAAGGATGTGTTATAAATATTCTCAAATAAGAAACCCATTAATGAAATTAAAACAGTTGGAAAGATAAGAAAGATGCCTATAGTGCCTGGAGTTAAGAGTTGATTTGTAGTTTGTTTAAATAAAGTCCAAAAACCTCTCATCATCAATCCCTCAACTTCTTTCCTGTTAATTCTAAAAAGACCATCTCTAAATTTCCCTCTTCTGTTTCCATTTTTGTAATATGACAATTCTGTTGAACCAATAACAAGATAATTTTATCTAATGCATCATCATTCTTAGAAACTGTAATCTTTAGGAAATCTTCAGCTTGTTCCACTGCTTCAACACCATCAATATCTGATAGTTGCTTTTCAACATCTGATGAGAATTTCTCTAAATATAATTTATATATTAATGTATCTTTATATCTTTCTAAAAGCTGTTTCAATGTTCCTTCAGCTATCTTTGTTCCTTTATCCATAATGACTATACGATCCGCTATTTCTTCGACTTCTTCCATATAATGAGTTGTATAAATAATTGTTGTCCCCATTTCCTTTAAACGTTTTAATGAAGATAAAATATGATTTCTAGATTGTGGGTCTATCCCTACTGTTGGTTCATCTAAAATCAACAATTTGGGTTGATGTGCAATTGCACAAGCAATATTTAATCTTCGTTTCATACCACCACTAAATGTCTTAGGGGCATCATTTTTTTTATCTTCTAACCCTACAAATGCCAATGCATTCATCACACGCTCTTGTAATTCATTCTTTTTAAGACCATACAATGAAGCAAAGAAAGCAACGTTGCGATATGCTGAGATATCTTCATAAATCGCTATCTCTTGAGGGACAATACCTAATCGCCCTTTAATTTCATTGATATGTGATTCTAATGGTAGATCGAATACATTTATCTTTCCAGCATCACTTTTTAAGATTGTAGACAGAATACTAATCGTTGTACTTTTGCCAGCTCCATTAGGACCTAACAAGCCAAGAATTTCACCTTCATTGACATGAAAAGATAAATCATCCACTGCTTTATTTTCACGATAGCTTTTTTCTATATGTCGAACTTCTAAAATTTTATTCATACTATTTCCTCCTTGTCACCACTATAAAGTATTTTCATGAATTGCACTACAAACTCTACTTTCCTTTTGAGAAACTATTGGTTGCAAATACTGGTTGCGGGTATTTTAAACACATATTTTCATACCTAATCATATATATTTATGCCAAGACAAACAGATATATTATTTTCCATTTTCTTATGAATGATTGCATTCCTTTATGAATAATATGAGAAAGAAAGGAGTCCTTATGTTTTATATTCAATCTAATGACTGTACGAAATTAGCTGTTTATGATTATAACCCTCATGGCTCAAGGACAATTATTCTTGTTCATGGCTGGCCATTATCTCACAAAATGTTTGAATATCAAATTCCCACTTTATTACAATATGATTACCGTATTGTGACAATGGATATTCGTGGATTTGGGCAATCTGATGAATCAACCTGTGGATATGATTATAATCAATTGGCAACAGATTTATTTTCTATTATTCATCAAATGAATCTTTACAATTTTGCTTTGTTAGGATTTTCAATGGGTGGAGCGATTGTTACACGTTATATGTGTCTTTATCAGGGATATGGTGTCTCTAAACTCTGTTTATTAGATGCTGCTGTTCCAACTTATTGTCAATCACCCCAAAATCCTTATGGCCAATCTGTACAAGATACAGATAAGCTTATTCAACTAGGTTATCATGACAGACCAAAGCTTAATCAATATTTCGGGAGTATATTCTTTGCAAAAAAACATTCTCATCCATTTATGAATTGGCTGCAAGGTATCAGTGATGATGCTTCTGGTCTTGGTCAGATGCAAACTTTATTTTCTTTACGTGATGAAAATGTGTTTTGTGACCTCCAATCCATTCAAGTTCCTACAGCTATTTTTCATGGCACAAAAGACCAAATCTGTCGTTTTGAAATGGCTGAGATCATGCATCAAAATATCTCATCTTCCCAATTGTTTCCATTAAAAGATGCTGGTCATGGTGCTTTCTATGATAATTTAGAGGAATTCAACAATTTATTAATTCATTTTTTAGATGATAATAATGAAAAGCAGACAACCTAGTCTGCTTTTTGATTGCTTATCATTTTTTTAATATAAAAAGCTAACATGTAGGGAAGTTTCTCTTCAAAAGTAGAAAGTTCACAACTTAGCAATTCTTTGATTTTTGTCAACCGATAATTAATCGTATTTCTATGCATGTAAAGATGTTTAGCCATAGCTTGCTGGCTTCCATCATACACGAGATAGTAATATAGCGTTTTCTCCAATTCCCCATGATGCTGATAATCATAAGCTAGTAAAGGATTTAACAATTGATGATACATATCTTCTAAAACTTGATAATCCTCAATTAAAAACAACAATTGATAAACCCCCATTTCATCAAATGACATTAATGGATAATCAAACTGTTGTGCCATTTGTTGAGCAGCATAGGCACGTTTATAACTTAAAATAACATTTTTATAATCAAGCATTCTTGTACCGATACCAATATGAATAATGATATCTTTCATTCTTTTTTTAGATCTTCTATACATTTTATCAACAATCTCTTCTAAAACATCAACTTCTAAATTATTGACAACCAAAACAAATGCACCATCAAACCAAAAGAAACTATAAGGGCTCTCAATCTTTTCAAAACAGATTTCCAACTGAAATGCTATACGTCTTCTTGCAATGGTATCAAAACGGTCTGAATCTTCTATCCCTATTAATAAAATCTGAAAATAGCCATCTACATCAAATGTACTCATAAGCTGCTGACGATATTCTGCACTCAAATGCGGATTTATAAAAGTTTCTTGAAAATATTTTGAAATCTGACGATCTTCTTTCTCAGAGCTTAAACATCGCATACTAAAGTCCTTAATTAAATCTGCCATATGCACTTCCCATGGTGTTGTCAACAATGGAAAATCCTGTTCGTCACAATACCTCAAAATATCATCCGGAATATCAAAAATATATTTCCCTGTATTTATAATCAATCCAACACTATGATATTTAACAAGACATTGTACAAAATCCAATAAAGCATCATGTGTCTGAAACCCCAATCCCGTTGTAACTGCCAATTCTTTTCCCCACAACTGTTGAATAATTGTTGTATCTTCTATCATGTGTACCCAGCTAATCGCATTGCTGCAACCCGCTTTACCAGCTAGTAATGTTAAACAATACTGATCTTGTGTTTGGACCAATGCATCCTCAATTGTAAATCCCATGTTCTCACCTTCTTTTCTTTCATTGTAACATCTTTTGTGCTTAATGCACAAAAAAAGAATGTTTTTTTATATTTTCTGTCTCTTTCATTCTTGTTTATATATTATATAATAGAATTGTATTAAAAAGAGAACAATAAATCATAAAAATGGAGGGAACAAAAATGAATATCACTTATGACTATTATCTTATCTCACATGCATCTGAAGACATCTATCCAGCATGGATTAAAAGTGAACGATATGACTATTGTGAAAACTTCACACGTTTCTTATCATTCTTCAGAAGAAAATAATATAATAAAAAAGCAGGGATACATCGAGTATCCCTATTTTTTTAATTTATCTTCAATTTGTTGATATAAACTTTTGGTTTTTGCTTCATCTTTATCATTAAATACAACAATGCCAGATTCAGTATGCAAAACAATATATTCTTTACAACTTGTATAAGCATATAAATTGTAATCTCCATAAGTCTTATTTTTAAAATGCCCAGCATTTAAAACTGCACTTCCTACACCAAATGTTCTCTTGCCTAACTCAATATCTGAAACATACTCAATATTCCCAATATTTTCATAATCAACTTCAATAGTTTTTGTTGCCCATGAATCAGACCCTACACTTAAATACTGATCATAAAATTCAACTTTTACATGTCCTGTAAACAAAGTCACTCCTACAAAAAGACACACACCAACTGTAAACAGTCCACTCCAAAATCCTTTGCTTTTCAAGATACCTTTTTTACCTGTTTTATCATTATTTTTCTCACCTTTATTATTACAGAAAAAGCTTGTTCCAACAAACATAACAATGACTCCCAACAATATACCAATAGAACAAAAATAAACTGCCATCTCTTCAAAAAGTTGTGCCAACAATAAGGAAATTGTTACTATAAGACAACCAACACCTATAACTCTGCAAAGTTTCTTTTCATCATATTTTAACTTATCCTCAACTTTTGCTGTATTATAGCCCGCAATCAAGAAAGCACCTTTCCCCATGAAGAAAACAATTGACAAAACTCCAAAAATTACAATCATAATCCAAATAATCATTTTTAATCACCCTTATTCTTTATATATTTTCTTTTTAAACGGAAATATAAATATGTATATATCCCCGTAGATATCACAATGCCCAATAAAAATATTCCTATGATAATAAGCAATGAAGCACCGAGTTCAATTTGGTAAAACATAATATTTATACATATGCCTATGCCCAACATAAATCCCATCAGTAATTGTGTATCTTTTTTCCAATAAAATTCTTTTTGACTTTTCGGCAAACTTTCATAGAAAGCATATCCGTTATCCAGCATTCTTATCATTTGATTTGAAGAATGACGTATTTTATAAATTCCCCATATCAAAACCAAATAAAGGATATCAATAATCAAATACTGCATATCATCACTCTCCTTATTTCATATACAATCCTGAAAGTTTCATATCTTTATCAAAAGAAATAGTATATGTTACACTTCTTTGATCATATAAAGCAACTAGTTCTCCTACTACATTGACTTCTCCTTTTTGAGTCACTTCAGCATAATTTTGACTTGTAATCTTTTCAAATTCGCCAATATCGCCTAGCCCATTCACCGCTGTTTCCAAGCGCTCCTGTGACAATGCCCCCTGTAACTCTTGATTAGATATATCATGAATGGCTTGGTAGTTTCTTTGACTAAGATTGACTACAATATCTAAAGATTGTTTTTCAACTTCACTCTGCTGAAAATAACCAGATGCACCTATATTACTGACTTGTGGTATTAATGAGTTTATATAAAAGAACCCTGCTAATAACAACCCAATAACAACAATACCAATAGAAATCCATACCTTCTTTTTCGGAGAACTATTTTTAACACCTAAATTCTCATTAAATTCATTAGCTAAAACATGGGGTTCACCTAATCTTTCTTGAATATCTGACCAACTCTCACCATTTTTCATTGCTTCTTGAATATCTGCATCTAATTCCTCACAAATTAAATTCTTTTTCTCCTTATTACAACCAAGACTCTTTTTAAAAACAGACATATATCTTTCTTTATTCATCTTAATCATTCCCCCATTATATCTGTAACTGTCTTTGAAAATTCAGACCATAATATCCGCAATTCTGCCAATGCTTCTTGACCTGCATCAGTTATTAAATAATATTTTCTTGAAATTTCCTTACCTTGTGGCTCACTCCATTGACTTACAACCAAACCATCATCTTCCAATCGATAGAGAATAGGATAGAGCGTCCCTTCCCTTAATGTAAACATTTCATGACTCAATTGTTTCATTTCGATAATCAATTGATAACCATACATCTTTTTCTGTGATAATAATTTTAAGACCAATATCTCTAAAACTCCTTTTTTTAATTGTCTTTCATATTTTGGATTCATTCTTTCATCTCAATTCTATTTAGTATTACTAAATACATTCTAATACTTATATATAAAATAGTCAATATCTTGTCAATGAATTTTATAAGAGTTAATATTTAGGACATACTATAAGTCAATACTATCATAGAGGTGATAAAAAAATGGCTCAAAAAAGATTTGTATTTGACGATGAAAAAGAGACTGTCCAAACACAACAGTCACTTTCACAAATAGATCAATATGAAAACTATAAACACTCAGAAGAAAAAAAGATTATTGATAAAAAAGAAACAATTTCAAAAATACCTAAAGATTCTTTATCCCCTCAGTATTCAATGAAAGAAACAAGAGAAGAACCTATTCCCACAATGATTCACAAAAAAACAAAACCTCAACAGACAAAACTTACAGAAACCAGTAAGGAAGAACAACCAAGAAATCGTTCTTACAGTAAAAAGCCAAGGCAAAAAGTGAAGAAGAAAACCAAGAAAAAAACCAAAAACAAAACAAAAGTTATTAAAGAAAAAAAGCATCGCTCATGGTTTTCAACACTTATTCTCTTTTTTATCAGTTTATGTATTATTGCAGGTATTTGTGTTGGTGGATATGTCGCTTATCAGTATTATTTAAAACAGCAAGATCAAATTAATAATCTCCAAAATCAGTTACAAGACCAAGAAAAAACACCCACTCAAGATCCAACAGTTCCACCAGTTCAAGACACTCCTCAAGACCCTGAAGAACAAAAGCCACCACAAGAGAATCAACCAACCGAAACGCCAGAGACAACTCCTCAAGAAACACCTGAAGATAACAGAGATGCACTTACAGATTAATCCTATGATTCTTATAAAACTGCTAATTTACAAATAATTTGTTTAGCAGTTTTTATTATATTTACGTTTTTTTAAATATAATAATTCCTCATGATTTTATCATATATTTATGTCCATTTTATATTTTTGACATAGTATAAATAAGGAGGTTCATTATGCATATACTCTCTGTCATTCTTTTTGCACTATCAGCCAATATTGATTGTCTCGTTATTGGTTTATCGTATAGTCTCAAAAAAACCATTATTGATATCAATAGTAATTTATTAATTGCCTTTATGTCAACAATAGGTACTTACTTTTCTATGATGCTAGGAAGTTTATTAACACGGTTCTTATCTATAAACACAGCAAACCATATTGGATCATTAATCCTCATCGTTATAGGTATCAGTATGATCTTACAAAAACAGCAGGATATAAAACAATTTCAATCTCATAAGAAAATCACACTAAAAGAGACTTTCTTACTTGGTTTTGCATTATCATTAAACAACATAGGCTTGGGAATTGGTGCAAGCATCACAGGCTTACCATGCTTTTACACCTGTTTAGCAACACTGTGTGCATCTTTTGTTTTTATACTCATATCTCAATGGCTTGGTAAAACTTATTTTTCCAAATATATTTCTTCTTATGCTTCACCAGTTTCTGGTTTATTAATATTTCTATTGGGATTCTATGAATTGTGTATTTAAAAATGTATCTGAAAACATTCAGATACATTTATTCTTTAACAATATCTACTATAACATATTCGCTATGAGAGCCAGTTCTTAGTGGATATCCCCATCCCGCTATACCCGAAGACACAATAACTGTCATATTACTCATTGCTTGGTAACCGTAATTCATTTCACCAAACCCCAAAACAGAAGTGATAAGGCCCACAGGAAACATCTGTCCGCCATGAGTATGACCTGATAATTGTAAATCAACATGCAGTTCATTATTCTTTTGAAGGTCTACTGGCTGATGATCCAACATTAAAATAAAATTTTCGTGATTAACATTCTTTATCAACTGATGAGTGTCTTCACGCTCACCTAAAGAACAATCTTGACGACCAATGATAGTCATTTCATCTTGTATATTGACTTGGGAATCCAAAAGAATAGAAATGTGATGCTCTTCAATACTCTTTTTAAACTGAGAAGGTGTAAAATGAGGAGAATTCAAGTAAAGAGCTTGATCATGATTTCCATAAACATAATAAATTCCATATTGATTTTCAATTTGTCCCAATACTTCAAATGCTTCTTTCATCTCTTGATACGTTGTATGTTCATCAACAATATCACCACCTAACATGACAATATCAGGTTTCTGTAAAGAGATATCTTGACAATATTTTTCTAGTTCTGATTTATTCATTGTATTACCAAAATGTAAATCTGAAAGAAAGGCAATACGATAGTCTTGAGTTATGGTTTTGTGAGTTGTAACACTATAATGTATCTTCAAAACATTTTTCATGTTCCAATACCCGTATCCTAACATAAGAAATAAACACAATATAGGTATAACCCCTATTTGATAAACCTTTAAAAAGATTTGATTTGTCATATGAAACTTTTTGTAGATAACAAAAATGCAATCCATAATAATAGCAAATGCAAAGAGATGCAAAACAACGACAGCCCAAAAACTAAAGAAAGAAGAAGCTGGAAGAACAAAGACAACCGCCAATAATGCACATATTATTTTATGCCATTTGTTTATATTTTGAAAAATACAGAGACATATTCGTTTTATGAAAAAATAAAAGTATATAGCCAAAGGAATCATGATTATGATGGGTAGAATTCTAAATATAAAATACATATCCTTATCTCCTCTCTTGGGTTTCAAACTGTTTCTTGATTATTTTTAGCACCTTTGATATAAGGATTATGATAAAATGACCACGCAAGTTGTAGACACATGCAGCACCAAATCACTGGTTCACATATAATCACACCAAAATAATGGAGAACAGGTATAAATAAAGCAACAAATACAATTTTGCCTAAACATTCAATAACGCTTGAAACTAGAGGGATAATTTTCATACCTAATCCTTGTAAAGAATTACGTAAATTTAACAGTATTCCCAAAACAGCATAGAATGGTGCATTTATTCGTAAGTACAAAGTAGCATTATCAATGACAGTAGGTTCACGAGAACCAGAAATCAATTGAACAAGTAATGGAGCTCCAAAAAATAAAATCACTGTGATAAGAGCACCCCATGCACAAGCAATAAGATTCCCATATCTGACCCCATCTCGAATTCTTTGTTGCTGATTAGCACCTTTGTTCTGAGAAACAAAAGTGGATAACGCCAGTCCTATTGTTCCAGCTGGCATCATACAAAATGAATTGAGTTTACGCGCAGTTCCATGGCCAGCAATAATCAGATAACCAAAATCATTAATAGCACTTTGTAAAATAACAGTCCCAGCTGAAACAATTGACATCATAAAGCCCATCGAAAATCCTTGTCCTAATAATTCTTTATAAAGTCCCTTATCAACAGTAAAATGTTCTCTACAAGGAATCAAGATAGGTGTTTTTTTGTATATATAAAAAATACAAAGAATAACTGAAATAGCTTGCGAAATCACTGTAGCAACTGCTGCCCCTTGAACTCCCATTGCAAATTGCGTAATCAATAAAATATCTAGTCCAACATTAATGAGTGATGAAATAATCAAAAAAATCAAAGGCATAACACTATTCCCAATCGCACGCAACAATCCAGCACACAGATTATAAGCAAACATAACTCCTACAAATATGGTCACTACAAATATATATGAATATGCCTCATCTATAATATGAATAGGTGTATGTAAAAGTTGTAATAAAGGATATAGAAACAAAACAGAAATAAGCATAATTAATAATGTCAAGCCAATACCAATAACAATTGATCCAGCTACTGATTTCTTAATCTGATTCTCATCATTTGATCCATAATTTCTCGCTGTAACAATTGAGAGCCCATTACCGACTCCCAAAGCAAATCCAATTAACAATTCATATACAGCTCCACAAGCACTAATTGCTGCTAATGATGTATCACCTAAGAAATTCCCTACAATCATCGTATCCATTGTGTTGTAGAGTTGTTGAAAAATATTAGCAATCAGAATTGGAAAAGCAAATAACAATAAAGCCTTTAATATATTGTCTTTTAATAAATCAATTTTAAAATGAAACATATTTCCCCTCTTCCCCATATTAAGTGCATTCAATACACTCACTATAATTCATTCAAGTGCGTTTATCTGCATCTCAAACAGGCAAACGCACAAACCAAAATTCTCACTCTTTAATGATCAAACTCTGCTCTTATCTATTCATTTTTAATGCTTGCTGTTTAAGAATTAATGCTTCAAATGCTTCATTTAAATCATTGATGTCATAAACTGTTGCTTCCATTGGACACATTCCTGTTTGATCTCTATTTTCAATATAATCAACAAGTTTTCGATATTCAAAAGGAACATGGTATTGTTCTAATATTTCCATTGCTTTTTGACTCAAAACATATGCATAAATAAATTCAACACCTGATAGAATCAATAACATGGCAGTGGCTTTCCCAATCACTTTATCAACAACAATAGCACCTTTAAAAAAAGATTGATCATCTTTCATTGGATCTAAGATTGGTGCAATCCCCCTTGAATAAGAAGTATAATATTCACCATTCTTATCAGCAATGAGTGTATAATTTTCTTTATTAAGCTTCTCTTGTAAAAGTTTCAGGTTCATTGAAATATCCTCCTCTATCAACAATTGTAACAATTGCAGGGACAAATAACAATTGAATGATAATTCCTGGCAATCCTGTCATTGTTGCCATAATAACCGCTTGAATCCCACCTAGAGGAATTCCAAAAACATAAGTTGCAATAGAAATAACAAAACCATAAACCAAACGACCAGCAATCATAGAAAGAAGAAGCGCCATGACTGAACCTAATTTCTTTTTAGAAAAGTGGAAATGATGGAATAATAAACCACTTACCATCCCATAAGTTGCAAGTTCACTCATCATAAATAAAACTCTTTCAGCAGTAGGCATTCCTGTCACAACAAAACTTGTAAGTGGTGCAAAAATGCCTAGAAACAAACCATAAATTGGTCCTAGTAGCATTCCACCAATAAAAACAGGAATGTGCATTGGCAAAAAAACTGATCCAGCTTGCTGCATACCAATGAGATGAAAAGCTTGGGGTAATAATAATGATAATGCTAAACACATCGCTCCAAATGTTATTTTTCTTGTTTTCATAAAAATTCTCCTATATTTTTTTATTTAATATTTTTTCATAGTTTTCAATCTTATAATTTAATTTCTCTAATGATTTATGAATCAATGATTGTTTTTCAATCAATTTATCACGTTCATTCACTAATAAATTCTTACGTTCTAAAATCGTTCCATCACCCTGTTGATAAAGCTCAATATATTTTTGTAAAACTTGAATACTTAATCCAGCATCACGCATACAACTAATAAACTCTAAGCGTCGAATATCTTTTGGCTGATAATCTCGATTTCCCTTCTTATCTTTACTTACAGGATCTAACAGACCAATTTTTTCATAATAGCGTAAAGTATCCTGAGTCAAATGAAACATATCACTAATCTCACATATTCTCATAAGCACTCCTTAGTATCCAAATAACTGAACTGCATCTTTCATCTTTTGAATAATATTAACTTCAAATGGACAATTTGATAAACACTTACCACATGCAATGCAATCAGAAGCATGATGTTCCAAAGCAGCATAATGTTCACGTACTGTTTCTGGAATTTCTTGTTGTGCAGTACATAAATTAGCAAATTTGTTAACATCCGCTACCGATATCCCTTTTACACATGGTGCACAATGTCCACAATATACACAATTTCCAATGAAACTGTGTTTTGGGACACGACTTAACACCTCTGCAAAATCCTTTTGCTCATAACTTGCATAACAATAATCTATAGCTTCATTTAATTCTTTGACACTATGACTTCCTGCCATAACAGAAGCAACACCAGGTCTAGTTAAACAATAATGAAGACATTGTAATGGTGTCATCTTGACTCCAAATGGTGATAATTTTTCATCTAGTAGATCACCACCGCCAAAAGCTTTCATAACGGTCAATGAAATATTTTCTTTTTCACAGTATTGATATAACTCCTGACGCGCAGGATCAATTTGAAATAATGGTTTCTGATAATTCTTATCGTCCCATAAGTCATCTACATTTTCACTTGGTGGTAACATATCATAACATGGATTTATAGAAAACATTATCACATCAATTAAACCTGTCTGTGCTGCCTGTAAAGCAATCAAAGGATTATGAGAACTGATACCAATTGTACGAATAATTCCTTTTTCTTTAAGTTCTTTTGCAAATGCAATCACTTCACCACCAAAAACTTCATCAAAGTCTTTTTGAGCATCAATATAGTGAATCATTCCAACATCAATATAATCAGTATGTAAACGCTCTAACAAATCTTGAAATCCAGATTTCACTTCGTCCATTTTTCTTGTTCTTTCATATTGACCATTTTTCCATGTTGTACAAAGATGACCTTGAATAATCCAATCTTGACGATGATTAATAATAGCATTTCCAAATGCACTTCTTCCTTGTGGATTAGACGAAAAGAAATCAATAAAATTAATCCCTTCCTGATGAGCCTTATCAACTAAAACTTTCACCTCATCATCACTTTTATTCATAAAGCCTTCACATCCCAAACCAATAATACTGACTTTTAAATCAGTTTTTCCTAATCTTTTATACTCCATATATTTTCTTCCTCTCATAGAAAAGTTTGATAATCTTCATAATTTTTTTGTAAGAGTTCTGGTGTATTTAAACCATAGGGACAATGAGTCATACACTTCCCACAATGTATACAGTCTTTAATTTTATTCATTTCAGCTTGCCATTTTTCTAAGAGCCAGTTTTCAGCAGGTGCTCTTCTTAACATTAAGGACATACGAGCACATTGATTAATGATAATACCTTGTGGGCAAGGCATACAATATCCACAACCACGGCAGAACTGACCAGCCAATTCTTTTCGATCATGTTGAATAATCTCTTCAATGTCTTTTGTTAAAACTGGTGCTTGCTTTTGATAAGAGATAAATTCATCAAGTTCACTTTCTTTTTGAATTCCCCATATTGGTAGTGCATTTTTATATTGTAACAAATAAGCATAAGCAATATCACTTCTTGTAATTAACCCTCCTGATAAAGCCTTCATACATATAAAACCTACATTATGTTCTTCACAAAGGCGAACCAGTTCTTCTTCCTTCTCACTTGCTAAATAACTAAATGGAAACTGTAGTGTATCATACAAATCAGATTCAATAGCTTCCTTTGCAACCTTCCAGCCATGATTTGTTAAACCAATATAATGAATTTTTCCTTGACTTTTAGCTTCTAGCATTGCTTCATACAAACCCGTTCCATCTCCTGGTTTAGGACAAAAAGATGGATTATGAAATTGATAAATATCAATATAATCTGTCTTTAACATTTTTAAACTTGTTTCTAAATCTTCCCAAAAAGCCTGAACAGTCGTTGCCATTGTTTTGGTTGATATAAAAATATTTTCTCTCACATCACTTAATGCCAAACCAATTTTTTCTTCACTGTCACTATAAGCTCTTGCTGAATCAAAAAATTGAATGCCATTTTCATAAGCTTTACGCAAAATGATTTTTGCTTCATTTAGTGATACACGTTGAACTGGTAATGCTCCAAAACCATTTTTTTGAACACATATACCCGTTCTCCCCAATATAACTTTTTCCATTATTTTCATCTCCTATGGTTTCTATCATATCACTTAGAGTCAACTCTAAGTCAAGCCATTTTCTAAAAAAATAACAAAAAAGAACATTTTATACAAACGCTCTTTCTTATTATTCTTTCTAAGACATTGTTTTCTCTATTTCTAATAAAACATCATCATATGTTTCAATCTTTTTATTTAAATGCTCTAAAGTCTCTTGAAGTTCTTTCATTTTTAATAAGATGACTTCACGCTGTTTCATTAGAATTTCTTTTCTTTGTGGGATCGTGTGCTCCCCTTGATGAAGTAATTCTATATATTGTAATAACATATCAATGCTCAAGCCAGATAAACGCATACATTTTAAAAACTGAATTCTTTTTAAATCTATTTCCTTATAATCACGAATACCATTTTCATTACGTTTAACTGGATCAATAAGTCCTATCTTTTCATAATAACGTAAAGTATCTGCTGAAATATTATACATTGTACTGACTTCCTTAATTGTCAATTCAATCATCTCCTTTACTTTATTTTATCATAACTTTATGTGAAATAAAATCATATTGACGCTTGTACACTGCTATGTCAATTTTCTCTTGTAAATAAACAGATATATACTGATTATCAAAAATAATCTGTTCTTTCTGGGACTTATCAAGCGTTTTTAACCAGTATTCTAACTGCGATGCTACCCTGCGATCTTGACAACTCCAATAAGCTTCAATCTGTAAAACACCATGAACTCTTGTATATTTAGCTGATTTCTTCCCTTGATTCAAATGTTCCTGATAACGTCTTCTTATATCTGTTGTTATACCAGTATATAAACTATTATCTTTACATCTTAACATATATACATAATACATATATTCTCCTTTGAAAAAAGCCCTACAATGTAGGACTTACTTAACTTTAATAATAAAGAAATAAAACATGTTCTTACCTCTAGGAACTTCATAATGTTCCTCTAAAGAAAGATAACCTTCCTGTAATCTTAAATTCTTTCTCACAAGCGATATTTCACTTGTATATAAGAAAACATAGCCTCCAGGTTTGACCAAACGACGAATACGTTCAAAGAATCGATCATATAGATTTTGTAATTGTTCTTGATCTTTCATTTGAGCAAATGTAGGCATATCAGTTATGATTTCATCAAACATCTCATTATTCACAAAACGCAATGAATCTTTATGAACAAAATAAATATTCTGACCAGCTAATTTCGCATTCTTTCTTGCCGATTCTATTCCTTGCCCATAAACATCAATTCCCATAACAAAATGAGCTGACTTTGCAAAACAACGCTCAATTAATAAAGTTCCTGTTCCGACAAAAGGATCTAAAACCTTTGCATCCTCTATCATATATGGTTTCGCTAATTGAACCATTGTAGCCGCAACATAAGATTGCATAGATGTTGCACTCACCTCTCTACGATACTGAAAACGAGGATTGTTCAAATGTATTAATCTCAAATAAGCATTGACTTTTCCTCTTTGTACTTCCTTAATGACAATTTCTATATCATAATTTTCAGTAGCATTCAACAATTTCTGAGGGTAAAGTTCAAATAGCTTTTCTGAAATCTTTTTAATCAATTGAGGTTTCTTTTCACGCATAGCATCAACAACTCTAAAATAGAAAACAGAATGGTCATCATATAATCTATCAAAGATATCTTCAATATTACATCTTTCAAAACCATTCATAATTGTTTCTAATGACATATCTAAACCAGAAGCACCCTGCAAAGGAATTAACATATCTTTATAAGTACGAATTGGCAAGAGATCATAAATAGAATCAGTTCTCACCAAGACACCTTGTGATACAGGTTTATATCTTAAATGTAAAACATCAGCAAATAATACAAATTGATAATAAGGAAGAGAAGTTAATATAACATCTACAGGTGCATGTTTTAATTTAATAATTTTCTTTTTATGAATTTGATTTTTCAGAATTAAAGGATTTAAAATCTTTAACTGCGCTTGAACATGTTTTGGAGTTGTATCTTCTAAATTCATCAAATGACTTTGAATCATTTGCAAATCACGAAAATACAGGCGACAATCCTGCATACTCATCCCTTTTAAATAAGCATCTTTGACGTAATCTGTTTCCTCATGTTTATAAGCTTCTAATAGAATATCTACAGTGCCTGGATAATGTCCTAATAAGACAGCACTGTTCTTTCTAACTTTTGGATCTTCATCATTTAATAAATGAATAAGTTTATCTTTTAATTCAGTATCATTTTGAATTGATGCTTCTTTTTGTACTTGTAATTTTAATCCTATTAAAGATTCTCTAATTTGTTCATTGTTTTTAATATTTGTTGCAAAATCCATATATACTTCCCTTTCAGTTAACTAGTATATATTATACCATATTATTGTCATTTATCCAACTTATTTTAGGTAGTGTGACATAAAAGGATAAAATATCCATCATTTCCTTATACATATTTCTTTCTTCTTCTAAATGAAAATAATAATTTTGAATATCTTGTGTACTCAATTGTTTCTTTAAGAATTGATCAAAAAAGGTTGAAGGGTATAAAATTCTTGCATATAAATAAATAATTTCATAAACATCATAATATTGACTTTCTAACAATTCTTGAATATTTTGATAAGTTATAAAGTGACTTCTTAATAAATTTACAATTTGACGAGGTCGTGTTGAAATAGTATAGTTTGCCGGATTGACTATTTCATAGACATAATTTTGAACTGGATATGTGAGTGATAAAGATAAAGTTATTGAAGCTTCTTGATCAATAATAAGAATTTCATTGAGAATATTAATACTGTTTTCAGCAATCCCACAATAGTAATATATCAAAGATATCATATCTTGATCATGTTTGAAACTATATGCATAGTCTTGAACATGTTCTCTGACGCAATCAATTTTATGAATCCATTGTTCTTTTATATCTCTAATCTTCATTTTTTGATAAGGCAGAGGCTGCATAAAAACTTGCAAATATGACGAAAACGCAAATGTACCAGAATGATACATTAACAAGATATGCTGTTGTGAAACAATATCCTGATTATGATTTTTCACAAGTGAATAACCCTCAATACCACACATATGCATTAAATATCGATAATAACGATATGTGTCTAAAAATTTTCCTACATCTGGAACAAAGCAAAAATAATACAACTGATTCTGATAATGAAAATATCCATCTTCATTAAGAGAAACATCAATACCGTAATACATTTTTAAAATATGAGACATAGACATTCTTCTTTCTATTGAGAATATACGAGAGGAACTTGTCCTTGAAATATTTCTAATAATACTGGAATTTTAATACTGTGAGTATGATATTGTTCAAAAAAAGGATAAACCATTGTTAAATTCATATTGATTTCTATAGAGAGTTCAACCATAACATGGTTAACTCCATAATTCTCAACATTCTTGACAATTGAACTTCCTACACTTGATAAATGTTTATATCTAACTGGTATACTTGGTGAGACAAAGGAAAAAGCGGGCAGATTCAATAAAGTTGCTATGGGAATATTTGAAATAATCCCACTCCTACTAACCTGTTGCAAACGTCTTTGATAATAGCTATCATCACTTGCTAAATAAGTGCCCTCTTCTAAATCAGCATATGTTTTCTCTATATCCATAACAATCGCTGTTGCAAGTTGATTCACTTTCACCATATCAAAATCAAGCAATTCAATCTCATTGTCTTCACCTCTTTCAATAATGACTAAATTATCATATTGGGAGTCACTTGTGAAATAACAATGTGAAATAATCAATTGATTAAATCTTTCAATTTCTAATTTTCCATATTCTTTAAGACTTGGTATCAATTTGATATATATCCCCGTACCAGACAGGGCAATAATTATGAAAAACACCAATATCACAATAAGCCATTTTTTCATCACATTCACCAAAACATTATATGAAATGACAAAACAAAAAATGCTATATCCTATCTAATAAATCAAATAACACAATGATGATACTTAGTATTTTTCAAAGAACTCAATTTCTTTTTAAATATATCTTAATATTTTATATATAATGATATAGAAAAAAACACATCTCAAATAATGTGCTCTATTCCAAGATATTCTCAACAATAATTTCATCCAAACAATAATCATATTGATCAATATCAATACTATGAATATATTGAAACGAAAAAGCTAATCCTAATTTATATCCCTGATATCCACTTGCAAAATATTTATCATAATAGCCTTTACCATATCCAACTCGATATTTGAATTGATCAAAAGCTAATAGTGGAACAATCATAAGATCAATATCTTGAGGTTGGATTTGTTTTGTTGTTATGGGTTCTAAAACATGAAAACATCCTTCTTTTAAATCATCTAAAGATTCAATTTCATAAAAATGCATGATATCCCCATGAACTTTAGGAACACATACACGATGAGTCTCAAGAGTTTTTTTTATGAGTGATATTGTATCAACTTCATACTGCAATGAAACATAGCAAGCTATTAACTTTGCTGATTGATAATATGGGTGATGAATGACTTGATGATATATACTTTGATTATATAAAGAAAACGTCTCTTGATTTAACAAAAGACGTTTTTCTTTCATCATTTGACGAATGGATTTCTTATCCAATGCTATCTTCTCCCATATCAAGTTTAATCAACTGATTTAACTCTACAGCATATTCCATTGGTAATTCTCTTGAGAATGGTTCAATAAATCCCATAACAATCATTTCTGTTGCTTGTTGTTTTGTAAGACCTCTACTCATCAAATAAAACAATTGATCTTCAGAAACTTTAGATACTGTTGCCTCATGTTCAATAATTGAATCATTATTCATCATCATATTGGTAGGGATTGTGTCACTCGTTGATATTGGATCAAGAATTAACGTATCACATTCTACCTTACTTTTTGCATCCATTGCTTTTTTAGAATGTCTTACCAACCCACGATAATTGACTTTACCGCCATTTCTCGCAATAGATTTAGAAATAATCTGACTTGAAGTATTTTTACCAAGATGAATCATCTTTGAACCAGAATCAATAATTTGAACATCATCTGCCACAGCAATTGTAATACATGTTCCTTTAGACCCATCGCCTGCTAAAATGCATGTTGGATATTTCATTGTGACAAGTGAACCTATATTTCCATCTACCCATTCCATAGAACCATTTTTTTCAACCTTAGCTCTTTGTGTTACAAGGTTATAAATATTCTTAGACCAGTTTTGAATGGTTGTATAACGACATTTTGCATCTTCCAACACAACAATTTCAACCACACCAGCATGTAAAGAATCTTTTGAATAAGACGGTGCTGTGCATCCTTCTACATAATGAATATCAGATCCTTTATCAACAATAATAAGCGTTCTTTCAAACTGTGCCATTCTTTCAGAATTAATTCTAAAATACGACTGTAATGGCTTGTCTAACTTTACACCAGGAGGAACATATATAAATGATCCTCCAGACCAAACTGCTCCATTTAAAGCCGAAAACTTATTATCATTATAAGGAATAACAGTATCAAAATATTTTTTAAATATTTCCGGATACTCTCTGAGTCCACTATCAATATCTAAGAAAATAACACCTTTTTCTTTCACTTCTTCTAACATATTGTGATAGACCACTTCTGACTCATACTGTGCAGAAGCACCTGCTAAGAAATGCTGTTCAGCTTCGGGAATACCTAGTTTATTAAAAGTATTCTTAATTGTTTCTGGAACTTCTTCCCATTTATCAGTCAAATTATCACTTGGACGACTATAATATGTATAATCATCAAAATCCATTTGACTCAAATCAACACCCCAAGTTGGCATTGGTTTATCTAAAAAACACTGCAAAGACTTTAAACGATATTCTAGCATCCATTCAGGTTCTTGTTTGATTTTTGAAATTTCTCTTACAATATCTGCATTTAATCCTTTAGGTGTCTTAAACACTGAAACATCTTCATCACGAAAATCAAATTCAGTATTATTTGTAGGAATATCAAGATCTTCAATAGCCACTATCTTATTCCTCACTTTCTTCTATTAACTTGACAAGCCCGTTCCATCCAAGTGTTGCACACTTAATACGGTTAGCTTGTTTATGTGTATTTTTAAAAGCAATTGCTTCCTCTAATAAATCTTCATCATAATCTCTTTCATAGATCATGTTCATATAATTTTCAATAATTCTCTTTGCTTCTTCTTTCGTTTTACCAATCACAAGTTCACTCATAATTGATGTTGAAGAAGTACAGATAGCACATGCTTCTCCATCATAACGAACATCAGCAATCTTATCTCCATCAAACTTGACTTGAATATCTAAATCATCAATACATGTGTCTGAATTCATATTGACTTTTTTGTATGTTTCATCTTCAACCAATCCACGATTACGTGGATGATCATAATGATCCATAATAATTTCTCTCAATAATTGAGGGTCATCCAAAGAACGCATCTAAAAAGTCATCTCCTTTCTTACACACTTCAATAAATTGATCAATCTCTTCTTTTGTGTTATAGAAGTAGAATGATACTCTCAAAGTTGTTGAAACATTCAAAAATTCATCTAGTATCTTTGCACAGTGCTGCCCTGCTCTAACAGCAATCCCATATGTATTAAACAAACTGGCAGCATCTTGTGAGAAAACGCCTTTGATATTAAATGCAACTGCCCCATCACTATGAACATTATAAATTTCAACATTATCAAGCTCTTGCATTTTTTTAATACAATATTGGCGTAATTCTTTTTCATGAGCACGAATATTATCCATACCAATTTTAGATAGATACTCAACTGCGGCTCCTAAGCCTATGACACCTTCAATATTTGGCGTTCCTGCTTCAAATTTATAAGGTGGATTCTTAAGTGTCACAACACCACAACTGTTATAACGTGAATTTGATCCTCCACCTAAACGAGTAGGCTTTGTTTCACATAATAAATCATATTTTCCATACATAATTCCTACACCAGTAGGTCCACACATCTTATGCCCTGAAAAAGCGAGAAAATCAACACCACTGGCTTGAACATCAGTCACTTGATGAGGAACACTTTGAGCCCCATCAGCAACGACAATAATCTCACGTTCATGAGCATAATTACAAATTTCTTTCATCGGTGCGTCAAATCCTAAAACATTTGTGACTTCAGCAATCGCAATAATCTTTGTTTTTTCGGTCACTGCTTTTTTCACATTTTCCAGTGTTAAACTTCCAGTTTCATCCAAATCAATGTAATGAACAATAGCACCAACTTTATTGGCGACATCAAACCATGGCAATGTATTGGATGCATGTTCAGCAACTGTCAGTAAAATCTCGTCACCTGCCTGTAAATGATTGAGCCCATATCCATAAGCAATCATATTAAGTGAATCAGTTGAACCAGAAGTAAAAACAATTTCTTCAACACGTGCTGCATTTATAAAGTCTTTAATTAATCTTCTGGCATCTTCAAAACGCTCATCAACTTCATGTGACAAATCATAATCACCACGATGTGCATTTCCTGAATAATGTGTTAAATAATCACACACAGCATCGATCACAGCTTGTGGTTTTAAAGTTGTCGCTCCATTATCAAGATAAATCAAAGGATGGTCATGCATAGTTTTCCCATTTAGCATTGGGAAATCTTTTCTAATGCTTTCAACATCTAACATGATTTAATCACCTACCTTTGATAAGGCTTCTTCAAAACGTTCCTTCAACATTTCATTATCAATCACTTCAATAACCGGTTTTAAATAACCATAAGTAATTAAATGCATAGCTTGTTTTTTAGAAAGACCTCGACTTTGTAGATAATACAAATGATCTTCATCCATTTTCCCAACACCAGCTGCATGTGAAGCTTTCACATCATATTCATCAATATATAAATAAGGATTAGCACTAGCAATGCAATTCGCATCAAAAACCATAATCTTATTAGTTTGATGAGCGGCAGAGCCATGTTGACCTTTAGTAATAGTGCCAATTCCATCTATAACCAACTTTCCTTGATCTTTAACAACACCATAATTATCCATTTGACCAAATGTATGTGGCTGATTATGTTGAATCAGCACTTCATAATGTTTTTGTTCTTGTTCTTTAGACAAGACCGCCATTCTTATTTTGGCATCAGCACCTTCACCATCTAAATAATAGTGATAAGTTCCCTGATAACTTCCATCAGATAATTCAGCATAGCCACATTGGCAGATAGCATTTTCTTTTAAATAAACATTTTCATAACATTCAACTGTCTCTTGATTTTGACAGTTATTTTCACTGAAAATATGTACAACTGCATTCTCATCAATATGCATATCTTTATGTAAAACTGCACCTTGTGATAACACTTTTGTTTCAATGAAATTAACTTTAACGCTTTTCTTGATTTCAAAACAAATATTCATTTTTATATCTGCTTCTAATATATAAACAATCTGAACTTCTACAGGCTCTTGATTTTCAAATACAAAAACAGAATCTTGATAACTGATATGATCAGGCAAATGAGATTCAATGATTTCTCCATTCTTTAAAACAAGTGAGTAAGAACTACTCAATATATAATTATCCATTATTGATCTGTTCCTTTTTTCCACATGATTCTAAAATAATTGGTTTTCTTTCTTCATCCTGTTCAATTTCAATTCCAAGTTCTTTGACCCATTCATAACCTTCGCTATCAATTTTTTCAACAAGCTCATATCCACCAGTCATAACGATTTGTCCTTTCACCAGCACATGAACATGAGTTGGCTTAACAAGTTCAAACAATCTTTCATAATGAGAGACCATCACACAACCAAAATCATCATTACGCATAGAATTAATAGCTTCACTGACAACTCTCAATGCATCAACATCTAGTCCTGAATCAATTTCATCTAATAAAGCAAACTTTGGCTGTAATAATTTCATTTGCAGAATTTCATTACGTTTCTTTTCACCACCAGAAAATCCTTCATTTAAATATCGATGTGCTAAGTTTTCATCCATATCTAACTCTTCAATATTTTTATCCAATGTACGAATAAACTTAAATAATGAGACTGGTTTCTCTAATCTTGCATTCATAGCAGCTTTTAAAAAGTCTGAATTTGTGACACCAGGAATTTCTTGTGGATATTGCATACCTAAAAATAGTCCTGCTCTTGATCTTTGATCGACTTCCATTGATAAGACATCCTGTCCATCTAATTCAATACTTCCTTGTGTGACTTTATATTTAGGATGCCCCATAATGGCAGAAAGCAATGTTGACTTCCCATTTCCATTGGGTCCCATAATAGCATGAACCTCTCCAGTATTGACAGTTAAATCAATACCTTTTAAAATTTCTTTTTCTCCGACTTCAACATGTAAATCTTTAATTATTAAAGTTGACATAAAATACGCCCCTTTCGAACATATATTTTACGTAAATTTGTCAAAAATGACAAGTCATACGATAATAATTTTATTATAGACAGATTTTCTATTTTCAAAAGAAAAACTCTATAGAGCTTTGTCTATAGAGTTACCTGCTAACAAATTCCACAAATGATGACTAATAAAATAAATAATACAAGAATTAAAGTAAAAGATCCTTGATGAGCTAACATAGAATTCCCTCCTTTTTTTATTAAATACAACAACAGAATATAATCAACAAGATGAATAAAACAATTGTTGTCTCAATTCGACAACCATGACTTCCCTTATCCATGTCATGCCCTCCTTCTATGCACATTATATATTATGGTAAAATATCAATAAATTTTGTGTTATTGCCTACATAAGTTGAAAAAATATTGATATCGTGTATAATTATAGTGTTTATATCAAGGAGGTTTATATGAAACAAAAACGACTTTTAGGACTTGCCCTCGCAAGTTTGCTAGTTCTCAGTGGATGTTCTTCATCAGCTGTGAAAGAAGATGGTAAATATGTTGTCGCATCAATCGATGGCAAAAATATTCTTGCTGATGATATTTATGAAAAGCTATCTTCGTCTACTGCAGGGAAAAATGCTTTATTTACTTATTTATTAGATCAACTTATTACTGCAAACTTTCCTGTAACATCAGATATGAAGGATAATGCCTCTAATATTGTTTCTAATATTGAAGCAAGTTATAAAAATCAATACAGTGATAATGATGAAGCTCAAAAACAATTAGAAAGTGCATTATCATCAAGTGGTTATGAAAGTATGGATGCATATAAAGAATCATTAATTCAATCTTTACAATATTCTGAATTTATTAAAAAATATGTAAAAGCAAATTTTGATGAAGTTTTTGAAGATTATTATAAACAAGAAGCGCCTCGTTATATCAGTATGATTAAAGTATCAATGAGTGATCCAGACAAACCAACAGAAACTGAAACTGAGAAATTGAATGAAGTCAAATCACTTTTAAAAACTGATAAAGGATTTGCTGAAATTGCTTCTTCTTATTCAGATGATGACTCAAAGAGTGCTAAAGGTAATTTAGGAATTATTGATTCAACATCAGGATTAAAAGATTCTTATGGTGAAGATGTTGAAAAAGCAGCTTTATCTTTAGAAAAAGGAAAAGTATCTGATGCAATTAAAGGAACGAATGGTTATTATTTCTTATATTGTACAAGTACTGACAAGGATACAATCAAGAAGGATTTAGAGACAATCGATATTGATTCTCCTTTACTGGTTTATGATAGTTACATTGTTTATTTAGCTTTTAATACTTATGAATTAAAATATAGTGATGAAAAAATTGAAAAAAATGTTAAAGAAATCGTTGATGAAGCTTTAAAAGCGAGATCTGAAGAAAGAGAGGGATAAACATAATGAAAAAATTAATGATGTTACTCCTCTGTGGAGGATTATTAGTTGCTTGTTCATCTGATTCAGGCTATAGTGTAAAAGTCAGTAAAAGCGATGATGCTATGATTACTGGCAGTGAATTAAAAATGACAAAACAAGATTATTTCAATCAACTTTTAGATCAATATGGTGCTCAACAAGTGTTAAGTGAAGCTTTAACAACTATTGCTGATAAAGAGGTCACTGATCAAGAAGAAATTAATAAGCTCGTTGCTGAAAGAGAGAAAACATATGCTAAAAATGCGAATGGCGATTTAGAGAAATATGCAAAGAGTTTAGGATATGATTCTAAAGAAGAATATAGTCAAGAAGTTTTAGTTCCTGATGTTAAGCAAGAACTTCTAAGAAATAAGTATATCAAGGAAAATCTAGAAAAGATGATTAAAGATTATCAAGTTGTAAGTTTTAAGAAGATTGTTGTTACAAAAGAATCAGAAGCTTTGACAATTATCAAAGAATCTACAAGTGCAGAAATATTTGATAAAAAATTAAAAGATGCTGGTACAAATGGTGAAGATGCTGGAATTGTTACAAAGAATTCAACATTGGATGATAATTTAAAATCACAATTAAGTCAATTATCTGCTGTCAATAAAGATGGTGTTTATAGTGAAGCTATTAAGTTAAGTGATGATTCTTATGCAGTTTTATATCTTTATAATACTGATCATAAAAACACTGATGAGTTAATTAATAAATTAACTAGTGATGGTGATGTTCAAAAGGAAATTGAAGGTATCTATCTTAAAAAATACAATTTTAAAGTCAATGATTCAAAAATAAAAGATGCGATAAAAAAACTTTCTAGTGAATATATTGAATAAGGGTTCCCCTTATTCTTTTTTTGTTGTAAAATATGAGAGATGGAGGTTATGATTATGGATAATTGTATTTTTTGTAAGATCGCAAGTCACCAAATTCCTGGTAAAATTTTATATGAAGATGATGTTTGTATGGCGTTTCTTGATTTAAGTCAAACAACAAATGGACATACCCTAGTTATTCCTAAAAAACACTATCAGCATGTTTTAGATGTTGATCAAGAGACATTAGGACATATGATGTCTGTTGTCCAAAGAGTTGCATGCCAGATTGAAGAAAAAATGAATACCAAAGGATTCAATATTGTTTCTAATATGAATGAAGTTGCAGGTCAAAGTGTTCATCATTTTCATATTCACATTATTCCTCGTTATCAGAAAGATGATTCTTTCCATATCCAATATACTGATCGCTCAGGTGATGTGGATTTAGAGACTATTTATCAACAAATCATAGATTGATAACGTGAAGCAAGAGTCATGAAAACAATTGAATTCTTGCTTTTTGTTTTAGACATACATATAATAAAAGAGTAAAGGAGTTTACCATGAAAAAAATTAAAATTAACATGTTATCAAATGCTGATTCAGTAGATGGTCAAGGAGTTGGAAGTGCATATTTAGAACAGGTTTCATTAATTCGAGATGAATTAAAAGATGATTTTGAAGTTGTTATTAATAATTCAAAACCTGCTGATATTATTCATTGTCATACAATTTTACCAAAATATCTCATTCAGATGAAGAGAAATAAATCAGTCAATGTGGCTTATGTTCACTTTTTACCAGATACACTTGATGGTAGTATCAATTTGCCAAAATCTGCTTTAAGTGTTTTTAAGAAATATATTACTTATTTTTATAATACTGCTGATTATTTGATTGTTGTTAATCCTATTTTTATTGAAGATTTGGTTTCTTTTGGGATTCATCGTGATAAAATTAGATATATACCTAATTATGTATCTAAGGATGCTTTTTATAAAGAAAATGATGATTCTATTGAAAAAACACGTCAAGAGTATGGAATCAATAAAGATGCTTTTGTTGTTTTAGGCGTTGGACAAGTTCAAACCCGTAAAGGCGTGAAAGATTTTGTGGAAGTTGCCAAACAGTTACCTGAAATGACATTTGTATGGGCTGGTGGCTTCTCTTTTGGAAAGATTACTGATGGTTATGAGGAATTAAAAGAAATCTATAACAATCCCCCTCAGAATGTTAAATTCATTGGAATTATACCTAGGGAAAAAATGAATCATATTTATAACATTGCTGATGTGCTCTTTATGCCTTCATATAACGAGTTATTTCCAATGGCTATATTAGAAGCCGTTAACAGTCAAAAACCTTTGCTATTAAGAGATTTAGACCTATATAAAGATATTCTATTCCAAAAATACTTATCAGACATATCGAATGAGGGTTTTGTGAATAAAATCAAAGAACTCCAAACAAATCAAGAACTCTATAATCTATATAGCCATTATTCTCAAGAAATTAGTGAATATTACTCTAAGGAAAATGTTAAAAAAATCTGGAAAGATTTTTATAACAGTATTGTCAAAAATAAGAAAATATCTCATAAATAACAAAACAAAGAAAGTGGAGACATTCGCTCCACTTTTTATAAAGGAGGATATCTTTAATGAAAATAGCTATTATTTGTGCTAGTGATGATGAACTTGCTCCTTTTTTAAAAGCTCTTGAAAATGTTCAAATATCAGAAAAAGCAATGTTAAGATTTTATGAAAGTCAAATTGAAAATGTTGAAATAGTGACATTATATTGTGGGGTAGGAAAAGTTAATGCAGCATTAGCAACACAAATCCTTATTGATACTTTTCATGTTGATATCATCATTAATGCAGGTACTGCTGGAGCAATCTGTAATACGTTAAAACTTTTTGATACGGTTATTTCTAAAGAGATTGCATACCATGATGTCCAAGAAGATATACTTACAGAATTCCATCCCTATCTTCCTACAGCTACCTTTTTTGTTAATAATAAATTATTGGATATTGCAAAAATAATATGTCAGCAAAATCAAAATACCTATTTAGGAAAAATAATAACTGGTGACTCATTTATTGACAAGGGACAACATGAAGCATTAAACAAAAACTTTGCAGCCCTTTGTGTTGATATGGAAAGTGCAAGTATTGCTCATGTCTGTTATGTCAATGCTATTGATTTTATTGTCATTAGGACAATAACTGATACACCAGTACTAACTGGACATCAAGCATTTGAGCAGAATTGTAAAAAAGCATCTGACCAAACAAAAGATATTGTTTTCAAATTTATAAACATGATTAAAAAACAGTGGCATTAGACCACTGTTTTTAATCATACATTTTTGGTTTATAAATCATCCTATTTTCTAAAGCAAAAACACGTTTTGAATATTCACCTGGTTCAACTTGTTCAAGAGCTTTATCAAACATATGCATTCTTGCATCTATATTATCTATGAGATAAACAATCTCAGCCTCTCTAATTTGAGGAAGAACAGGAGATCCAAATTCATTTTTACCATGATGGGAGAGAACCATATGTTGAAGTAAAATAACCTCTTCTCCTTCAATATTTAATTCTTTAGCAGCTTCATGAATCATTGCTTGAGATATTGAAATATGTCCAAGTAATTTTCCTTCAAGTGTGTATGTTGGAACAACTGGTCCACTCAATTCAACAGTCTTTCCTAAATCATGTAACAAAATACCTGCATAAATTAAATCAGCATTCAATTGTGGATAATTCCCTATCATTGCATCAGCCAATTTCAACATAGACAGTGTATGATATGCCAGTCCAGAAACAAATTCGTGATGATTTTTACTTGCTGCTGGATAAATCTTCAATTTTTCAATATTTTGCTCAAGAAGATACTTTGTTAATGTGTAAAGTTTCATATTAGATATGCGCTTGACATATTCCATCATTTCCTTAATCATCACATCAGCATCCAAAGGTGCTTTTGATAAAAATTGAACTTGTTGATTTTCTTGATAAGAAACATTGTCTATTCCAATGACTTTCATTTGGCGATCATCACTGTATTTGATAATATCCCCTTTTCCTCTTACAACTGCACCAGTTGTTAATGTCTTGATTTGCTCATCTGATGCATTCCATAATTTTGCATCAATTGTTCCAGTTTCATCTTGAAAAACAATACTAAGATAATTACTTTTGTTAGCTCCATTAGTTTTTCCAGTTGTGACATGAGAAATCATAGCTGTAAATTCTACATTATCATTTCCACATTTCATATCTTTAATTTTAATCATTCGGATCCTCCCATAATTCACTAATAATATTAACAACATCATCATATTCATAGCCTTTTTGGACTAAAAATGTAATAATCTTACTCTTCAATTGATGACTGTCATATCTCGTCTTATAACGATTATATACACGTTCATATTCTTTCGTTAATAGTTTCTTTGTATGTTCTTCTGGAAACACAAAATCAAAATTATTAATTGCACGTTCTACAACATCCTGTGAAAAACCTTTATTGAAAAGTTTATGTTTAATGTTTTGAATAAGTGCATATTGTGGTTTGTTTGTATTTTCATTATACAATTTCTTAACGATTTCAAAAGCCTTATCATATTCTAAATCTTGTGAGTAATTCGCTAAAAATTCATCAATGACAAATGGTGAAACACCATTATTCTTTAAATTAAATATAATCTTATTCATACCGAGACCTAAACGAATAGAACGCTGGAAATAATTTTTAGTATATTCCGCATCATCAATTAAATTCTTTTGAACCAGAATATCCATTGTCATATCAATCTGGATATCATCAAAGTCACCTTTATCAGCTAACTTTTTTTGCATCTTAGCATAAGTATAGTCCTTATATGTTAAATACTTTAAAGCCAAATGATACGCTCTAGAGACCTGCTCTTGATCTTTTAAGGCATCTAGTTCTTCTCTATCAACAACCTGTCCAACACTCAGACCATAGCGATCAATAACCTGTGAAGAAAGAGTGAGCATAACTTGATGATTATCAAATTGAAAAGAAACCTGATAAGTTTTGCCTTTATCTGGCACCATCGAAACAACCTTATAACAATAATGATGTTTCGATAAAGCCTTACGATAAGTATTCATAATCTTTTTATAAAAATTTTCACTACTATATTGCATAGCATCTTCAACAGCATGCATAGATAATTGGCTAAGATCAGTTTGTGCTAATTCTAATATCTTTTGAGTCAAATCTGCCTTATCCTCAAAAAAGAAACCATTACGCCCATCCAAAATAACTCCTTCTAAATTTTTATCATAACGAGCCAAAGCAGGTATTCCACTTGCCATCGCTTCAATAAATGTTAATCCCTGTGTTTCAGTAATAGATGCAGAAACAAAAAGATCAGAGACATGATAATATGAAGGAACTAAATCAGCTTCTTTAGGACCAGTAAAATAAACACAATGTGTCAATTGTAACTCTTTTGTTAACTCCTGAAGTTCTTCAAGTTGTGGACCACCACCTACAATCATTAAACAAATCTGATGATTCTTTGAATAAATATCCTGCATCGCTTCAATCAATAATTCTACACTTTTCTCAGGAGCTACTCGCCCTAAAAAAGTAACAACAAATTTATTTTCCAATTGATATTCTTTAATAATGTCATTCATCACTTTTTGATTCTTGTTTTTAACAGAAAATTTATCTAATTGCAATCCTGTCCCAATCACATTAATTGAATTTGAAATTCCATATTCTCTTAATGCATCTGCCGTCTTTTGCGAGGGAACAATCAGTTCTGAACAACTGTCACCATATATTTTAGAGATTTTTTCTATAATTTTTTTGGCCGCATGATCAACAGCTTTAATATTCCCAGGCGCAATATAATGTGAATAATCAGCCCACATTGTATGGTATGTATAACATACTGGAATATTTAAAATTTCACCAGCAATCTTCCCAAATATACCAATTCCAAACTCTGTCTGAATATGAATAATATCTGGTTCAAATTCTTTTAATTCTTTCATTCCTTTAAAAGAATAGATATTAGATGCTCGATAACCATATAGTTTTTTCAAATCTAAACCAGGTAAACGAAGAACCATATCATCTTCATCAATATAATCGCTATCATTTGGTAATATTGTTGTTACAACCAAAACATGATGACCATGTTTTTTCAACTCGTTTTTTAAGATATGTGTAGATGTAGCAACACCATTAATATCAGGTAAATAAGTATCACTTAATAATGCAATATTCATTTAATCACTCCAATCTCGAACTATTAATCTCTTTGTTTAATGAGAAAACCAACCCTCCAATAATAAGTCCTAAGTAATAAGACATAAATCTCCATAAAAATAATGAAGAAGACGTTCCAACAGTTCCTAAGAAACTAAATAACAAAACATAAATACCTTCACTACCACCACTGGCACCAGGAATTGGTAAGAAAGCATTAATTAAATAGATAAACGAACATAGTCCTAAAAAGTCTAAAAACTCCCACCACGAAACATTTAAATTCAATGCCTTTGCTGCAAAGAAAGGCATACTATAAATAATTGTTAACTTAACAAAATTACATAAACAAGATTTTACCAAAACCATCCTATTTTTTTGTAAAAATTTTAACTGTTCCCTAAAATCAGCCAAATACTGTTCTATTTTAGCACATGTCATCTCATAATCCTTAATAATATGCATCTTACATAATAACTTTAAAACATTATGCGTAACAAAATGTTGTAACCTTTTTGATTTAGCTCCACCAAACAACCCTAAGATAACAGCAAAATTGATCATAAATCCTAATATAGCTAGACTAAAAACACCTGCTTGTTCAGTCACAAAATAATTATATTTCAACAATACAACAACACCAGTATATAGAACCAATACACTTTGATAACAAATAAAACACATTAATAAAATACTTGATGAATTTGTAGGAACTATGCCTTGTTTATTAAAAATGTAAACTTGAGCAAATTGTCCACCACTTGCAAAAGGAGTTATGCCATTAAAAAAAGTACCACTAATTGCATTCACAAATGATTGTTTAAAAGTATAATCCTGTTTATATGCTTTTCCAAAATACCAAAGCGAAAGAGCATCAAATAAATAATAACTAAACATAATCAATCCCATAATAACAATCCATGATATTTTTGCTTCTTGAAATGATAAAAGTACTTGATCAAATTGTTCTCCAATTGATAAATAGATTGAAGTTCCACCAATGAGTAAAATAATAAGAATATTTAAAAAATATTTTTTATTTCTCATAAGTCATTTCTTTAAAGATAAAATATATCTTATCTTTAAAAACTCCTTTCTGATGATAAGAGAATCAGTTATCTATTATCTCAACCATCGATATTTATAGATATCCATATATTTTATGTTTTGATTCTACAAAAATATACCTATCTTTATCATAATAATTTTACTACATTTTATCATATAAGGAAAGAAAAAGGGGAATAAAATAGGAAATGAAGGAAAGACAAAAAAAGGATATCCAGTGTGGATATCCGAAG
>OATT01000566.1_pt1 | contig 33782 bp, 36 predicted proteins | sample 1476071 | NCBI WGS metagenome assembly OATT01 (sample SAMEA2579989, study PRJEB22360) | human gut metagenome | biome: human gut; feature: human-associated habitat; material: faeces | place: Denmark | collected 2008/2010 | reverse complement strand
GTACGGTGGTGTGAGAGGACGATGATTAAATTAATTAATTATCTCCTACTCGATTTATTTTAATTTAACAACCTGAGGAGATTTTAATAATTAACATAAACTGATTTAAAAACAGAGAGAGAAAGAGCTTTGGCATAGGCCAAAAGCTCTATTTGTTTAAATCAATGATTAGAAAAAAGAACAAAAATATCCTGTATTAGGGAATATTTAGTTGAAAAATGTTCAAACTAGGACTATCTTATGTATTGCTGATTTTGACTTTTACTTACTTCATAGATGATGAGAAAACAATAGAATGAAAATCTGATCAATAATAATGGAAAGGAAGTAAATGGTGTTAAATATGATGAGAGATATCCAGAGGCTAATTAAAGAGAATAAGTTGGAAGATGCTATTCATGGAGTAATCGATGGATCAAAGAAAATAGAGCGAGTTGTTTCTGAATATTTATGGTCACAACAACGTCTTCAAGATTTGATTTTACGTGAATCAAAGGGAGAATTGATGCATTGGAACCATCTATACGATAGAATTGCCTATGTAGATGATTTAAATTCACCATGGTTTTATCGAGATGAAGAAGGGTGTTTTTATAATGTTACCGAAGATCATTTGAGTGAATTATTAATTCGAATTGAATTAATGACTCAGAGTGAGTAAGGGAATCATCTCAACATAAAGCTGATTGGTAGACTAACTATAAATAGTAGGAAGAAATTGTGTTAAGTCAATTTCTTCTTTTTTATATTCTATATATGGCGAAATCTAATTGATGGTTTTTCTTATATACTAGCTATAGTAAAAAGATTCTGAAAGGAACTTATATCAAAGCAATCTCTATGATAAGAGTTCTTTCAAATCATGTTAAAAGCTTTTCGCCATGTATATAGATAAAAATAAATTAAATTCATCTAATGTTCTTTATAGTAGCCAATGATAGATGTTTATGATGAAGAAAAATAATTATCTTTGATAGAGGGATGTTGGAATTTAGTTTCGCTTTCAATTTGAAATACGTTATACAGAGTTCGACAAAATAATTCGTTAGTTATGATTCTATTAGAATCTATCGAGAATATTACACAAAAAAATCCATTATTTAAAAACTACTTATTATAATTTGTAATAAAATGTAGAAATTTTGATACAAGAGATTTTATAATAGAGTTTGTGGTGAAAAAATGAACTATTTGAACTATGTTTTTTCTTTTGAAAAGGAGAGAAAAAATAAAAGTTTCAAGAGAAGAATTAATAAAAGTTTGAGGAGGAAATAATGGCATTTAAAGATATTCGATCGTTTATGAACCTCTTAGAAAAAAGAGGAGAATTAGTCAGGGTTACAGCAGAGGTCGATGCAGAATTAGAAATTACAGAAATTACAGATCGAATTTCAAAACAGTACGGACCTGCATTGTTATTTGAAAATGTAAAAGGATCAAACTATCCTGTTTTAATTAATTCGATGGGAAGTGATGATCGAATGAGTTGGGCACTTGGTGTAAATGAGCTAGATGATTTAGAGCGAGATATTGCCAACTTAATTAATATGCAAAATTATATAAAGATTCCGAGTCTGATTCGGTCAATTCCAAATTTGATGAGACTTTTAGCTGTTTTTCCTTGGAAATTACCGATGAAAGGGGCTTGCCAAGAAGTCATTGAACATCATCCAGATCTCTCAACCTTACCGGTTTTAAAATGTTGGCCTGAAGATGGAGGACGATTTTTTACCTTACCATTAGTCATGACGAAGGATCCAGACACTGGAGTTCAAAATACAGGAATGTACAGGATGCAGATTTTTGACAAAAATACGACAGGTATGCATTGGCATTGGCATAAAGATGGCCGCGAAATTTATGATAAATATCGCCAGTTAGGTGGGAAAATGCCAGTTTCAGTAGCGATTGGTTGTGATCCAGCTATTATCTTCTCGGCAATTGCTCCATTACCTAAAATGATTGATGAAATGATGTTTGCAGGTTATTTACGAAAACGTCCAGTCAAAATGGTTAAATCGATTACGAATGATATCTATGTTCCAGCCGATGCAGAATTTATTCTTGAAGGATATGTTGATGTCAATGAAGCGTTACGATTAGAAGGGCCATTTGGCGATCACACGGGCTATTATTCATTAGCTGACATGTATCCAGCTTTTCATGTCACGTGTATCACACACAAAAAAGATGCGATTTATCCAGCAACAATTGTTGGACGACCACCGATGGAAGATTGTTATATGAGCAAAGCAACTGAGCGAGCATTTTTACCGCTTTTAAAAATGATTTATCCTGAGATTGTGGATTACTCTCTACCCTTTGAAGGTGTCTTTCATAACTGCGTCATCGTCTCTATTAAAAAGCGATTCCCTGGTCATGGAAAGAAAGTAATGAATTCTCTATGGGGGATGGGACAGATGATGTATGCTAAAATGATCATTGTTGTGGATGAAGACATTAACCCTCATGATACGAAAATGGTCGCAAATCACATCTTTAAAACTTTAGATCTTAAAGAAGATTTAGTCTTCTCACAAGGCCCATTAGATGCATTAGACCACTCATCAGCGACCGATCATTATGGTTATCGATTAGGTGTTGATGCTACACGAAAATTTGAAGTAGAAGGCAAGATGGTGGAGTGGAAGATAGCTGAGCAGAAAGATTTCACTTCTTATCTTGAAACTCATCCTCAAATTCAAAGTTTTGATTATCCTTTACAGGGAGTCCTTCAAGGATGCTTAATTGTTTCTATGAAAAAACAACAGTCAGGAGATGTCCAAAACTTAATGCATGAACTATGGAATCAAGAAGAAATGGCGTTTAACAAATTCTTAATTGTCGTAGATGAAGACGTCGATGCAAAAGATACCTCTAAAGTGGCATGGAAAGTCTTTAATAATATCGATGCTAAACGAGATTTAGAAATTGTTGAAGTGTCAGATCAAAACTTTGGTCATCGAGTTGGAATTGATGCAACGAAAAAGACAGCCTTAGATCAGCATCCTCGTCAATGGCCAAATGATATTGTTATGTCTGATGAAATTAAAGAAAAAGTTACAAGGAGATGGAGCGAGTATGGAATTAACTAAAAAGATTTATAAAAAAGTTAATGACTATGGAATTTTAGTCATGTTCTCACATACGATTTTTTCATTATCCTTTGCTCTTATTTCCATGTTATTAGCTGGGCAAGGGCATTTGAGTTTTAAAACAATCTTTTGGGTTTTAATTGCCTTTCTTTCAGCTCGTACAGGAGCAAATGCCTTAAATCGTGTCATTGATGCTGAAATTGATGCAAAAAACCCTCGTACAGCAACCCGCCAGATTCCGCAAGGATTAATGAATAAAAAGGAAGTCATCATTTTTGTTGTGATTTGCTTTGTCATCATGGTGTTCGCAGCAGCGCAGTTAAATACGATTTGTCTAATTTTATCCCCAATTGCGCTCTTTTTAATGACGATTTATTCATACACGAAGCGATTTACTTGGCTATGTCATTTAGTCTTAGGTGTAACTTCTGCAGCAGCACCTGTTGGAGCATGGTTAGCTGTAACTGGAACTATTTCGTGGATTCCTCTTTTAATGGGGGCTGCCAATACGCTATGGGTAGCGGGATTTGATATTATTTATGGTGCACAAGATTACGATTTTGATGTTAAAAATGGCATTCATTCGATTCCAGCACGATTTGGAGTCAAAAATGCCTTACATATTTCATCCGCCTTTCATATCTTAGCGGTTGCTTTCTTAATTATGATTGGTCTCTTATCACCGGATCTAGGAATCATTTATTTTGCTGGATTAACGATTAATATTGTTTTATTTATCATCCAACATAAATTAGTAGCACCAGATAATTTAAAAAATGTAAAAGTAGCTTCTTATAGTATTAATCAGGTGATTAGTATTGTCTTTTTAATCACGGGTGTATTAGATTGTTTAATTTAGGAGAGACATCATGAAAAAAATTGTTGTTGGAATTACAGGAGCAAGTGGAAGTATTTACGCGAAGCGTATGATAGAGGTATTAGTAGAGCAAGGAATTTTAGTTCATGTCATTGCTACAGATACAGGAAAAAAAGTCTTTAACTATGAACTTTCTTTAAATTTAGAAAGTTGGATTACTGAAATGCAACAACAGTACTCTAATGTGAAATTAGAAGATAATCATAACTTATTTGCTGGTGTGGCTAGTGGGTCATATGGTTTTGATGCGGTGATTATTTTACCTTGTTCGATGGGAACAATGGCTGAAATTAGTCATGGGTTATCATCGAACTTATTATGTCGTGCGGCGGATGTCGCCTTAAAAGAATCACGTCCATTAATTATTGTTCCGAGAGAAACACCTCTAAATACGATTCATTTAGAAAATATGTGCCGCCTATCAAAGGTAGGTGCAACAATTATTCCTGCAATGCCTGGTTTTTATCATCATCCACAAACGATGGATGATCTCATTAACTTCGTTGTCGGAAAAATTTTAAGTTATTTAAAAATCGAACATGAATTATTTAAGAAATGGGAGGATACAAAATATGAAGATTAAAAATTTATTGGTTACAACATTAGCTGTGGCTGCTGGTTTAACATTAACGGCATGTCAATCAGATAAGTCAGAAGGAGCATCAACTTCACAAGAAGGAGAAGCGGTAACTTTGAATTTTGGGGCTATGGGGTCTATCGATACGATTCCATTCGTTATTGCACAAGAAAATGGCTATTTTGAAGAAGAAGGAATTAAGGTTAATTTAGAGTTATTTAACGCAGCTAAAGACCGCGATGCGGCATTACAGGCAGGGCAATTAGATGGTGTATTAGCAGATGAAACAGCGATTGCAATTTATCAAAACTCAGATATGGATATGCAAATTACGGGTGCAACAAATGGATACTGGACATTAGTAGCGACAGAGCAATCAAACATTCACTCATTAGAAGATTTAAAAGGTAAAAAAATCGGAATCTCTGAAAACACAATGATTGAATATTTAGCAGATGATATTACTACATTAAATGGAATTGCAGCAGAAGATTTTGAAAAAGTCGCGATTCCTGCCATGCCAGCACGTTTAGAAGCATTAAGAAATAATCAAATTGATGCCGCTATCTTACCAGCACCATTTAATGAAACAGCGATTGCCGATGGTGCAGTTGAAATTGAAACAATTCACAATACAGATATCATGATTTCAGTAACTGCATTTTTAAACAGTGTCATTGAACAATATCCACAAGCTATTCAAGGATTCTATAATGCTTATAATAAAGCTGTAGATTATATTAATTCAACAGACATTAGCGAGTATGAAGATGCTGTCATTAAAACAGTTGGTTATTCTGAAGAAACTCGTGGAAACATCATTTTGCCAAAATTCAAACATAACTACTTACCAGATGTAGAAAAGGTTCAGAAAGTATTTGATTGGGCAACAGCAAAAGGGTTATTAACAAAAGATATTACAGCAAAAGATGTCTTAAATAACGTTGCGACAAAATAACTAGATGAAGGAGAACCTGTATGATACAGATAAAAAATTTATCTGTTTTCTATCAAGGTAAAGAGGGAACGACTCAAGTTCTAAATCAGCTTGATTTCACCATGAATCGTGATGAAATTTGTGCGATTATTGGTCCATCAGGTTGTGGAAAGTCAACCTTACTTAAAGTTTTATCTGGGATTATAACGACTCATGAGGGTGAAGTCCTCCTAAATCAGGAGGTACTTAACCCTCATTCGCATAAAATCGGCTTAATTCCACAAAACTTTGGACTTTTACCGTGGAAAACAGTACAAGAGAACTGTCTACTTTCATTTAAGATAAAAAAAGAGAAAATCACTTCTTCTACACTAGAAAAAATGGATCAGATGATGAGACGTCTTAATATTGATCATTTAAAAAAGAGATATCCTCATGAATTGAGTGGTGGACAAAAACAACGTGTTGCGATTGTTAGGAGTTATTTAATGGAGCCTGATCTTCTTTTGATGGATGAAGCTTTTTCAGCATTAGATGCAATCATTAAAGAAGAAGCACAACAACTCTTTTTAGATGTTTGGAGCGAATCTAAAATTAATACGTTCTTCGTTACTCATAGCATTGATGAGGCGTTATATATGGGAAAAAAAATTATGGTTTTATCTAATAACCCGGGTCAGATTGTTAAAATCATAGATAATCCGCTATTTCATTTAACGGACTATCGTAATCATTCAGATTATCCACACCTATATGCTCATTTAAAGCAACTGATTAAGAAAGGGTGGATAGAAGAGTCATGATTTTTAAAAAAATGTGGAATTTAGCTAAAGGGTTTATTTTGTTCAATTTTATTTGGTATCTATTAGCGTTGATCATGAATTCTCGCGTGTTACCGACACCCGATAAAATTTACGTACATTTACCTACTTTGTTACAAAATGGATTTGAGGTTCATATTATTGCGAGTTTATATCGTTTATTTCTAGGAATGTTCATTTCTTTTCTGATTGGAACGATCATTGGGTTGTTAATGGGATATTTTCCGAGTATGAATAAACTATTCAACCCACTTGTCTATTTTGTTTATCCTGTTCCTAAAACAGCTTTGTTACCAGTCGTTATGACCATTTATGGACTTGGGGATAACTCGAAAATTATGATTATTGTTTTAATTACCGTTTTTCAAATGATTGTCTCAGTTCGTGATGCGGTCATTAATGTTTCAAAAGAAAACTATCACTCACTTATTAGCTTAGGAGCCAGCTCATTACAATTGTTTTATCATGTGACCTTTCCCGCGATTTTAACAGAACTCTTAACGAGCATTCGCGTCACACTTGGAACCGCCCTATCTGTTTTATTTTTTGTGGAGGCTTATGGGACAAAGCAGGGAATGGGCTATTTTATTCAAGATGCTTGGTCACGAATTAATTACATTGATATGTATTCAGGTATTCTGATACTTAGTCTTATAGGAGTTTCTTTATTTATTATTATTGATTTATTAGAGAATCGATTTTGTAAATGGAAAAAACAATAAATGCTTAGAAAAAGGAGATTGAAATTGATGCAGTTATCAAAGTTATTTCATCAGCATAAAATCAGTGTTAAGATTCAAGAAATAGGCAATGATTTGAATATATGTATCTTTGGCGGAGATGAACCACATATTGGAGCTGTTGCTTTAGGAATTCCTATCACTTTACCTCATGATCCACTTACTCAGACATCATCGGTCTCATTAATGACGGTACCTGGGCACAAAGAAGATGAGTTTGCATTAAGAGTGGCTCGTCAATTAACCAAACAGTTAAACAAAGTCATTGTCGTTAGTTGTGGTATTCATATTCAAGACATTAAGAAAGAGGAAATTTTCCAATTAAGTGAATTATTAGATGATATTATCAATGAACTATTAAGTGTTTTAGCATAATAGGAAAGAGCTGTCTTTTTAATAAAGACAGTTTTTTTGTGAAATTTAAAATCATTTATTGACCTTTACGTTACGTTAACGATTATGATAAATCTACAAGGAGGGATGACCATGGAATATACGATTCAAAAGTTAGCTCATTTGGCTGGCGTTAGCACAAGAACTTTGCGTTATTATGATGAAGTTGGAATCTTAAAACCAGCTCGGATTAATTCATCAGGCTATCGTATTTATAGTCAAAAAGAAGTCGATCGTCTGCAACAAATTCTCTTTTATCGAGCGCTCGAGGTTGGAATCGATGAAATTAAACAGCTTCTTTTAAATCCATCGTATGATGAGCTAGATGCTTTAAATGATCATTATCAAAAACTCCTTGAAAAACGTGCACAAATTGATTTACTTATTCACAATGTTCAATCAACGATTGCCATGAAAAAAGGAGAGAAACCAATGACAAACAAAGAAAAATTCCAAGGATTAAAACAACAATTGATTAAGGAAAATGAACAAAAATACGGAAAAGAAATTCGTAAAAAATATGGAGATGAAAAAATTAACCGTTCTAACAAACAATTCGCCAATTTAAGCGAAGAAGAATTTAATCAGATGAATGAATTAGGACAACAAATTTTAGAAAAATTAGCAATAGCTATGAAGACAAATAATCCTCAAGGTGAATTAGCACAAGAAGTCGCAAAATTACATCATCAATGGCTAGGCTATACATGGCCAAGTTATAGTCGGGAAGCTCATGCTGGACTAGCTCAAATGTATGTATCTGATGAACGTTTTACCGCATATTATGATGATGCAGTTGAAACGGGTGCAACTCAATTTTTATGCGATGCAATTTTATACTATACTTCGAAATAATCGCAAATCAGACAGAATAAAAGTTCTGTCTTTTTTTATGGTTTTTTTTATGAAACATTCTCTTTAACTCTGATTTTGTTTATAATAGATACTAAGATTAATAAAGAAGAGGAAGAGGTATGGAGTATAAAAAAATTAGGTTTTTAATTTTAAGTAAAACCAATGAAATAGAGAGAATGTTAGATGATTTGTTTATTGAACATCAAGAACAAATTAGTTTAAATTGTAAAACCTATCAGAATATTCGAAATCATGACGTAAAGGAATATGATTTTATCATTATAGATAATAGTGAGTTAGATGATTCGATCGAAATGATTCGTCAAATTAGACATCAAATGAATCAGAATATTCCGATTTTAATGTGCATTAATCAAGAATTCATGCAAAAGTTAAATGACTGTATTGAGGCAGGAATTTCTGATTATATTGTGAAACCTTATACAAAAGAAATGTTAAAGTTAAGAATTCAAAATAACTTAAATTTAATTGACGCATTTAAAATGTCAAAAAATAAAGAGTTACAATTTGATGCGTTATTAAATAATAATCCGTATATGGCGTGGTTCAAAGATAAAGAAAGTCACTATATTACCGTGAATCGTGAATTTAGAGAACATTCGGGAAAAGATGATGAAACTATTCATGGTCGAGACGATCAATTCGTTTGGGATGGGCAAATCGGAGATCGTTGTCGTGAATTTGATTTAATTGTGATGAACGAACGTCGACAAATTATGTTTGATGAAATTATTCCTGGTAAAAAAGGATATCGTCAATTTAATATTTATAAAGCCCCAGTTATGGATGAAATGGGAGATGTTATTGGTACGATTGGGATTGCTCGAGATATTACAGAACTTAGAAATAAAGATACTAAACTCTCAATCATTTTAGAAAATATTCCATTTGCTGTTTTCTTAAAAGATATGAATGGAATTTATATTGATGTGAATACGAACTTTCTAAATTTATGTCAATTAACACGCGATGAAATTATCGGACGAACTTGTTATGAACATGCATTAAGTGAAGGATGTATAGAAGAAGATCATTTAATAATGGATACCCTTGAGAGCAAAGTATTTATTCGAAAAATAATGAGTGAGGGAAATGAACGTACATTAGAAATTTATAAAGCTCCTGTCTTTGATATTCAGGAACAAATGATTGGAATTGTTGGGGTAATGAAAGATATTACAGATATCATTCAAACTCAAGAACATATTAAAACATTAGCTTATACTGACTTTTTAACAAGCTTAAAAAATCGTCGTAGTTTATATCATTATCTTGAAAATGATCTAGCGAATAAAAATATTCCATTGACTGTCTTGTTTATCGATTTAGATAACTTTAAAAAGTTAAATGATAGTTTTGGTCATCATGTGGGAGATAAAGCTTTAGTTCATATTGCAGAAAAACTCGCTAATATTTGTGACGATGCTTTTGTAGCCCGTGTAGGTGGAGATGAATTTGTTGTTATTTGGGAACAAATTAGCGATGAGATATTAACTCAAAAGCTAGATCTTTTATTAAATAAGATGCGAACAGAATTTAGTAGAGGCGAGTATGCTAACATTGTTTCAGTGAGTATTGGGGTGGTTCGAAATGAATGCTCGTCAGGAGATGTTGAAACTATTTTGTTAAAAGGGGATTTAGCGGTTTATAAAGCAAAAGAAAAAGGAAAAAATCAGTATGTTATTTATACAGATGACCTTGAACGGGAGCGATTATTTAATTTACAAATGGAATATGATTTAAGACACTCGATTCAAAATAAGGAAATCAATCTATTTTACCAACCCCAATATACAGTTGATAAAGAATTAGTCGGTTTTGAAGCATTATTCAGATGGAATCATCCAAGATATAAACATATTCCTGTCATTGAGATTATTCGTTTGATTGAAGAATTACGCTGTGTTTTAGAAAAGTGTTGATATTTCACACAGAATTTGCATAACTAATTCTTAAAATATCCATTATAATATTATTAGAACATACGTTTGAGGGGTTTGATTTATGCCAAAAGCAGTTATTTTAGCACTTTTAAAGCGAGTAGCATCCATTGATTTACCAGAAATCTTAGTTGAAGTTGAAAAAGGAATCTTTAAATCAGATTTATCTAAACTTCAAAAGGAGATTCAAGAAACTCGATATTCATCAGGGCAATATAAATGCCCTTTTTGCGGTGATGACCATATTGTTAAGAATGGTAAAGTCAAAGGAAATCAACGCTATCTCTGCCGTCATTGTCGAAAATCATTTAGCCAACAAACTCAAACACCAACTGCTTATTCAAAGAAAGAAACAAAAGTATGGATTGATTATATTGAATGTATGATTAAGGGATATAGTTTACGACGATGTGCATGGGAATGTAATTTGAACCTCGCCACAGCGTTTTTCTGGCGACATAAAATTTTAGATGCTCTGAGCTCATTTATGGGGATAGGAGAAGTTGATGGATTGGTTGAAGCAGACGAATGTTATCTTCGTTATAGCTATAAAGGAAACCACTCTAAAAGCAAACGATTCACAATGCCACGTCCAGCTCGTAAACGAGGTGGAGAATCTGTTGGCAAGCGTGGATTATCAAGTGAACAAGTCTGTATTGAAACAGCATTAGATAGAACAGGGAATATTTTAATTGGTATGATAGGAACGGGACGAGCGAAATATGATGACCTAAAACGTTTCTTTGAGGGTCATATCGCTCCTCATTCTATTTTGTGTACGGATAGCGCTCATGGCTATAGTAAATTAGCGAAACAATTACAGTTAGAACATAGAGCTATTCCATCAGGAAAACACATTAAAGGTATCTATCATATCCAACATATCAACGCATTTCACAGTAACTTTAAAGCTTTCCTACAAAAGTTCAGAGGAGTATCGACTAAGCATCTAAATAGTTATTTAAAGTGGTTCAAGTGGATTGAACTTTTTAAAGATGAGAAAGAAATCTTAAAGATTCAGAAAGTTTACGTTCAATCACAAGCGAGTTATTCTGTAGTATCTAACGAAATCATTAGAACAAAGACTCCCTCATTCGTTTGAAAATTGATTATTATTGGTAATTATGCTATTATATTACATAAAAAGGGAGGAGATTATTATGAACAATAAATTAATTAATTCTATTGTTTTTGTATTAAGTGTTATCTGCTTAATTATTACAGCCATTTCATTTTATAATATGGGGATATTTGTGGACGAATTCAATACATCGCCCGATGTAGTCTATGGTGGAACTCTTTGGTTATATTTAAATTGGGGGAAATTAGCTTTACTTGTAGTAATTAGTGTTTTATCAGGAATTAACTTATTTACTATTAAAAATAAATAATATAAAAAGAGAGAGAATTTAGTTAAAAAACATTCTCTCTTTTTTTGCTTATATTATCAACATTTATCTAAAACAGAGCCAAGAATTAAGATTAATTGAGGAAGTTAGTGCATATGTTTGTCTTCAAGCTTTTGAATTTGCTAACGAAATTAATCAAAATAGAGAAAATCCAATCGTTGTCTCAATTAATATTTCTGCGTTACAAATTATGAATGATAACTTTGTGGATAATTTTAAATCACTGATTAAACAAGCAAATGTTAATCCGAACTATATTGGAATTGAAATTACAGAGACTGTTTTAATGCAAAATATTAATGAGAATATTAAAAAAATACGTGAACTAAAAGATTTAGGAATCACTATTTCACTTGATGATTTTGGAACAGGCTACTCATCATTGAACTATTTAATTAATTTGCCTTTATCAAAGGTGAAAATTGATCGTAGTTTTATTAAAGGGATGGGGAAGCAAGATGAATTTAAAAGCCTTGTCCGACTGATTATCGATATTGCACATTCGTTACAATTACCCGTCATTTCAGAAGGTGTTGAAAATGAAGAGGAATTAGAAATACTGAAACAGATGGATATTGATAATATCCAAGGGTATTATTTCTCAAAACCTATTTCAAAAGAAGATGCTTTATTATTAATTAAATAAACAAAAAGTAGAAGATCTTAATTGAAGATTTTCTACTTTTTTTGTTTTTAACCACACTTAAAAATAATGAGTTGACTATACATTTTTTAACAAGGTGATTTCATATAATGAATTATCTTATAGTATATAGGAGGATTAGAGATGTATCAAAAAGTTAAGGAAATGGTCGATACCATTTATCCACAACTCATTGCTATTCGTCGCGACTTACATCAACATCCTGAACTAGGTCTAGAGGAATACCGAACATCGGCGTTAGTTTTAGACTATTTACAACAGTGGAATATAAAAGTAACCCAACTTATTGGAGAAACAGCCATCGTTGGCTTAATTGAGGGAAATCCGGGAGAGAAAACAATTGGGTTACGAGCAGATATGGATGCTCTTCCCATTGAAGAGAAAACAGGGGCACTATATGCCTCATTAATACCAGGAAAAATGCATGCTTGTGGACATGATGTTCATACAACAATTTTATTAGGGGCTTCTTATATCCTTCAACAGCTAAAAGAAGAGTTTAAAGGGAATGTTAAACTTTTTTTTCAACCAGCTGAAGAAACAGTAGGTGGAGCTAAACCAATGATTGAAGCAGGATGTCTGGAACACCCGAAAGTCAATCATGTATTAGGACTTCATGTTCGTCCAACTTTAAATGTGGGTGAGGTAGGATTTCATTATGGAAAGTGTCATGCGGCAAGTGACACCATTATCATAAGCATTAATGGAAAACAAGCACATGGAGCCTATCCACAAGATGGAATCGATGCAATTTTAATTTCGGCACATGTCATTACGGCATTGCAAAGTCTGATTAGTCGTAACTTATCTCCATTTGAAACAGCTGTTCTTAGTTTGGGGATTATTGAGGGAGGAACGGCTGGGAATATTGTTTGTGATCAAGTCACAATTAAAGGAACATTACGCACCCTTGATCAAACGACACGTGTTTTTATGAAAAAACGGATCATTGAAGTTGCAGAAAACACTGCAAAAGCTTTTGGAGGAAGTGCAGATGTTCGTATTGAAGAAGGCTATGCACCACTTATTAATGCTCACGCCATTACAGATGCTGTTGCTCATGTCGCAAGGAAGCTACTTGGAGAAGACAATGTAATTATTATGGAGCATCCAAGTCTTGGGGTTGAAGATTTTGCGTATTTTGCGGAGGCTGTTCCATCATGCTTTTATAATTTAGGAACATCGAATCCTCATAAAGGAATTCAAGCTGCTTTGCATGAGAATACATTCGATGTGGATGAAGAAGCGATTAAAATCGGGGTTTGTTTACAAGTCTTATCAGCACTTCATTTACTAGAACAATAAGGGGGGAAGAGAGCGTGATTGAACCAAAACCATTAAAAATGGGAGGGAAAATAGCAATTGTTGCACCGGCAGGACCATTAGAAGCAGAAACCGTCTTTAAAGGAGAGGAAGTTTTAAAAGAAATGGGTTTTGATGTAATCATCACTCCCAGTTGCTTTGAACGAAAAGGTTACTTAGCAGGATTATCGGATCGCCAACGAGCAGAAGATATTATGATGATGTTTGCAGATGATGAAGTCGATGCTATCCTTTGTATGAGGGGCGGATACGGTTGTAATCGGATTATTCCATACTTTAAAAACTTCAAATTTGAAAACTATCCGAAACCATTTATCGGTTATAGTGATATTACTTACTTGCACCTTTTCTTCAATCAATACCATCATCTGATCACCTATCATGGCCCCATGCTAAAAGATCTTCTCCTTAAAAATGAAACAACGACTAATCATTTTTTAGAAACTATTATGGGAGAGACAACTTTTGATATGATTGATGTTCCGTATTATAATCAAACCGTTTGTCCCGCTTCTGGAATTTTAGTTGGGGGAAATTTGACGATTATTTGTTCGACGCTCGGAACCCCTTATGAAATTGATACACGAGGAAAAATTTTATTTATCGAAGAAGTTAATGAACCCGTTTATGCGGTTGACCGATTACTCATGCAACTCAAATTTAGTGGAAAGCTAAACGATGCAGCGGGAATTATTTTAGGTGACTTCAATGTTTATGATAAAAAAGAAACAGACAAGTTACTTAAACGCACACTAACATCTTGTCATAAACCAATTGCCTATAATATTCCAAGTGGACATTGTAACCCACTAATTACCCTTCCACTAGGTGCTTATGTTACTTTAAATCCTCAAACAAATAGTTTATCTATCCAACAAGGATATACTTGTCAATAAGAAAAAGCGATAAAATCAGTTAGGATTTTATCGCTTTTTGTATATCTGGGAAATAATTTGGAAATTAAAAGGTTGGCTTGAATCTTAAAAGAATTATCTGTTATAATTATCAAGCTGTTCAAATTTTGATAGAAAACGTAGAGAAATGTAGGATAGGATGAAAGGTGGTTTCATAGTATGTATGATGTTCGACAAGAAGGTTGGGTAGAAGCAATTTGTGGTAGTATGTATGCAGGAAAGACTGAAGAGCTAATTCGTCGTTTAAAGCGTTTAGACTTTGCGCGCCGTCCATATTGCTTATTCAAACCAGCTATTGATAATCGCTATAGTGACGATGAAGTCGTATCACATAGTGGATTGAAAATGCCGTCAATCGCGATTAAACACCCAATTGAGATTTTAGATTACATTAAAGAAGATACATATGCTGTTGCAATTGATGAAGTGCAATTTTTCGAAGAAACTATCGTTGAAGTGGTTGATCACTTAGCAGATAAGGGAATTCGTGTGATTGTTGCAGGCCTTGATAAAGATTTCCGTGGTGAACCATTTGGAACAATGCCAGCTTTATTAACAAAAGCAGAGTTCGTGACTAAGTTAACCTCTATTTGTAGTGTTTGTGGGGCATCTGCGACACGTTCACAACGATTAATTAATGGACAACCTGCTTCATATTTTGATCCAATTATTCAAGTCGGAGCTAAAGAAGCATATGAACCACGTTGCCGTCACTGTCATGAGATAAAAGATCGTCCAGATTGTTTAGGTTTAAAAAAATAAAAAAATTAAGATAAATGATTGACAATATAATTATATTTCGGTATAATCTATATTGTTGATACGGAGGAATACCCAAGTCCGGCTGAAGGGATCGGTCTTGAAAACCGACAGGGCGTGAAAGCGTCGCGGGGGTTCGAATCCCTCTTCCTCCGCCATAACAAGATAATAATTCACACGTCATGTGTGATTTTTTTTTATTCTTTGTAAGAAAATATTATCGTTATAATAGTAGGGTACAAAAAAAGGAGCTAAATGTTTTTAGCTCCTTTTTTAATTTATGATTTATGGTAAGTTTTCGCCTTTGTACATCCTGAACATCCACAGTTACATCTAGTTGATTTTTGATTACGTAAGATTTTGCGGATTGCTAATAGTAAAGCAATGATAACGATTAGAGTAATGATAATAGTAGCTGTAGAAATGTGATGGGTTTGAATAAAAGTACCACCTTGATAAATCACAAGAGCTACAACATAAGCTAAACCTGTTTGGTATCCAATAGCAATCCATGTCCATTTCCAAGACATCATCTCACGTTTAATCGCACCAATAGCAGCGAAACACGGAGCAGCCAGTAACGTAAAGGCCATGAAGGAATAAGCACTTAAGGGTGTGAATAAAGCTGACATATTTCCAAGTAGCTCGACTGATTCCTCTGTCATTTCCTCACCTAAACCAAATAATACCCCAAACGTTGCAACGACATTTTCTTTCGCTAAGAATCCAGTTACAGTCGCCACAGCTGCCTGCCAATTTCCAAATCCTAAAGGAGTGAAAATAGGGGCAATGACACGACCGATTGAAGCTAAAATACTCTCATTCGCTTCAACCATTTCAAGTGACCAATTAAATGATTGCAAGAACCAAACGACACCTGAGGCAACGAAAATAATCGTTCCTGCTTTATAAATAAACGCTTTAGCACGATCCCACATATGAATTAAGACACTTTTAAAACTCGGAACATGATATTGTGGAAGTTCCATAATAAATGGGGCAGGATCACCAGCAAATAACGGCGTTTGTTTTAAAATAATTCCTGAAAGAATAACCATCCCAATTCCTAAGAAGTACATCGAAGGAGCTACCCAAGATTGAGTTGGGAAAAATGCACCTGCCATTAAAGCAAAGACTGGTAATTTTGCTCCACAGGGAATAAAAGGTGTTAACATAATCGTCATACGTCGATCCTTTTCATTTTCAATGGTACGGCTTGCCATAACTGCTGGCACACTACATCCCGAACCGATGAGCATTGGAATAAAAGATTTTCCCGATAATCCAAATTTTCTAAACATGCGATCCATAATGAAAGCCACGCGTGCCATATATCCACAATCTTCTAATATTGAAATCAGTAAAAATAAAATCATAATTTGTGGAACAAATCCTAAAACCGCACCAACTCCACCGATAATTCCATCCACAATCAGACCAATTAGCCAATCAGCTGTCTGAATACTTTCTAAGAAAGCTGCGACATTTCCTTGAATGAATTCACCAAAGAACGAATCATTAATCCAGTCCGTCGCAAAGGTACCAATAGATGTGATAGAAATATAATAAATTCCCCACATAATTAAGGCGAAAATCGGAAGAGCTAGCCAACGATTAGTCAATAATTGGTCAATCTTATCTGAAGTCGTTAAATTACCTTGCATTGATTTTTTGACATACTGTGACACTAGTTGACTAATATACTCATAACGCTCATTCGTAATAATACTTTCGCTATCATCATCAAACTGTTCTTCACAAGCAATTGTCATCTCCTCAAATTTAACCTTCACACTTTCAGGTAATGATAATTGTTTTACCACACGGGTATCACGCTCAAATAACTTTATACTGTACCAGCGAAGAAGTGGTTCAGGAACAGCCCCTGATAATAAAGACTTCATTTCGTGCAACATCCGTTCAATATCTGAACTGAAAGTTGGCATCGCAGGTGCTTGTTTAACAGAAACAACGGCTTCAATTAACTCGTTTAATCCTTTTTGTTTTAAAGCTGTCGTCTCAATGATACGACATCCTAATTGTTTGGATAGTTTGGCAAGATGAATCTTTGTTCCATTCTTTGTAACGATATCCATCATGTTTAGTGCAATGACCATTGGAATAGTGGTTTCCATTAATTGCGTGGTCAAATAAAGGTTTCGTTCAATATTAGAAGCGTCAATGATATTTAAGATGACATCTGGTTGTTCATTTATTAAAAAATCACGAGTAATAATTTCTTCCGGAGTATATGGAGAAAGTGAATAAATCCCTGGTAAATCGACAATTTTAATCTCTTTGTTTCCTTTTAAATACCCTTCTTTTTTCTCTACTGTTACTCCCGGCCAGAGCATTAAACATCGTCGTTTTCCCACAGTTCGGGTTTCCGACTAAAGCAATTGTTATAGACATTGTAAACTCCCCCTTAATCATAGTGAATGATGTTGATTACCAATGGAAATTTAAATCTCAACGATAATATTTTCAGCATCTGCTCTACGAAGCGATAATTCATAGCCACGAACGGTTATTTCAATGGGATCCCCAAGTGGGGCAACTTTTCGGATATAAATAGTAGCTCCTTTTGTAATCCCCATATCCATAATCCGGCGCTTAAGCGGTCCTGTTCCATTTAGCTTTTTTACGATGACTGTTTCACCAATTTTCACATCTTTTAATGTTTTCATTCGATATCTCTCCCTTATACAAAAATACGTTTTGCCATCGTTTGATCGAGTGCAACACGTGTATCTTTAACATTAATAATAAAGTTCTGTCCAAACTTAGATACAATGGTCACTTCACTTCCAACAATAAATCCAAGACTCTCTAGAAAACGTTTGGTATCATCACGCCCACTAATTTTTTTAATGATAACTGATTCTCCTATCTCTACCATTGTTAATGGCATCATTATGGCCTCCCTTTAATATTAGCAATTACCAACTTCAGTAGAAAAAAGTTAGCTTAAGCTAACTAATATTACTAATTTGACATTTATATCCAATAATGTCAATAGCTATTTAATAAAAGTATAAAAGTTGAAGAAACGAAACAAACTATGTTAAGATTAACTATATTTAGATTTTAAGAAATAGGGTGGGTAGATGAAATTACAAGAGTCGGGTGAAAATTATTTAGAAACCATTCTAATTTTAAGCCGAAAAAATGGATCTGTTCGTTCTATCGATGTGGCAAACGAGTTAAATTTTTCAAAACCAAGTATTAGTCGTGCGATGGGAATTTTGAAAAATGCAGGTCTAATTACGATAGAGAAAAATGGACAAATTAACTTAACTGAAATGGGTCATGAAAGAGCAACTGCGATTTATGAACGTCATTGCTTAATTAAAGAATTTTTAATAAAGACACTCCAAATTGATGAATCATTAGCTGATAAAGATGCTTGTCGAATTGAACATGTTATTAGTGAGGAAACGTTTAATCGAATGAAAGAGTTATTAAAAAAATAACATAATAAGAGGCGGATAAATATCCGTCTTTTTCTTTAACCTCTGTATGTTAGCATTGTCTCATGTGAAAAATATAGGAGGAGTGATGGAGTGGCTTTTAATTAAAGCGACTACTATTAATCTCACTGACTGAAGCCAGCTCTATTTTATCAGTGTCTCAATTAATTTTTTTATTAATGGAGAGTTATTTAATATATAACCAATTAGAATATTAAATAGAAGTATAAAAAAGAGCAGCCGTTATCCACAAGTAACCGTTGCTCTTTTTTATTATATAAGTCTAGAAAAGTTTTTCACTTAAAGGTTTACTAGTGATGGATAACCTTACACTCTTTGAGTGATCAAAATAGGATAAGGAACCTAATAAATGATAATCTGAAATAATCGATTAATTTTCATTTAAATAATCTTTTTGAATACTCAATTATTGTTTATAGCAATTCGTTAAGAAAAACATTTTTGTTTGAAACACTCATTCATCGATATTATTATAAAACTTATCGAAAAATGGATTCTCATACATAATCTCCTTTAAAGGTGATAAGAATAATGTTCTGATCGTAGTGTTGATCGTGAAGTTTTTCGAACGTCAATTGGCCCTTCAACGGGGATAAAAAAGATTTATTTTGTTTCATAGCGTTCCCCATTAAAGCTTCAAATATAAAAAAGAAGTTCGCCTTAACGAACTGTGTAACCTAAACGATTAAATGCATCAAGAATATATTTCGGGGAACCAATCCCTTCATTATAACGAACAGAAACTAATTTTAAAGAAAGATTAATATCTAACTTTTCCACACCCTCTAAATTTGTTTCGAAGTAATCTTTAATTTTTTTTACATCCTCATTTGAACTTAAATTTTCTACATTTAGCATAAAAGTTTTAGCCATCATCCTCACCTCAGACTTTCTTTATTACTTAGTCTTGATAACATCCCTATTTTATCATAGAATAAATTAAAAAAGAACAAATAACAGGTGATTATTATGGAGCACATCTTATTTATGCAACAAGCCATCGAAGAAGCTAATAAAGCCAAAGCCATCGGAGAAGTGCCCATTGGTGCTGTTATCGTTAAAGATGGACAAATTATTGCTAGAGCCCACAATTTACGTGAAAAAATTCAACTTTCAAATGCTCATGCTGAAATGTTAGCCATTAGCAAAGCAAATGAAGTAGTTGGATCTTGGCGATTAGAAGATTGCATTATGTATGTTACACTCGAACCATGTCCGATGTGTGCAGGAGCTATTGTTCAATCTCGTATTCCGACTGTTATTTATGGTGCGAAAGATCCTAAAGGTGGATGCTGTGGAACAATTTATAATTTACTTGATGAATCAAAGTTTAATCATCAATGTGAAGTGATTTCAGGTGTCTTAGAAGAAGAATGTGGACAACTGTTGTCAGATTTTTTTAGAGAATTAAGACAGAAAAAAAAGCAGCAGCGTGTTGACAAGCAAGAGTCAAATTGATATACTAAATGTGTATCAATCGAAACTCTCTTTTGGTACCCTTATTCAATAGAACGGTGTGAACCAGGTCAGGACAGGAATGTAGCAGCCTTAAGCATTTAGTTTTATGTGAGTAAGGGTACCAAAGGGGAGTTTTCTTTTTTTATCTTCATTTATCGGTATAATATGGAAAAATAGAATTGGAATCAGTGATTCAAACTAAAAAGGTCTTTAACAAAAACTTAACAGAAGCACAAGCTTGAGTATGATAGAATAAACATAATCAATTGTTTTTTTGGAGGTGTCATTCGATGAGTAAAAAAGTGTTAGTTGTTGAAGATGAAATTTCAATTCAACGTATTTTACAATATGATTTAATGCAATCAGGTTTTTCAGTCGATCTCGCCTCAGATGGGGAAGAGGGATTGCAAAAAGCATTAGCTGATGAATATGATGTCATGTTACTAGATGTCATGTTGCCGAAGCGCGATGGTTTTTCCGTTTGTAAAGAACTTCGTAATCGTGGAAATTCAATTTATATTGTTATTTTATCAGCACGTGATGATGAATTAGACCGTGTTCTTGGTCTTGATGTAGGGGCTGATGATTACATGACTAAACCTTTCTCATCGCGTGAAGTTGTCTCGAAAGTAAAGGCCATTATTAGAAGAAGAGAAGTTTTATCTGCAGGGAAAGGTAAATCTTATTTAAGCTATCAGCGTATTAGGCTAGATAGTAGTCGATTTGAAGTATTAATTGATGATCAAGTAGTTGATTTTACACTTAAAGAATATGAATTACTAGAGTTTTTAATCCAACATAAAGGTCAGGCGCTTTCTCGTGACGTTTTACTCGATCGATTATGGGGATTTGAATACGACGGTGATACACGAATTGTCGATGTCCACATTTTTAAAATTCGTGATAAATTGAAACCTTATGGGATTAAAATTAAAACCATTCGTGGAGTGGGATATATGTTAGAGGACGAAGCAAATGATTGATAGCCGTCATGAACTTATTTCATTTTATATTGTTTTCACCTTGTTATTAATCACTAATCTTTATAGTCAAAACAATAGTCAAGTTACGATTTTATTTTTACTAATCTTACTTATTTTAATGATCATGCAATACGGACGTTCGATGACGTATCTCAATCAACTTAAAAAATACGATGAGGTCGCTGCTAAACATTCAAGAACATCGGGATGGAGCAATATCTCTCCATTGGTGATTGAACAGCAAGAAGTTATTGGAGTTCAATATAATAAATTAATGCGATTTATTCAAAAACAAGAATTTAGAAATCGTCGCAACATGCAGATTATTAGTATTATTACGAATAGTATTCAAGATCCAATGGTTATCTTAAACATTAATGGTGAACTTGAATATGCTAATAATCGCTTTAAAGAATGGGTGAATATGTCAGCTCTTAAAAGGGTTTCTTTCCAAGAGGTGAAAAATGAGTCCTTACGTAAAATTTTAGAAGATGCACTGATTTGTGAAACGACGCGAAAAAAACAATTAGAAATTAATCAAAAATATTATATTTCAACGGCGCATCCCATTTTTAATGAGCGCGAGGACTTTAATGGAGCTGTTATCTTATTTCACGATATTACTGATATCAAAAAATATGAAAGCTTACAAAAAGAGTTCTTCGGAAATGTGTCACACGAACTGAAAACCCCAATAAGTGCGATTAAAGGATGTACGGAAATTTTATTGAACGGAGCAAAAAATGATCCACAAACCTGTGATGAATTTTTAACGATTATTCAAGATGAAAATAACCGAATGGAACAACTCGTTAAAGATTTATTGTTAATTAATCGTTATGAACATGATCAAATCAAGCATAATACCGATCGTGTTTGTCTAAATGAATTACTGACAGATTGTATTGTTCAAACACTCAATATTGCTAATCTAAAAAATCAAAAAATTATGCTTGAAGCCACAGAAGATTATAGTCTAGATGGGGATTATATCAAGTTACAACATTGCTTCCTCAATCTATTAACGAATGCTATCCATTATTCAGGGGAAGACACAACGATTACGATTAGAATCAGGCAACGTGGTTCAAATATTGAAACTCAAGTCATTGATCAAGGAATCGGGATTCCTGCTGCTGACATTCCACATATTTTTGAAAGATTCTATCGAGTGGATAGAGCGAGATCACGTCATACAGGCGGAACGGGACTTGGATTATCTATCGTTGCATCTATTATTGAGGCACACGGTGGAAATATCAAAGTTAAAAGTGAACTAAATAAAGGAAGTAAATTCATCGTGACATTACCTCAACAAAAAAAGAAGTAAGCTGAGCTTACTTCTTTTTTTTGTATATTTTTGTCGACTAGCTATAAACTATTATTAATCATATCTTAACTATTTCTTAACAGAAAATTAATATTTGAAGGGTCAATTTGTATTACAATTAACTCATCAACAGAGCAGAGATAAATCATGGAGGAATGATGAGAATGAAAAAACTATTAAGTTTAGTAGCAGCTGCAGCATTAACTTTTTCAATGGCAGCATGTGGGTCAACTAACAACGGATCAGACACAACACAAGCTGTAGAAGGGGCAATCGATGTTGTAAGTCGTGAAGCGGGATCAGGGACTCGTTCAGCATTTGAAGAAATCATTGGATTTAATGGAGAAGATCAAGATCCATTAACAGCAAATGCGACAATTAAAGATGGAAATGGAGTTGTGGCAACATATGTAGCGGCAAATGATGCTGCAATCGGATATGTTTCATTCGTAACACTAGAAGAAAATCATGGGAAAATTAATGGATTAACAGTAGAAGGTGTAGAAGCAACAGCTGAAAATGTATTAGAAGGAAAATACTCAGTAGCACGTCCATTCGAAATGGTATATATGGAAGAAAATATTACAGATGTTGAACGTGCATTTATCGATTTCGTATCTTCAATTGATGGATTAGAAATTTTAGAATCAAAAGGAACAATCGTTGATACAAAAAATGCTGAAGCGTTTGATATGTCAAAATACGGTGACTTATCAGGAAACATTGTGATGGGTGGATCAACATCAACAGAAGATGCAGTTAAGGCATTAGCAGAAGAATTTACAGCTTTATTTCCTAAAGTAACTTATACATACGATGCAACAGGTTCAGGAGCTGGAGTTAAAAATGCGATTTCAGGAGTATACACATTAGGATTTGCTTCTCGTGAAATCAAAGAATCAGAATTAGCAGAGGGAATTATACCTGTTACGTTATGTATGGACGGAATCGCATTAGTTGTTAACCCATCAAATAACGTAACAGATATTTCAAAAGATCAAATCAAAGAGGTTTACACAGGAAACATTACTGAGTGGTCAGAATTAACAAAATAATGAATTAAAAAAGAAATCACTACTTCCTCAGTGATTTCTTTTTTAATTTAGGTGAATTCTCCAACAGCGACTCGTTACAAAAGGCTTAGAAATATTAATAATTTGTTAACGAATCATAGAGTAAATAGGTATTAACTGTTAATTTTCTATTAACAGAACATAGAAACCCTTGAAAAATGCACATTTTATCACCCATTTGAGGAGTAAATATTTATCTTCAATAAATGACGAGGACCCTTACCCCATTAAAGGGAAAAGCCAGTTTCACTGGATGGGGACCCGCTTTGTTAAGGAATTGTTAACAAGCGTTAATTTTCTGTTAACAAAACGTAGTTTTAAAAATTGAGATGCTACAATTACGTTGTAAATAGAGAGTATTAATTTAGTTTAAATAAAACGAGGTGTTAAGTGTGAAAAAAGACATGACCCTTAATCGTAAACGCGTGTTCTTAGAAAAGTTCTTCCATGTTCTATTTCTATTAGCAGCGCTTTTTGCGGTCATTAGTGTAGCGTTAATTATTATCTTTATTTTCGGAAAAGGGCTTGCGCCATTCTTCCCAAATAATCAATTCGGAACATATAACTTTGTAGACTTTATCACAGGGTTGAAGTGGACACCGCAAAGTGGGGATTATGGAATTGGATACATGATTATCAGTTCGATTTTAGCGACACTTGGTGCAATTGTTATCGGGGTACCGATTGCGTTATTAACATCAGTTTTCATCGCTGAAGTCGCACCAAAACCATTGGCTAACATCGTACGTCCAGCGGTTGAATTATTAGCAGCTATTCCATCAGTTTTATACGGGGTATTTGGTTTTGCGGTCATTACACCATTAGTTAAGCAAATTTCTCCATATCCATCAGGAGATTCATTATTAGCGGTTATCGCTGTTTTAACAATTATGATTTTACCGACGATCGTAGCGGTTGTTGAAACATCAATTCGTGCAGTTCCGCAAAGCTATAAAGAAGGATCGTTAGCACTAGGTGCTTCAAAAATGCAAACAATTTTTAAAGTCGTATTACCAGCAGCTAAATCAGGGATTTTAACCGGGGTTATTTTAGGGGTTGGTCGTGCAATCGGAGAAACAATGGCGGTTATCTTAGTAGCGGGGAACCCTGAATCAGGAATTCCACATACAATCTTCGATCGTGTTCGTTTATTAACAACAAATATCGCATTAGAGCAAGGGTATGCAGCAGAAATGCATGAACAAATGTTATTCTCAACAGCTGTCATCTTATTCATCTTTATTATGGTGATCAACTTAGTATTATCACGCATTCAAAAAAAGGCAGGTGATCGTTAATGTCTCGTAAACTTAAAGATAACTTACTAAATGGCCTCATTTGGTTGTCAGCAGCGTTCTCAGTTGGGATTTTAATCACCATCGTTGCATTTATCTTCTCAAATGGATGGTCAAAAATGTCATGGGACTTCTTAACGAATGACTATGAATCACAAACTCAATATGTGAACGTGACGAGTCATCAGTCTTACACTGCGCCAAGCTCATTATCAAGTGACGCTTTATTTTCAGAAAACTTAGGGATTGCCATTGAACCAAACGAACATGGTTATGAAGTTGCTTGGATCGATGATCAATCACCAGTAAAAACTGCAAAAAACAATGCAGATGAAGCCTTCCCAGTCAAAGTTGGATACCAACTAGAACAAATTAATGGAGAAGGAGCAAACTTAAAAATTAAAGCTGATACAGATGCAGACGACATCACCAACGCTTTAAATGCAAGTGATACATTAATGATTAAAGTTGTTTCACCAGGTGGAGGAATCTTCCCAATGATCGTCTCAACTTTAATGCTAATCTTAGTTGCCTTACTATTCTCGGCACCAGTCGGAATTTTAGCAGCCATCTACATGGTTGAATACGCAAAACCAGGAAAATTAGTTAACTTAATTCGTTTTGCAACCGAAGTTTTATCAGGAATCCCATCAGTTGTATACGGTTTATTCGGGATGTTAATCTTCGCCAACACCTTAAAACTTGGAATGTCAATTCTATCAGGTGGATTCACACTGATGATTTTATTACTTCCAACAATGATGCGTACAACTGAAGAAGCATTAAAAGCCGTTCCTATGAGCTACCGTGAAGCATCATATGGACTTGGAGCTAACAAAATTCAAACTTTATCAAAAGTCGTATTACCAAGTGCTATCCCAGGTATTTTAGTTGGGGTTATCTTATCAATTGGACGTACAATTGGGGAATCAGCAGCCTTACTATTTACAATCGGAACATTTGCTAAATTACCAGTCAATCCAACAAGTGGGCACCTTTCATTATTTGAAACCGGAACATCATTAACGGTTCGTGCTTACGTTGAAGTGAAAGAATCAGGGAATGTTGAAATGGCAGCAGCTATCGGAATCGTCATCCTTGTCATCGTCTTTACATTAAACTTAATTTCACGCTTAATCTCGAAAAAATTCAGCAAAGCAAACTATTAGGAGAGTGAAAAGGAATGCAACCTAAATTTAAAGTTACAGATTTAAACTTATTTTATGGAAACTTCCAAGCCTTACACCATATCAATATCGAAATTCCAGAACGCAAAGTAACAGCATTTATTGGGCCATCTGGATGTGGGAAATCAACATTCTTACGGACCTTAAATCGTATGAACGACTTAATCGAAACAGTCAAAATCACAGGAAACGTGACACTTGATGGAGATGACATCTACTCAGACATCGACGTCATGAAACTTCGTACACGTGTCGGAATGGTCTTCCAAAAACCAAATCCATTCCCAATGAGCATTTATGATAACATCGCTTATGGACCACGTTGCCAAGGAGTTAAAGATAAGAAAAAACTAGATGAAATTGTTGAAAATTCACTTCGTGGGGCAGCGTTATGGGATGAAGTTAAAGATCGCTTAAATAAATCGGCCATGGGATTATCAGGAGGGCAGCAACAACGTTTATGTATCGCCCGTGCCATCGCCATGGAACCAGAAGTTATCCTTATGGATGAGCCAACATCAGCCTTAGACCCAATTGCAACTCAAAAAGTTGAAGAATTGATGGAACAGTTAAAAGAAAAATACACAATCGTTATCGTTACTCACTCAATGCAACAAGCGGCACGTATCTCAGATAAAACAGCCTTCTTCTTAATGGGAGAATTAATTGAATTTGATGATACAGATAAAATCTTTACTAATCCAAAAGATAAACGTACAGAAGATTACATCACTGGACGCTTTGGATAAAAATAAGGGGTGAAAATGGAATGAAAAAAACAAAATTAGAAACAGATTATGAAGTCTTACTTCAAGGTATTGAAAAACTATCAGTCTTAACGATCGGAGCGTATGAAAATACGCTGGAAGCATTAAAAACACTAGACTTAGAAATTGCCTTACAAATCATTAAGCAAGATCAAGATATTGATGACCTGCAAGAAGATATCACAGAAGAATCAACAATCTTTATCATTCGTCAGCAACCGGTTGCCAGTGATTTACGCAAAATCTTAATGGTGATACGTCTTGCGACTGAATATGAACGTATTGCTGACTACACCAAAAATCTTGCAGAATATATCATCTTAATCAAACAAAATGAATCACTAGAACACTATGAAAAGAATGTGGACAAACTGGTTCGCATGCTAGAAATTGTGATTAACATGTTAAAACTAGTGATGGAAGGTCTTCAAGAAGAAAACAAAGCTAAAATTAAAGAAGCGGCAGACATGGATAAGCAAGTCGATGAAATTTATAATGAATTATTAGCTTCATTAATTACACACATCCAAGTGGTAGATGGAAAAGTCTTCGGGACAGCATATGCTATTCTGATTAATAAGTACATTGAACGTGCAGGCGATCATGTCACAAACATTGCAGAAGAAATATTATACGCCTTAAAAGGCCGCCGCTATCACTTAAACTAATAAAAAAACGCGTAGAGCTCATCTACGCGTTTTCTTTTGGTAACCAATTTCCTTTCCAAGCATACAGCCCCATTAAAATAAGACTGAGCGCCTACTAAATTGGATAACCTAGGATTACGTCCTCAATACTTGAGGAAATTCTTAAAATGGTGAAAATTCAGAAAACATACACGATACAAAGACTCAGAACTGAAAGAATCATCATCACCATCGTTTTCCCGACCGCCGATTGTTCCAACAAGGGACTACATCAACACCAATGATAAATAAGCTGGAATAATCCTATCAAGCATGACGTGGGCATAGTGGATTTGGGTAAAAATACGAAGCGCCTCACCCTCAAAGACATACATGATACCACAAGAAGATAGTGTATAAATCGTCGTAATCAACATCAACGTACGAAGTCCTTTATAAATTCTCAACTGTGACCCTTAGCGATTGTCCAAGACAATCTAATCCATGATTGCTAAGGAATGGCAGGCCTTAAGTTTTTACAATCTAAAAACTTATTTACACTGATATAAAAAAATTTTTTTAAAACGTAAATCTGTAACAAGGCCTCAGACATTGTCAATAATTTATGATATAATCAAGATAATTTTTAAACTAGAGAGTAGGAGTTTTCTTATGTCTTATCATGCATTATACCGCGCTCATCGTCCTCAAAAGTTCAGTGACGTCGTAGGACAAAAACACATCGTAAGAACCGTTCAAAATGCCTTAAAACATGAGCGTTTATCACATGCATATTTATTCTGTGGACCACGTGGGACAGGTAAAACATCAATTGCGAAAATTATTGCAAAAGCTGTTAACTGTATCAACTATCCTACGGCCGAACCGTGTAATGAATGTGTAAACTGTACAACAATCACAAACGGATCAAATGCCGACGTCTTTGAAATCGATGCGGCAAGTAACAACGGTGTCGATGAAATCCGTGAAATCCGAGACAAAGTAAAATACGCCCCAACGATGGGACGATACAAAGTATATATTATCGATGAAGTTCACATGCTATCAACAGGTGCATTTAATGCTTTATTAAAAACATTAGAAGAACCACCAAAACATGTCATCTTCATTTTAGCCACAACCGAACCACACAAAATTCCACCAACCATCATCTCGCGTTGTCAACGCTTTGACTTCAAACAAATCTCAACAAAAGAAATCTACGAACACCTAGTTGAGATTATCAAACAACAAGATTTAGCCTACGAAGAAGAAGCCGTACAACTCGTCTCAGAACTTGCGGAAGGTGGAATGCGTGACGCCCTTAGCTTACTCGATCAAGTCATCTCTTATTCAGATGATAAAATTACATTAGATGATGTGCACGCCCTAAGCGGGACCATTGCCAATCATCAACTCTTACAAATCATCAAAGCAATCGAAGAATTAAACTTCTCACACGTCATCGACTTAATTAAAGACATGACAGAGAACGGAAAAGAACCAAGTCGCATTATTGACGGATTAATCACTGTTTATCGCGACTTACTCGTGTACCAAAAATCACAAATCTCAGTTTCTAACTTACTAACGAACAATCCTATGTTTACAGAGTTAGTAGAGAATCTTAATTCAAATGATATCGTAACCTACCTATTTAAATTAAATAAACTTCAATCTGAATTAAGATACTCTAATCATCCCGAACTCATGCTAGAAGTCGGGCTGCTCAGCTTATCCGATACCAATGATCAATCAGACAACAACAAGGATTACCAAACAGAGATTAACGATCTCAAGCAAGAAATCACCCTACTAAAACGATTAGTTAAAAAAATCGAGCACACAGGACCTGTTAAAGCTGAGCCATCAATTAATAAATCAGATTCACAATTTAAAATGAACCTCTTCAATGAACCAGAAGTCGTTGAACTCAAACTACCTAAAGAACCAGAACCAATCATTCTACCAGAGCACGTCACACCAGAAATGCTAACCATTGAACAAATCCTATCTAAAGCGACAAAAGAAGCTCGCGACCACGTCTTACAAAAATGGGCACAACTCAACCCAATCCTTATGCCGGACTACAAAGAAGTCATCGTCCTACTACAAGACGGAAACATCGTCGCCGCTTCAGATGAAGGATTTATTTTAACTTATAAACATGAACCTGGCTGCAAACGATTACTACGTGAAGATAATCGAAAAATAGCAGAACAAATTGTGGCCTATCTCTTTGGAAGTCCATATCCATTTAACGTCATGCCAGAAGCTTTCTGGTTAGAACAACGACAAAGCTATATTGAGCAAAAGAAAAATGGTGTTGAACCGCGCTTAAAACAATATAGTCAGGATATTAAAAATGTGATAAATTATAATGAGGAAAGTCAAACTAAAGATAACGGCTTTGTAGAAGACATTGTTAAAATGTTTGGAGCCGATTTAGTTAACATAATCGATGAATAGGAGTAGTGAAGAGTATGAACCCAATGATGATGAAAAAAATTCAAAAAATGCAACGTGATATGGTGAAAGCACAACAAGAAATTGAACAATCAGTATTCACAGGAAGTGCAGCTGGTGGAATGGTAACAGTTGAAGCAACAGGAACAAAACAAATTAACAAAATTACTATTAATCCATCTGTTGTTGATCCAGAAGATGTAGAAATGTTAGAAGACGTAATCTTATTAGCATTAAACGATGCATTACGCCAAGTTGATGAAAAAACTGAATCAACAATGGGTCAATTCACAAAAGGGATGAACATCCCAGGATTATTCTAAGGAGAAATCATGCAATATCCTCAACCCATTACAAAATTAATCGAAAGCTTTAGTAAGCTACCGGGAATCGGAAATAAAACAGCTGAACGATTAGCTTTTCATGTGATTAGTTCAATGAAGGAAGATGACGCTACTACATTTGCTAAAGCATTAATTGATAGTAAACGTCAACTATTCAAATGCCCGATTTGTGGTCATATCACCGATACAGATCCTTGTATGATTTGTGCAGATTCACATCGAGACCGATCAGTTATTGCAGTTGTACAAGACCCTAAAGACGTCATTGCTATTGAACGTATGCGTGGTTTTAAAGGATTATATCACGTGTTAAATGGAGTTCTATCGCCATTAGATGGAATGGGACCTGAAGACATTGGAATTCCTGCATTAATTGAACGACTAAAAGACGAAAATGTAAAAGAATTAATTCTAGCATTAAGCGCCACACTTGAAGGAGATGCCACATCTCAATACATTGCAAAATTATTAAAAAACACAGATGTGAAAGTCACTCGTATCGCACGTGGACTAGAAATGGGACGCTCAATCGAGTATGCTGATGAAGTCACATTAATTCGCGCTCTAGAAGGACGCAGAGAGCTATTCTAATATAAAAAATAGTTACTGTTTTTTTGCAGTAACTATTTTTTTATGTTTAAATTCACATAGAAGCGGGATAATGGCTTAAACCAGATTTGATTACAGTTATATCACTCTTTCTAAATGCATATGATTGTCAATAGGAAGGGAGGTGACGTGTTATAAAGTGAGTATACTTTATAACAGTAATATGAAAGTAATAGGATGGTTAATCAAACGATTCATCATAGGAGTATTTGCACTATATCTATTTAATATAATTGGAGTTTATTTCAGTGCATCAGTTCCTCTCAATTACATTACGTCATTTATAACAGGAACATTAGGGATTCCTGGATTTATTCTTGTATATGTTTTAACTAAAATAGTGCTAATTTAAAGTGGGTACAATTGTATCCACTTTTTATATGATAAACAACCAAAATTTGAGTGTTCATATCTCGAAGTTATGATGATATAATCATTGAGTAAATTAGTGTATTCATTCAAGAAAAAAGGTTTTAGTCGTTATTTTGTATTTATTCTCGAAAATCGCGAATAAATAATATAAAAAAGAATAATTATTTCTAAAACCACTTGAAAAAAGTAATACTTTGGGGTAAAATAGCTAACGGTACATTTTCTTTATTTTCACAAGAAAATTTGAGCCCCAGCGAATTTTCATATGAAAAATAACTAAAGCGAAAGAAGTAGGAGGCAGGACAATGCGTACAACATTTATGCAAAAATCTCATGAAGTAGATCGTAAATGGTTCGTTGTTGACGCTGCAGATAAAACTTTAGGACGTTTATCTACAGAAGTTGCAACACTTTTACGTGGAAAACATAAACCAACATTCACACCACACGTAGACTGTGGAGATTACGTGATCATTATCAATGCTGATAAAATCACTTTAACTGGAAACAAATTAGAAAACAAATTATACTACCGTCACTCAGGATACCAAGGTGGATTAACAGTTCGTACAGCTAAACAAATGCGCGAAAATACACCAGAGCGTATGTTAGAGTTATCTGTAAAAGGTATGTTACCAAAAGGACGTTTAGGACGTGCAATGGGTAAAAAATTATTTGTTTATGCTGGATCTGAGCATCCACATGCAGCACAAAAACCTGAAGTTTACGAACTTCGTGGATAATTAAGAGGGAGGTAACACTATATGACAGTACAATACTTAGGAACTGGTCGTCGTAAAAGCTCAGTTGCACGTGTACGTTTAGTACCTGGAACTGGAAAAGTAATTATCAACGGTCGCGAATTTGAAGATTATATTCCTTCTGCAGCAACTCGTTTAGATATCATGCAACCATTAACATTAACTGAAACAACTAACCAATATGATGTATTAGTAAATGTTAACGGTGGAGGATTAACTGGACAAGCTGGAGCTATCCGTTTAGGGATTTCTCGTGCATTATTACAAGTTGATGCTGAATACCGTGGAACTTTAAAACCAATCGGATTATTAACTCGTGATTCACGTGCTAAAGAACGTAAAAAATACGGACTTAAAGCAGCTCGTCGTGCACCACAGTTCTCAAAACGTTAATTTTATTATTGGAGCCGCATTTGCGGTTCCTTTTTTTGTTTAACGATGAGAAAAGGTTATTACATTTAAACCTATTTACGTTTAGTCTTTGATGATCGTTAGTAATTATTTATAAAATAATTAGAATAATCTTTATAAAGAGAACTAAGAAAAAACACCTTAATAAATAAATTCGAAACTGATTTATTCATTAAGGTGTTTTATAATGTCAAAGAAAGTGAACTATACAAATGAAATGGGATTTAAAGTAGTAGAAATGAAGGAAATTGCTTGTTCTATACCATAGCAAAGATTAAGAGTAAAACTCAAACTCCAATCTAATGTCTGGTTTTAATAGAATAATTCATCGATCTTATTAAATTATTAGCAAATAGTATGCTTTTTTAAACAGAATGAAAGACTAAGATCCAACCTAAGAAAATTAATTAAAGAATTGAAAATAGGAAAGGGAGCTTAAGAAAGTTAAAGGTAAATCGAAGAAGTGATTAAGACTCAATGGAGGAGTACTATTCCATTTAAAAACTATTGAAGTATATCGGTACCTCTAAAGGAATTATTTATTGTTAGAAAATAGCTAACCTTTTTGAAGATATCTTCTTTTAATAGCTGTAATCAAGAAATCTATGATTTTAACGAAAAAGATTATGTTTATCATCAGGGCAAGAATGAATTTTGAAATAGAATCGACTAACGATTAATTATAACAAAGGAAAAGGTACATTCGAGAAGTAGATATGTAAATGAAAATTAGATGTAAGAAATATAAAGTAATACTTAATTTGAAGAAGGAAGAATTAAATATTGGATTAAGTATCAATTCCAATAATATATACACAATTAAAAGGTTAAGTCTAGAGAAATCTCATTGTAGTTATTAATCGCTTTGATAATTTGATTGGAGGTGTTTTGGCCTTCGATTTTTGATATACTGAAAGATAAAAAAAACTAGGTTATCTTCTTCCTGGAAAGCATCGCACAAAGTGTTCAAGATAGATTTCTTTTTTCTATCGCTTTCTCGTAATTGAAGTTCTTGTTCATTATGTTAGAATAATTTTTTAAAAAAATTTCAAAATAGTGTTGACCTATATTTGAAAAGATGATATTATATTCAAGTCACCAACGGGTGACATACCAAACAACGAAAATTTAAAAACTTTCAAAAAGTGTTTGACAATTTTTGATGAAGATGGTATCATAAAGAAGTCGTCAGAAATGAACGATACAAGGAAACGAAATAAAAAGTTTCGAAAAAAAAGTTTAAAAAGTGTTTGACAGAAAGAGACAGACATGATAAACTAATAA
>OATT01000565.1_pt1 | contig 33846 bp, 26 predicted proteins | sample 1476071 | NCBI WGS metagenome assembly OATT01 (sample SAMEA2579989, study PRJEB22360) | human gut metagenome | biome: human gut; feature: human-associated habitat; material: faeces | place: Denmark | collected 2008/2010 | reverse complement strand
TTTCATTCGTTTTGTTTGATGGATCCCTTTGCTATCCTTCTTTCCAGTTCTTAGCAGTGAGCGGTAATGTGCGATCTGTTTGTTATAGTATTGATTGACTGCTTTTATTTCATTTCCTTTTATCAGCACAGGACGGTGTCCACTCGTAAACGCAATTGCTGTCAGATTATCGACTCCAATATCTATGCCGGCTATTCTTCTATATCTGTATAAAGCAGCCGATTCTCTTTAAACTACGTAATTTTATAACCTGTATTGTATGGCTGATATAAGATGTGACTATGGACTGCTTGACATTCTCCAGAATACTTTTACACTAAGAGTAAGAATTTGTCACAATGTGCACACACTTCCGTCTAATTATAGGAAGAGTAAAGGAGGCTGATATTATGCAGCAGGAGGAATTAAACAAACGAATTGATCAGGCGGTTCAGGGGGATCGCCTTGCACTGGAGGAGGTTCTGACAGAAATACAGGATATGGTATTCAATCTGTCACTGCGTATGCTGGGAACCATAGCGGATGCACAGGATGCCGCTCAGGAAATCCTCATTAAGGTTATGACCAGTATTTCCACCTTTCGCAAAGAAAGCAGATTTCAAACCTGGGTGTATCGTATCGCTGTGAATTATCTGATGGATGTAAAAAGAAGCATGTTCGCAGCGCATCCCCTGGATTTTGATTTTTATGCAAATGATCTGCGGGCAAGCTATGTACCGGATGAAGAAGAAGCCCTGACGGGATGTACGAGGGAGGAGGCCGCAAGAGAGCTGAAGCTCTCCTGTACCAATGTCATGCTGCAATGCCTGAAGCCGCAGGATCGCTGCATTTACATTCTCGGGACTATGTTTCACATTGACAGCAAAAGTGCCGCAGAAATTCTGGATATGACTCCGGAAGCATACCGGCAGCGCTTATCTCGGGCAAGAAAGCGCATGGCTTCTTTTTTAAGCACCTATTGTGGAGCAGTATCCAATGGATTCTGTCAGTGTGATAAGCGGATTCCCTACGCAGTTATGACACACCGTCTTGAGCCGCAGAATCTGGAATACAGCAGACTGAAAACACTGGATAAGCGGATTCTGAATGAATTCTGTGATCATATGGAGGAGCTGGAGGAGATTATGGACAGCTTCGATCAGCTGCCTGCCTTTCGCTGTACAATGGATGCCAAACAGCTGTTAAGGGAGCTGGTGGATTCAGAGGTCATGAAAAAGGTACAGAATGCAAAGGAGGTGGCCTGATATGTCTATTATGATGGAATACTTGCGCCAGCTACAGAAAAACAACCAGCGGGACTGGTTTCAAAGTCACAAGGAGCTGCGGAAGGAAGCAGAAGCGGAGTTTGAGGAGCTTTTACAGGAGCTGATGGAGCGCATTGCATGCTTCGATTCCTCCATTAACGGCTTTGCGCCGAAAGAGCTGACCTTCAAACAGGTGCGGGATACCCGGTTCAGCAAGGATAAAACTCCATATCTGCCAGCCTTTCGCGCTCATATTTCTTCCAAGGGGAAGCTTCCCATACCGGTTGGATATTATGTTCATCTAATGCCGGATAATCAAAGCTTTCTGGGAGGAGGATTGTTCGCGGATATGTTCAAGGACGCAACAGCCATGATGCGTGATGCGATTGCCGCAAAGCCGGAAGAGTTTTCCGCCATTATCGAAGCTCCTTCGTTTAAGGATCACTTCACAATTACAGGGACAAAGCTAAAGCGTGTTCCAAAGGGGTATGATCCTGACCACAGCATGGCCTCCTATCTCTGCCACAAAAGCTGGTGTCTTGAATATCCGCTCATGGATAATGAGGTGGAAGACCGCGAGAAGTTTCTCACACTGGCCTGCACCCTGTTTCAGGCAATGAAGCCGTTTCATGATTTTATGAATACGGCATTGCAGGATTTTCAGTTCCCGCAGCGATAGAGATACGTATGGATATCAGAAAGAAACATGCTTATAGATGGCTATGGAAAGGTGCTGCTGTCATGATGCTGTATATATGACATTGCACTCATTCATTTTTCACAGCATACATATCTGTGCAAGACGAAGCTGTAAATGACTTTATAAATGATACTACAGAATAAGCAGAAGCTCCCATTTTACATGGATGCCTCTGCTTATTTTGCCTGCATGCAGACTTTATGACAGTCTGCCTCTACGGCTGTTTTCGCAAATGCTGAGTTTTATCTATTTCCCCATGAAACTGCGCAAGCATTTTTTCCCATGCCGCATGCAAATTATCGTCCAGCTGAAACAGACCGGAATTTCCCACGATGAATACTTCCACCCCTGCCTGACGCAGCTCCTGAAAGGTTGCTGCATTGCAGGAGCCATCCACTTCGATTAGATACCGATAGCCATGCTGCAGCTTAAGCGCCTTCGCTTCTTTTATCTTATCCAGCATTTCGCGAATAAAAGCCTGTCCGGCAAAGCCCGGATCAACAACCATAATGGTGATTTTGTCAAGTAAATGAAGATAATGCCGGATATAGGACAGGGGAGTTGCCGGGTTCAAAACAATACCGGTCCTGCATCCAAGCTCATGAATCTTATGAAGAATACGAAAGGCATCCGTGTTGATAGTTTCTGCATGCGGCGAAAGAAAGGTGGCTCCTGCCTGGGCAAGCATGGCGATATAGTCATCCGGATGCGTCACCATTAAATGACAGTCCAGCGGTACCCTGCTGACGCGGGCTACTGCTTTGACAAAATCCGGAGATAATGTAATATTCTTTACGAAATGACCATCCATAATGTCAATATGATAAAAATCCGCATGCATATTCAGAATTTGAATCTGTTCTCTGATTTTCAATAAATCCATACACATGAGAGACGGACTGAACATAGGCTTCATACGTATATCCTTCATTAAGTAAACGTTTACGTATCCTCTTTTTTTAAAGCTCACCTACGTGAGCTCAGGTTGATTCCCTTACACAAAGAGAAACCGGTATGATAAATTCCTGCTTATCCAGCTCATGATGAATCCGCTTCAACAGCGCGTCTCCTGCCGCCTCCGCCATCAGCTCTGTATTTTGTGTAATCGTAGTCAGTGCCGGGTGACAGAACTGTGATATGGAGACATTGTCAAAGCCGACGATTTTCACCTGTTCGGGAACCTGAATATGCTGTGCATGCAATGCGTGCAGACAGGCCAGTGCCATATTGTCATTGGTCGCAAACACGCCGTCAAAGAAGCAGCCTTTCTGCATAAGCAGGTTAGTGACTGTTTTGAATACACTGGCATAATCGCTTTTCGTCATGATTTCCCAGGATTCCTGAAACGCTATCCCCGCTTCTTCCAGCGCTTTCAGGTAGCCGCTTCTTCTCTGCCGAATCGTTGACGCTTTCTTCTGATCTCTTAAAAACAGAATGCTGCGGCACTGCTTTTCGATCAATTCTCTGGCAGCAAGATATCCTCCCTGCCGATTATCGGAATGTACAAAGATGTGCACATCCTCCGGCTTTCGGTCAATATAGACGATCGGTATGGAAAATGCGGATTCCTGTATCGGATTTGCATTCCTTCCTGAGATATAAATGATACCCTCTACCTGCTGCTCCTTCAGATTGCGGATATGCAGCTGTTCGATTTCAATATCCTCATGGGAATCACATATCAAAACAGAATACTGATGTTTGAGAAAGAACAGTTCCAGGTAACGGATGATTCTCGCAAAAAATTCATTGGTGATATCCGGTACGATAACACCGATATTCCTGCTTCTCTGCGTCCGCAAGCCCTGTGCATTTTTATTAAGCTGAAAACCGCATTCCGCAATGACTCTGCGCACACGGGTCTCCGTTTCCTTGGAATAACCGCCCTTTTCATGCAGCACACGGGAAACTGTGGCGGTGGACACCTGCGCCAGACGTGCGATATCAATAATATTATATTTATGCTGTTCCACATCGACACCTCCTTTACGTAAACGTTTAACTAACACATGTATATCATAGCTAAAATAATAGTGGATGTCAATACAGAAGCAGCAGGAGAATGACGAAAGTACACCGCCCTTATGCTATGCGGACATATCATAAGGAAAACCGCTATATAAGAGAACATATAAACAAAGGAAGAAATGAGAGCTTGCAATATCGAGGCGTGTTTATTTCACAGCAGTATAGCCGTCGGGGTAACAAAATAGACCTGACAGACAGGATTCATCATTTTCAGCAATATGATTTACCATAGAATATCCCTGTCTGGTTTTATTTCTTGGGCTGTTTTACATGCAGTGTTTTCTGTACTAAAACAGTGCCACCAATTCTTTTTAAATGGACAGGTCGTATCATCATGAGAGCAAAAAGGAATCAGTGCATCACAAAGGATGAAACTGATCCTTTTGTCTTTGATGAAAAACAAGGTAAATAAGAACCGGAAATTGACAATAATACGGTCATGGATTTTAACGGTTGAATCTATTGCACAAAGCAGGAGCTGATTACAGTTAACACATTATACCTACTCCCGCTATTTTGTGTAGTTCAGCTCCTCTTTCTCTGCATATGCCCGGTATCCTTTATGCAGACAGCATGCATTGTTCTGCTTTCCAAGCAAAGACAGTATATTACATGAAGCAGACATATCACAGCTGCCATCAGTATCAGTAAATTCAGGCTTATCATGAACCATGTCAGGAAAAAGAGAAGCAATGCAAAAGAGAAGACATGCAGCTTTATGCTTACCTCAATAACAGCGCACCTCTTCCAGTAGGAACTGCTGTGTGTGTCACATTTGCGAAAGATAAATTGCAAAAGCCGATCTGCACCCTTCCGGTATTGCATCAGCATCAGCTGTCCCGGAGTGAATTTCAGATTGGGGAACAGCTTGCTCAAAACCATTTCCTGATGCAGCTTACGCCGCATGCATACCGGAAGGAGAATCCATAATCCGATGATGACACTCAGACAGAACAGCAATATCAACGGCCACAGAATGGCAAACGCCGCACTCCACGCTTTACCATTCAACATACAGAAGATGATAAAAACAGGAACAAGTCGCTTCGTAACATTGATAATCGTGATGGTCCCCATGGCTGCCAGATAGCCCTGTGAGGTTTTATAGCAGCCGTAAAGAAAGCCTGTCAGATACAGCAGCTGTATACAGAGCAGAAAGGTGAGAAAAGGCGATGTGATTGTTTTCTGTATCACTGCATAAACACCAATACCGATAGCAGCGGCAAGGAGCTGGAACAGCAATAGTATACACAATTTGCAGAGATAGCTTTTACGGCAGGTAAGGGGAAAAGCCAGGAGCACCTGCCAGGAAAGCGGTGGTTCTTCTTCCCATGCAATCTGATAAACAATGCTGAGAAACAGAAAGGATACCAAGCATGCTGCAGCCTGTATCTGCTGATCCTGATATATACTGCCCTCTGTCACCGTTAAGCTGCTTACCCCACTGATGTAGATATAGGCAAGCAAAGCGGCAGGAATCAGATACTTCCATTTTCGGTTGCGAAGCATACGAAGCAGCTCATAGCGAATCATACAGCATCCTCCTCCGGCTGGAAATATTGCATGATTTTCCTATGGTCTTTCGTATCCAGAACCAGATGGTGACCATCCAGTGCCAGCAGCCGATTCACAACAGGCAAAATGCCGGATGAGGTATGACTGGTAATCAGGAATACCGTGTTCTCACACTTTTTTGAAATCAGCTCACACAGACCTTCACTGCTTTTCGCATCTATGGCAACAAACGGCTCATCCATGATAATCATATCCGCATTGCTGAGCAGAATACAGGCAATACCCGCCTTCTGTTCCTGTCCGGAGCTGCACTGGTCCATGCGCTGGTTTAGATAATCAATCGACAGTGCCTGCAGAATCTCCTGTACAGCTGTGTCCTGCACATCCAGATTTTTGCCATGAAAGCAGCGGTAAAAATATCGCAGATTTTCCAATACGGTTAAATGGCGATACAGAGGATGTTCATATGGCAGATATCCAATTGTCATTCCACCACGTGAAAGGCTCCCGTAATCCGGCGGCAGAAATCCGCAGACCACATTTAACAGTGTGCTCTTTCCTGCTCCGTTTTTCCCGGTCAGCAGTATACACCCGTCTCCCTGCTGTATCGTCAGGTTCAAATCCTCTAAAATCCATTCCGTATCATAGGCATAGCCTACCTTATTCAGTGTGATCTGTTTCATTGCACACTCTCCTTTTTGTATACAGGGTACGTACCCTCCGTATCCCCATATAAAGCAAATAGTTCAGTGGACTTTCCAGACAGGAGGAAGCTTTCCCAATAACATAAAACACATGAACTAGCAGCATGGCACCAATCACGGCATATAACATATTTCCATTATCAAGCAGAAGCGTCGCAAGCATGACCTCCACAACAATAAATGAAGAAACATTGCGCTTATCGGGCTGCGGTTCCTGAACCTCTTCCCATGCTTCCTCCATTTCCCGATCCGCAGACTGAAGCAGCTCTGTATGTTCTTCCTCCAGTAAGGCTGCAATTCTTTGCATATAAAGATTTTGCAGCTCACACTGCGCAAGCTTTTTCTCCAGCTGTTCCTTCTGCATATCCAGCAGCTGCATATTTTTCTCCTGCAGCAGTTGTTCGATATCCGCAAGCGAAACATCCATTCTTCGCAATATTTTTATCCGCATTAGAATACGGACATGCTCCTGTGTGTAACAGCGATAGCCGTTCTCATCCCGTATAACCTGCAGCAATCCCTTTTTCTCATACAGATTGATTGCTTTTTTACTTAATCCGATTGTATCCGCAATCTCCTGAATTCTCATATTCTATCACCTCATGTTTGAGGCTATTGTACAGCAGTCCCCAGGGGAACGGTCAATAGCTTATGCTTAATTTATACAAATTTAATAAAGTTTGCCTGAATAATTACAGAAAACAGGCATATTACCAGTAGACAGAGCGGCATCATGCAAGAATACAAAAATGTCTGTAAAAGAATCATCTCTTACAGACAACTGTGTGTTTCTCTTATAATACCAGAGAAGGTGCGCTGTATGCACGGCCAGCCATTTCATTATCCAGCATGTACAAACTCTTAGGATCTGTGCCGAATAATTCGAATTTCTTCACCATATCCTCTGCATTCTTTTCTTCCTCACCCTGTTCCTTTACAAACCAGTCCAGAAACTGCATCGTGCGATAGTCCTTCACTTCATGTGCAGCATCATAAATTGTATGAATCAGGCTGGTTACATAGCGCTCATGCTCCAACGCAAATTCCAGCGGATCCTTTAAGGCACTGCATACTTTATCCGGCTTATCCACCTGTTTCAGTGTGATGTGTTCCCCGTTATTCTGCAAATACTGCAGAAGCAGCATTGCATGATCGCGTTCCTCCTGCGTCTGAATCATGTACCAGTTGGCAAAGCCATCCAGCCCCTGCTCCTGATAATAGAGAGAGAAATCAAGATACAGATATGCAGAGTACAGCTCCTTGTTAATCTGATCATTCAGCAATTCGGATACTTTTTTATCAAGCATAATCATACCTCCTGTGTCTTATAGTATAAGTATACTCTGTATGGTTTGAATCCGGAAGTACCTTTTTACATTTTTTTACAATTTGTGACAGCTGTATGACTACTCCTTTGCGCGCTCCACCTTCAGCTTTTTGCCCTTGATGGTTTTCTGACGCAGCGCACGCAGCACCTGCAAGCCCTTACCATGCAGTATATCCACATAGGACTGATGATCCTGTACCTGGATGACGCCGATATCATCCCCGCAGACCCCTTCTATTTCACAAATGGCACCAACGATATCCCCAGGGCGGATTTTCTTTGTCTTCCCTCCGCCAAGATACAGCTTCATCATATCCTTGCGCAGTTCCTTCCCTTTTTCCTCTTTTTGAGATTTCGGAGTTCCCAGCTTTCTCAATGTCTCAGCGTCCGCAATAACAGCTTCAAGCTCACTGCTGTCATGAAACTCCAGTGCATTCCCCAGATATTCTTCCAGCTCCTGAAGGCGGAAATCATCATATTGTGAAACAAAGGATATCGCGGTACCGCTTCGATCCAGTCTTGCAGAACGGCCGATACGGTGTATGTAGGTCTCTTTTTTATTTGGCATATCGTAATTGATAATATGCGTAACATCCTGTATATCAATGCCTCTTGCGGCAACATCCGTAGCGGTTAAAATACGAAGCTTCCCTAAACGAAAGTCCTTCATATTTTCCAGTCGATCCTCCTGCAGCATACCGCCGTGCAGCTGATCGACACTGATGCCCTTATCATACAGCATACGGCATATTTCGCGAACATGCTCCTGTGTCTTTGCGAAGATGATACAGGATTCGGGAAGCTCCCTGCATAACAGCTTCAGCAGTGCCTGCGGCTTTTCGTGTTCCTTCAAACGGTATGCATAATGATGCATCAGCTCACTGACGGAGGTCTGCGACTCGATTTCCACAACTTCCGCCTGCTTCAGAAAGTCATGTGCAAGCTCCTGTATTTCCTGTGGCAGTGTTGCGGAGAACATGCAGACAGACGCGTTTTTTGGAAGACGAAAGAATATCTTCTGGACAGTTTCGATAAACCCCATATTCAGCATTTCATCCGCTTCATCGATAATGATATAGCGGATTTTTTCTGTTCGAAGGGTTCCCTGCTCCAGATGGTCAAGCACTCTTCCCGGTGTTCCTGCGACAACATGGGTCCGCTGCTTTACATCCTGTGCCTGAAAACGGAAAGGCTGCTTCCCGAATACGGCAGCCGTCTTAATGCGCTTATAGGCACCGATGTTATCAAATTCTCCCTTGATCTGCAGGGCAAGCTCTCTGGTCGGACTCAGTACCAAAGCCTGAGGTGAGCGTTCCTCCCAGATCAGGTCCTGTATGATAGGTATCGCAAAGGATGCGGTCTTTCCACTTCCAGTTCTGGATTTCACCAGAATATCCTTCTTTTCCAGCATGAGCGGTATGACAGCCTCCTGTACCGGCAGCGGACTTTGATAGCCCAGTGTATGCAGAGCCTCACAGATGGAGGCATCCAGCTTATAATCTTCAAATTTCATGTTTATCACCTATATGTTTCAGCTTTCCTACCTATTATACGGGATAACGTATGGAAACGCAAAGACAGTCTGCAGGAAATATTACAAAACTGTAATCTTGCTGTAAGCAGAAACACACGACAAACCAGTGTGCATACGATATAATGCAGATAGAAAGAAGGAGGAGATGGAGATGAAAAAGCTGTTGAGCTGGATTGGCACTGCACTCTGTTTGGCATTCTTTGGATATCATGCCTGAACATCTGATTTGACATCTTTCCTTTTTCATTGCAATAGGCGCCAAGAGGCGCTTTTTTTTGCTTACCTGTTTTCAGCCTTAATCAAATGAAGCAACAACCACGGCAGCTATGTAAAAGGAGAATGGCTGCGGATACTCATGTTGCTTTCTGATTCTGAATGAAATGCACAGGATTTTATATAAGATGTAAGGAACAGTATGATTATTGGTATTTGCTTAACAATAAAATCAGAATATGATGTTGTCTGTATGCGACGTTATACAGAACGAAATAAACGATTAGCCTGTCAATCAGCTAACAGGATTGTAAGCAAAGTGTAAGTAAATTCACACGACGAAGCAAAGTGCTTCCGGTATACTATAGGTGTAAGACAGGAGGGACGCTACCATGAATAAATTCATAGAAATTGCAGAAGCTATCGCATGTATCCTGTTTCTGGGATACCGTGAGGAAAACTTTATCCGATAACTTCCCACAGCAGTATCGCGCTGTGTAATATAGATCAGGCACCCTGCTGTTGCATGGGTGCCCTTTATATTTCTTTTACAGTTTCTTCTGAAGGCTGTATCTTTTCTGTTTCTGTAAGAATCGCGGAGTGCTCCCAGCGATGTCTGAGATAAATGGCTTGTGCCAGTATACATTCAAAGATATTGCTGAGCAGCATTGCCAGCCATATTCCTGTAATGCCAAGGCTCGTAAAGCGATGAAACAGCAGAATCATCGGAATGCGGAATGCCCAAAGACGCATCATGGATAAGATAAAGGTATAATTCGTATGACCGGAGCCATTGAACACGCCATCATTCAGGTTGATATACCATCCCATGAAAACACCGCACAGCAAGGCAAAAAATGCATATTCCTGTGTTAGCTCCATAAGCTGCGTAGATGCGTTTGGTACAAACAAGTGTATAAACGGTGTGATTACGAGCATTCCGATAATGGTCAGAGTAGATGAGAAAAGTGTTGACAGCTTCATCGCTGTATGAAATGCCTTTCGTGCACGCTCTGTATTGCCGGCTCCCAGATTCTGACCGACAAAGGTTGCCAGTACAGCTCCGATCGACATGACGGGAATATAGGCAAGCGTCACCATTTTTGCGCCGACACCGTATGCCGATATGGCAACAGCACCATAGTAGACGATATATTTGTTCATGATGACAAAGCCCAGATTTTCAAGAAACTGACCGCTTGCGGCAGGTATACAAAGCTTCAGTATGATTTTTCCATCCGCTGCATGAAACGGATATGCCCGAAAATCGATATGTACAGGAAAGGCTTTATCATGCAGACGCCGCCATGCAATCGGTACCATAACCAGCTTGGATACAACCGTGGCAATCGCAGCACCAAGGATACCGAAGTGAAAAACAAAAATGAATATCGGATCCATAATAGCATTCAGCAGGGAAGCGCACATATTCAGCTTTACACCGGATCGGCTGTCCCCCGCACTCTGTCGCATTGCCATATAGAGGTTCAGCATAAGAAGGCCGATATAGTCAAAGGAAATTCCGAGCAGATATTGATAACTGGCATCATAAATTTCCTTCGGGGTATCCAGCCAGCTTAGAATCGGATGCAGCAGAAGCAGTGTTCCTATGCTCAGTACAATGGCAAAGCCTATCGCAAAGTATAGAAGAGCAGTAGCGAAACGACAGGCATCCCCCTTTTGATTGGCCCCAAGCCGTGTGGATAGTAAAGCAATCGCAGCCGCACTAAGCCCCATGGCAACACTTTGTGCACACCACATAATAGGACCGACAAGCGAAACGGCGCCAACCTGAAGCTCACCAAGCTGTCCGACCCAGAAGGTATCAATGATATTGTAGAGGGAGTTGACCAGATTCAGCACGAACAGCGGTACAGCCATGCGCAGCAATGCCTTTGTCAGATTTCCCTGTAATATACCCTTTTCCTGCATCGGTATCTCCCCTTTCTGTATTGTTATATCATAGCATATTTTCTACCCTTCGCCTATAGATATAGAGGGGTGAAAAAATAAGAAGACGGTGTGTTTCATTCTTTTTCATAAATAAATGTTAAACAGTATGCTGCATGTGATATCCTTATAATGCGAGGTGAGTATATGAAAAAGGGTTATAGAAATAAGATAACGGATGTTAAAGGCGTCCGTGTCGGACATAAAACAATAGCGGCGGATAACGTACAGACCGGTGTTACGGTAATCCTGCCGACAGAGGGTGATATTTTTCGTGAGAAGCTGACAGCTTCATGCCATGTGATCAATGGCTTTGGAAAGACCGGCGGATTGATACAGCTGGAGGAGCTTGGTGTACTGGAAAGTCCGATCGCATTGACAAATACGCTGTGTGTGGGGACTGTTCAGCAGGCATTGGTGCGCTATATGCTGCAGGATCATCCGGAAATCGGTACGACGAGCGGCACTGTGAATGTAGTGGTTGGGGAATGCAATGACGGATATCTGAATGATATACGGGCATGCAGCATTCAGGAGTCAAATGTATATGAGGCGATTGCGGATGCAGGGAAGGATTTTGCACTTGGGGCTGTGGGAGCAGGTCGCGGTATGAGTTGCTTCGAAATGAAGGGAGGTATCGGTTCCGCGTCAAGAGTGCTGGAATTGAATGGAGAAGAATATACGGTGGGGCTTCTCGTCTTATCTAATTTCGGATTAAAGAATGATTATATCAAGGAAAACGTATCCTTTCATGATTCTGTGAAGGAACAGGTGGAGCAGGGCAGTATTATAATAATCCTGGCAACAGATATACCAATGTCCGACAGACAGCTGAAGCGTGTATGCAAACGTATGCCGGTGGCACTCGCCCGCCTTGGTTCACATCTGGGAAATGGCAGTGGCGATATTGCGATTGCCTTTTCCACAGCAAATAAAATTCCTCATTCCGCTGATTGCTCATTTATATCGCAAACTATTCTTCATGAGCAGCAGATTGACAAGGTTTTCCGTGCTGGCATCGAAGCCTGTGAGGAAGCGATACAAAGCTCTCTGGACGCTGCGGAAACGGTAGTCGGAAGAGAGGGCCATTGCAGGTATAGCTTAAAGGATACTGTAGCAAAAATGAAGAAAGGATAAGACCGTTAGTAAACAGTATCAAGAATGAGAAAGGGTGATGCCTGAAATTGCTTCACCCTTTTTGACTATGCATCTGCTATTGACATTTTGATGTACTTTTGCAGTTCTGAATCACAGCAATAGATATAGCACCCCTTCATCCCTCTTGTCATCAACGTGTAATACGTATTCAGTATAATCTGTCGTTCAATATGTTTTGCCTTCTCCGGATTCTCACGATACAGCTTTTTCAGCCCCTTTACAGAAGAATCCGTTTTCGCTCTTTGCCTGTAGTCAGTCACAAGCTCATTGTTTTCATAACGAAGATCTTCACCAATAATAACTCCTACATAATCAAATTCAAGCCCCTGTGTAGTATGAATGCACCCTACTTGATGAACAGATCCCTGACTTATTGCATATGGATCACCAGCATCCAGATTCCAGCTCATTTTGAAATCACCAATTACAATGTCATCGTGATTCGGATCACTTCTACCGGCTTTTTCCCACTCCCAGCAGTATCCCGCCAATATTCTGGCTTTCCCTGATTCATCATTTTTTTCACAAATCATAGCTCTTAATTCATTTGGATCATCAATGACACGAAAATCAAAGCTGATATCCTTGAAATTGAAATTTGCTGTTTCTTCCAGCTGCAGCATATTTCTTATCCAGGCAAGATATCCATCCGATCCGTTACAGCGAAACTGTGAATGTAATTCATATTGTATAACCTCTGCATTTTGTAGCTGTGCCTGTTTCTGAAACTCGGAGATACTTCCAAAATCACGAAAATGAACACGCTGATAGGGATCGATAAAGAAAACGGTAAAGAGTGATGAACTTATCAGCTCCTGTATCTGGTTTTCACCTTTTTGAAACATACCTGATTTTTCTCGTAATCTATGCGCTTCATCCACAATCAAAAAATCATAATCATTTGGTTGCTGCTGATAAAATTTATCCGGTGCAGCGAACAGTGATTTGATTTTGTTTTTCTTCATTTTACCAGCAAGTCTATCTATATACACGTTGCGTGGAGCCGCATTCTTTGTTATATATTGTCCAAACATGTCTTCCTTCAGCAGATTCACCATCGCATTTACAGCAATCACGGACTTCCCTGTTCCTGAGCCGCCTTTTGCAATCATTACCCGTTTCCTTTTATCCTTTTGACACAATTTAGCCATATAAAGGATTTCTTCATAGACCACTTTCTGTGTATCTAGCATCGTAAATACCTGATTACCATCCAGCATAGAAGAAATGCAGTCCTGAAGGCTCTTGGAGGGTCGAATTCTGCCATTCTCTATTAGAAACAGCACCTCCTTACGATCCCCTTGTTTTAAATGCTTTTTGATAAATTCCCGCAGTCTAGGAATTTCTCCCTGTGTGAATAATGGTGATTTCTCAATACATGTATTGTAAATTGGATTTATGATATTTTGCTCTTTCTTTAAATCATAGTTATGCAGATATGCACAAGGGTACAGCTGTATGTCTTTTTTCCCTACTTCTTCGATATAATCATTCATATGCTGTACATAGGACCAGGCCTGATAACAGGGATGTACAACACGATGCACTCCTTTTCCCAGCGCTGTCATTACCTCGGTATTTATCAAATCCTCGCGGTTGAATACCGTTTCCACACGCTCCCATTGCTTTAGCTCGATGATAATAGCACTTGCCTTCCCATCATGATTATATCCGGACATAATAAAATCCACACGCTTGTTTGTTTTTGGAATATTATATTCAATAGCTACTCCGCAGGTATCCGGTATAGTAGGGTCATTCAATACCTTGTACATATATTGAAGTGAATTTTTCCACGAGGTTACTTCTTTTTTACTCGTATGGATGTGCATACGCTCATAAAGCTTTTCCTCTAAAAGATGAGGTATTTTATCAAGGTCCATATCCATTTTGAAATCATATTTTGTCCCTTCGTATATTAACATATTTAATTACCTCCATAAGTACAGGCTATTTTACCATTCTCTTACATTATACCTTAGTTATCAATTTATTCAATGAAACATTGATATTGACACGCCTTCATGTAAGCGCTATTATGGAATAGACAGGGGTGGGAGCATGAACATATTGGCACATATAAATAGCAATCAGGAAATGCAGTCATTACAGGAGCACAGCGAACATACCTTTACAGCGATTAAAGAATATGCAGCTGCAAGAGGTCTGACAAATTGCATGAAGCTGACTGCTTTTTTGCATGATTGCGGCAAGGCTTCCAGGGAATTTCAGAAGTACATAACAAAAGCAGCAATGGAAAATATATTTCTTCCCAAGGTTAATCATTCATCAGCCGGCGCGCAGATTCTGCTTGAGGTGTGCAGATCTTACAGTGATATGAGTGAGTGTCTGGTAAAACTCATGTTAGCAAATGCAATTGTTTCTCATCATGGGTTATGTGATTTCATAAATGTGCATGGTGATAATGCCTTGCGCAGCCGGTGTTATCCGAAAAAAGCATTGGATATGGAACACATTACCGCCTTTATGAATGACTTTATTTCCACAGAGGAATTGGAAAATCTTTTCCGTGCAGCGCATAAGGAACTTTCGGTCTATCTTGCAAATTTCATGAAGCAAAAAACGGCTCAAGATGCGAAGGACTATTATTTTTATATTGGAGCTTTACAACGACTTCTCATGTCTTTACTAATTCATGGAGATCGTGAAGATACTCGCAATTTCATGGAACACACACAAACAATCGTTTATACAGAAGATACTATATGGCAAGCAGCAACAGATAAGCTTGAGAGTCATTTAGCTGAGATAACTGCAAATTCCTCTTTCAATCCAATCAATGAATTGCGCGCCAGTATCTCTGATCAGTGTAAAGCATTTAGCAGCCATTCTCCTGGTATTTATCGTCTGTCCTGTCCAACTGGCTCAGGTAAAACACTCGCATCACTTCGTTATGCTCTGCATCATGCGAAAAAATACCATAAGAAGCATATCATTTATGTTGCACCCTTTAAGACCATATTAGAACAAAATGCGGAAGTGATGAAGCAATTTTTCAATGAAGATCTTGTTTTGGAGCATCATTCCAATATTATCCCATCTCAATATACAGATTATGATTACTACAGTTCCTCCTGGAATAAGCCCGTAATTTTGACGACAGCAGTTCGTCTGTTCGATGTGATGTTTAAAGATCGAACAACGGATGTACGCAGGTTTCATCAGTTAGCCGACTCTGTACTCATTATAGATGAAGCTCAGAAAATACCAGTTCAAACAATATCGATGTTTAATGAAATGATGAACTTTCTTGCTTATAATTGTAATACTACGGTGGTATTATGTACGGCAACACAGCCATTATTGGAAACTACCACCTATCCTATCAAGTTGGCTTCAGAATCTGAAATTGTAAAACAGACAAAGGAAATGCAGGAACAATTTAAGCGTGTCCATATAGAAGATGCCTGTCGCAGGGGCGGCTATTCAATTGCTGATTTATCAGATTTTATATTTCAAAAGCTGCAGCCCGGCTGCAGCATGCTGGTGATTGTCAATACAAAAGCAGAGGCACTAAATTTATATCGAGCTTGTGAGCAGCATCATGAAATAGACGGACTTCATCTATATCATTTATCTACTAGCATGTGTCCGGAGCATCGCCATCTTACATTGGAGGATTTAAAAGAGCATATGGAACAAAAAGATACTGTGTTGTGTATAGCGACTAATCTGATCGAAGCAGGAGTCGATATAGATTGTGATGTTGTCATACGTTCCCTATGCGGACTTGATAGTATTCTTCAGGCTGCTGGCAGATGCAATAGAAATGGTAAAAATTCAGAGTTAGGGACTGTCTATCTAATCAATTCCAATGAAGAACATATCGAAAAACTTAAGGATGTAAGAAAAGGACAGAATGAAACAGATATTTTATTATCACAACTACATGCTTCCAAAGAGGGAAACCGTGTGGATGAGCTTTTAACACTCCCCTTCATACGTCAGTATTATGATTCCTATTTGTTTGATCGCAGACAGGATACGGAATATTCAACAAAGATTGAGAATCGTAAAGTTTCCTTATTTGATCTATTTTCGCGAATAGGGAGTAAAAAGGAATCTGATGATCTTGCTCATCCTTGTCTGGGGCACGCATTAAAGAGTGCGGGAGAAAAATTTGAAATGATTGATTCTCAGAGTATTGGTGTTTTGGTTCCGTACAAAGATGGCGAGAAATTGATTAATCAGCTGAATAGTTCCATTAGCAATGCAGAAAAGTATGGACTGCTTGATAAGACACAGCGCTTTATGGTGAATGTTTATGAACACAAGTATAAGGAGCTGGAGAAGGAAGATATGATTTATCAGCTTGAGTTTAACGGCATGCTGGTTTTGAGGGATGGGTTTTATAAGAAGGATACAGGGTTGGAGGTTAGGAAGGAGTTAGAGGATATGTTTGTGTAAATAGAAAAAGGCATTTAGCCTTTCCTAAAACATAAATCATAAATACACAAATAAATTTAAATCCACAGTTTATAACTGACATACTTATTATATGGTCAATAATTTAATAAGTCAAAGAAAATAAAAACATAACAACATATCAAAAAATTACGAATCATTTCATATTTTCTTACATATATTTTCATCTTCTTATTAGTATAATTATTTGTTATAATAATGCCATAGGAAGCATGTAAGGGCTTTCTATATCCTGTGTTCAATCAAGATTTTTATTACAAATTAGGAGGTGTGAATCGTAAATCATGAAGAACTCTTGTAAAAGAAGAGATGAAGATGATGGCTATGTGCTACTACATAAAGGTTTTATGAATATAACCTTTAGAATCATTTATTGTTTAGTTGTTGCTCTCATCTACGTACTTTTTAAACTGCTTTAGATTTTAAATACAATATGATGTTATTTCATACATCATATTGTATATAAAATAAATTTATTAGAAAGAAGGTGAAAAAAATGGAAAAGAAAAACGAAATCACATTTTGCGTAAAAAGTAAATATGCTCTTTATTCTGATCCTCTCAATCGTGTATCAGGAGAAAAGTTTTCTTATCAAATCCCAACATATGAAGCCTTAAAGGGAGTGGTTAAAAGTATTTACTTTAAGCCGACAATCAGCTGGTTTATTGATGAAGTTCGCATTATGAATGAGATTCAATTCACAACACAAGGTATTCGACCAATCAATTACCACGGAGGTAATACTCTCTCCTACTACACCTATTTAACAGATGTTGAATATCAGGTAAAAGCACACTTTGAATGGAATCTACACCATGAAGAATTAGAACAAGATCGTAATGAGAATAAACATTGGTTAATCGCAAAGCGCATGGTAAATCGTGGTGGACGAAGGGATATATTTCTTGGTACGCGTGAATGTCAGGCGTATGTAGAACCATGTGAATTTGGTGAAGGAAAAGGTTTTTATGATGACCATACCATAGTGCCTTTCAGTACTATGGTTCATGGATTTATCTACCCAGACGAATGGGTTTGTGAAGAAGAAAAAGGCAAGCTGATTGCGACTTTTTGGACACCAGTCATGAAAAAAGGTATTATTACATTCATCCGACCTGAACAATGTGCAATCAGGCGTATTGTAGGAACCGGCGATATCAAGAGATTTGAAAAAGATATCAATTTTAAGAGTGTTGAACATGAGGAAGGAGGTGAATTGCATGAGTTGGGCGAGTAAATTACTAGAAACCTATGATATATGTCAGAGTGAAGTGGGCAAGGAAAGTGAAACAGGGATGTTATTACCGCTTAGCCACCTAACTACAAAAGCACAGATTGAAGTTGTTTTGGATGAAAACGGAAAATTTATCCATGCAATAGAAATCCCTAATGATGATGCCGTCACTGTCATTCCTGTGACTGAGGATTCAGCGAGTAGATCAAGCGGTATTACGCCTCATCCTTTACACGATAAGCTAATTTATATCTCAAAAGATTATGCAGAATATACTGGAAAACGAAACGATCCGCATGTTCTTGCACACCAAAGTCTTCTAAAACAATGGATAGATTCTTCTTACACCCACTCTAGCATTATACCAATCTATCAATATCTTGAACAAGGTACACTCATCTCTGACTTGATCTCCTGCGATATCTTAAAATTGAATGGAGAACAATTGGATAAGAAATATAAAATCCAGAAAACAGTTGTTCAAACAGAAGCTTTTGTCCGCTTTAAAATCAGAGGTATACAAAAACGAATTGTTGAACCATGGTGTGACAAAATGTTATTCGATGCCTACCACAATTTCTATACCAGTCAACATACCGACGAGGATCTCTGCTATATAACTGGTAAAATGATGTATTGCACAGAAAAACATCCTGCTAAACTTCGTCAAGGAAAAGATAAAGCTAAGTTAATTTCTACTAATGATGCAAACGGTTTTACATATCGCGGCAGGTTCGTTTCTAAAAAAGAAGCGATTTCCGTTGGATATGAAACATCTCAGAAAATTCATAATGCTTTGCGATGGTTGATACAAAAACAGGCATATAAGCAAAATGGACAAACGATTTTGGTATGGAATGCACACTGTGATAACATTATGACGGCATTCGCATTAGACGAAAGCTTATTTCCTGCTTTACCGGACAAAGTAGATACAGAAGAAGATTACGCACAACGTGTAAACAAAGCAATTGACGGTTATAGGCAGAATATCAGCGATCATAATGATAACATCGTCATCATGGCAATGGACGCTGCTACGATTGGTAGATTTTCAATAACCTATTATCAGGAGATAGATGCTTCTACATACTACAAACATCTACAGAACTGGTTCACATATTGTAGCTGGCCTCAATACTCAAAAGCTGATCATATGAGCGATGTAATGACTCCAATTCCCAGAGAAATCATTTCTTGTGCATATGGTACACTGCGTGGTGCATTCTTTGAAGTGGATGATCAGTTGATGACGCTGCAAATGGGACGCCTACTGCCATGTATTTCTGAAGGGAAACCTATTCCGGATGATTTTATCATTCGACTTAACAATCAGATAAAGACCATGTCAACGAATACGAAGTATAACTGGAATAAATGTATCGGTATACTGTGTGCAGTATTCAAAAAATACTGTTACGATAGAGAAGGAGTGAATTGGAGTGTGAATATTATGGAAAACAAAAAATTAGCTAAATCAAATATCCCCTATTTATTAGGAAGAATTCTTGCAATATATGATGCAATTGAACAATATGCTTTAAACATTCAAAAGGAAGATCGTCCAACAAATGCAATGCGTTTATACGCACCATTTCAAGAGCATCCGTTTGTAACGCTTACTACGCTAGATAAGAAAATCAGACCTTATGTTGAGAAACTAGGGAGAAAATGTGATTATCTTCTTTCAATGAAACAGGACTTAATGGAAGAGTTATATACAGAAATGGATATAGAAGCTGTAGAACACATCCAAAACTTAAATGCATATTTTGTCATTGGTTTTGATTGTCAGAGAAATGAAATCAAACGAATCAATACTGAAAGAAAAGAAAAAAATAAACAAAAGGAGGAGTCTAAATTATGACAGCATTCACAAACAAAGTAGATTTCGCAGTTATTTTCACAGTTAACAAAGCTAACCCGAATGGTGATCCACTTTCTGGCAATCAACCTAGAATTGATTTTAAGGGATTTGGAGAAGTATCTGACGTATGCATTAAACGGAAAATTAGAAACCGTCTGCAGGATATGGGAGAAAATATCTTCGTCTAATCTGATGAAAGAAGCAATGATGGATTCAAGAGCTTAAGTGAACGTGCTTCCAATAATAAGGAATTAAAAGCGGTTTTAAAGGATCGTGAAGCTTATGCTTCAGCTGCCTGTAAACAATGGACTGATGTCAGAGCATTTGGGCAGGTCTTCGCATTTAAAGCGAATAATGTTTCTGTAGGTGTAAGAGGTCCTGTTTCTATAAGAACTGCAGAAAGTATCAATCCAGTTGTAACAACCGATATGCAGATAACAAAGAGTGTAAATAGTGAGCCATCCGAAAAGCGTTCCTCTGACACTATGGGAATGAAGCACCGTGTTGATTTTGGTTTATATGTATGTAAAGGAAGCATCAATCACCAGCTGGCAGAAAAAACAGGCTTCAGTGAAGAGGATGCTGAGAAAATCAAAGAAGCTTTATGTTCCCTGTTCATGAACGATGCCTCCAGTGCAAGACCGGAAGGAAGCATGGAAGTTTGTAAGGTATATTGGTGGAAGCATAATTGTTTAGCAGGGCAATACAGTTCAGCAAAAGTACACAATTCTTTAAAGGTTGAGGTAAAAAATGATGTGGATACGCCAAATTGCTTTGAAGATTTCACAATCACGTTATCTCCATTAGAAGGTCTAGAACCAGAAATTTATGATGGAATATAGTGAAGACGAATTTTTAATGCTTTCAGGTATACAACATTTTGCGTTTTGCCGCCGTCAATGGGCACTCATACATATTGAACAACAGTGGGCAGAGAATTACCGTACGATAGATGGTCAGATTTTTCATGAGAATGCACATAATGGTGCATTCTCTGAAACAAGAAATGGAATACTCATTCGTAGAGGACTCTCTGTATTTTCAAGGACTATGGGTATTAGTGGTAATTGTGATATTGTAGAATTTCATCCATCAGAAGAAGGCATTTCTATTTCAAAAGATTCTAAGCGCTATCTCCCTGTTCCTATTGAATATAAAAGAGGAGAGCCTAAACAATATCAAGCTGATGACTTACAGTTATGTGCACAGGCAATGTGTTTAGAAGAAATGCTTTTGTGTAAGATTGAAAAGGGCTATCTATTTTATGGAGAAACAAGACGAAGAACTGAAGTGTTATTTTCTTCTGACATGCGCAGTACAGTCAAAGCATTTTGTGAAGAAATGCATAAACTGTATTTAAAGCAATATACTCCTAAAGTAAAAATATCTAAAAAATGCAATGCATGTTCTTTAAAAGATATCTGTCTTCCTAAACTGAATCAAAATCCTTCTGTTGATGAATACTTTGATAAATATTTAGGAGACAAAGGTATATGAAAAAACTTTTGAACACATTGTATATAACAACACCTAGGACCTATTTATCATTGGATGGTGAAAACATTATCGCCACAAAAGAAGATAAATCTGTGTCGAGGTTTCCCTTACATAACATTGAAGGGATTGTTGGATTTGGTTTTACAGGCGCAAGTCCTGCTCTTATGGGTAAATGTGCAGATATGGGAATATCGTTAACATTTATGACAATGCATGGAAGATTTCTTGCTAGAGTTGTTGGAGAGGAACGTGGAAATGTCCTGTTGCGGAAAGAACAATTCAGAATATCTGAATCAAGCGATAAACGTCTTGCATATGCAAAAAACATGATAACAGCAAAGCTAATCAATTCCAGAAATATATTACTTCGTGCCAAACGAGATTATGGTATGAGAATAGATGTTGAAAAAATCGAAACAGCAGCTGAAGCGATCAGATTATCTGCAAATGAAGCTAGAAAAGCGGATTCTGCAGACTCTTTAAGAGGAATCGAAGGCAATGCAGCAAATTGTTACTTCCATGTATTTGATGATTTAGTTCTCCAACAGAAAAATGATTTCTATTTTCATGGTAGAAATAAACGACCTCCGCTAGATAATGTTAATGCTCTTCTTTCCTTTACCTATACACTTTTAGCAAAGGATGTCACATCAGCGCTTGAATCTGTTGGTTTAGATCCGTATGTTGGATTTTTACATACTGATCTTCCTGGACGCACCTCTTTAGCATTAGATTTAATGGAAGAATTACGCTCAATCCTGGCTGATCGTTTTGTTTTATCACTTATAAATATGAATATAGTAACTGCTGATGGATTTACAAAAACCGATAGTGGTGCTGTTTATATGGATGATACGACTAGAAAAGCGGTTCTGTCTTCATGGCAAAAGAAAAAACAGGAAACGATAAAGCATCCATTCCTTGATCAAAAGATAGAGTGGGGTTTGGTTCCTTACGTTCAGGCGCTATTACTTGCTAGAACAATTCGTGGTGATTTACCTGAATATCCACCGTTTTTATGGAAGTAATGAGAAATGCTTGTTATAATAACTTATGATGTCAACACCCAAAACAGCGCAGGTAAAAAAAGATTAAGGAACGTTGCTAAAGTATGTGTGAATTATGGTCAAAGGGTTCAAAATTCAGTTTTTGAATGTGTTATGGATCAAGCGAAATGCAGAGAGGTTAAACACAAGCTTACTGGATTAATTGATAAAGAACATGATAGTTTAAGATTTTACTATTTAGGTAACAATTACAAAAATAAAGTAGAACATATAGGAGTTAAGCCTAGCTTCAATGTTGAAGAAGATGTATTGTTTATATGAATTATTTTGCGCGAACCGTAAGCTCACATGAAACCCTTGGGAGGTTCGCGCCTTAAAATTGCGTTTTATCGCATTTTGTAACAGCTTTTTCATGTCCATAACATTCAATAGTTATGAAAAGAAATGATTTTGTTACAAACGTCTTAAAATGCAATAATTTTCACTGTCTAGCCTCCCTGAGGCTAGTGGATTTAAATTTCAATTGTTTGACAATCACAAATGACGCGTTTAGGTCTAGCCTCCCTGAGGCTAGTGGATTTAAATTTATTAAATCGATAAAATTTGTGTTAAAGTAATCGTCTAGCCTCCCTGAGGCTAGTGGATTTAAATACGCCACTTGTAGTAATGCTATAAGTGATAGGCGGTCTAGCCTCCCTGAGGCTAGTGGATTTAAATATCAAATATAATGAGATTAACTTTATTATAATTTGGTCTAGCCTCCCTGAGGCTAGTGGATTTAAATCAATGCCAGAAAAGGAAGTTGAATCTTTGGCATCAGTCTAGCCTCCCTGAGGCTAGTGGATTTAAATAAATTTATCGCTTAATAAAACGACCCCTCCCCTGTCTAGCCTCCCTGAGGCTAGTGGATTTAAATTCATCGGCGTCCCATACAGCATTCTCGTATGCTTCGGTCTAGCCTCCCTGAGGCTAGCGTATCTAAATGTTTATTACATTGTCTTATGATACGGTATAAAAACAGTCTAGCCTCGTCTGAGGCTAGACATTTTAAGCTTAGACAAAAAAGCACAGCACTCCTTCTAATGCTGTATTTTATAAAATCCTACTTATTCTTCATATGTGATGTGACTTTAGTAAATCATTGAAACCTCCAAAAAAAACTTTATTTATCGTACTTTTGCAAGTGCCAAAAACTATATACCATTGAATATATCGTTTTCACGGAAAATTTAGTCTTTTATATGTGCCTATCTGTGAGGTGTAGTGTACCTGTATGTAATTGTATCGGATTACGAGTAATCCAACGAGGAAATGATAGAAGTGAGACACTGTACAAAAAGTTCCATCAATTCCTGTTTTGCAAGTGAATCAACGTTACTGCAAATTTATTAGCCATTTAAATCTGGATATTTTATTCTATAACGCATACAGTGATGAAGTACATGAAGGTTACATAAAAATATGTACAGAAAAAGAATATATTGATGTGTGTCTTCCTTTTTAAGTGCTTAAAAACTTAATGAGTGCAAAGCAGCATAAAGCTCCAATTGTACTTAATAATGTTCCTATTAAGTACTTTTCTTGAAAATGATTTTTATTATTATTGATATCCTTATATCTAACTAAAGTTTTTGCAGCAATAATAAAACCTATGGTAGAAATAGAATCAAAGATACATAATAAAAAAATTATAATTCTCTCTAAATATCCTATATACGTACCAATTTTTAACTCATGATTACTTTTCTCTTCTTTGAAGATAACTTTAAAGGCCAATGAAATCAATACGCCAGTTGGTTTCACTAATATTAATATCGCTAAAATTGATATTAAAGCCATATTGGATAATATGATTGTTAAATTCATATATGACGAACATAAATAAATAATGAATATATGTATAAACTGGTCACTGCAAAATATTAAGCACTCTTTTTCTTTGTATTTATTTTTCAGTTTAACTGAGCAAACATCGATTAACAGATGAGATAATGTGATTATTATCAATAAGGATACATTTATTTTAAAATAGATAAAAAGTAAAACAAAAGGTATTGAATAAATAATTGAATGTATCAGCATAAAAGTGTTTAAGTTTTCTTTATTCTTTGCTACTTCATCACTTTGCAAATAAAAATCTCCAACAATATGGAAAATAATAAATAATAACATATTATGCATTATCAAGCTCCTCAATCAGCCAACAAGCAACAGAAAAATCAATTTTTCTATTTTCATCTATATTTCCTAAGCGAATATGTTTATCAATATTTTGACGTGTAGTTCCTAATATTTCTGAAATCTTTGTAGACATTCCCTTCTTCCATGTATTTTCCACTAACATATTACTATCCTCTAAAAGTTTGCGTAATGGCATAAAATATACTTGACCAATATCATTTGAAATAACTATGTTGTTTTTCAATTCTCCCTTAGGAGAACTTCCGATTCTTGCATAACTCAAAGACTGCACAGGTACTATATTAGCTTTCATCTCTAATATAAAATTTAATTGGTCTTTAAATTCAATGTACGAAACCATAATGTTTTCATCAAAAATTGGATATAATAATTCGGCAATTAATTTAACATTTTGTACATTCACCGATTGTTGTCTTTGAAGCAGCTGTGACGAGTATAACATTGCATTCAAATATTTATCCTTTTTTGTTTTCGTATTTATTCTAATTCCAAAACTATTTTTACCAGAAAAGCTTTCTATAGCATATCTAGCATTATGATATACTTCACCGTCTAATTCGGTTGATTTCCAATTTTCATTATCAAATGCTAATTCTCCATATCCAATTCCTGCCCTAATTTTTACTGGATAACAAATCATCATGCAAAACCGAACACATAAATACGCTGCCAATGGTTCATAAAACAAGCCTTGAATTTCATCTCCTGCACTAAACATTAATGGTTTCTTTAAAGATTTATAAAATATTTTATTCAAGTACACAATAATACATTTCATAAATTCTTGGATTTCATTACGATTTTTATATTTCCTAGAATCAACTATGTCGATCATAATAGAACCATACTTTTTATTTGACAATGTCTTCACCTCTTAAATCAAGCATATAGTAAATAGGCAAATAACGCAACCCAAATAGGTTGCGTTATTTAATCGCAACCTATTTGGGCTGCGTTACTTTATTTGTTAAGACGCATATGCGGGAACAGCAACACTTCCCGTATCGTCTGCGAATTTGTCAACAGCATCACCAGTCGGTCAATTCCCAATCCAACACCACCGGTTGGCGGCAGACCATACTCCAATGCCTCCACATAATCCGTATCCATCTCATTTGCTTCATCATCCCCCAGATCACGCAGCTTCAGCTGATTCTCAAAACGCTCTCTTTGATCAATCGGATCATTCAGCTCAGAGAATGCATTCGCATACTCATGCCCGTCAATAAACAGCTCATAGCGATCCGCAAATCTAGGATCCTGCGCATTCTTCTTCGCAAGCGGACTGATTTCCACCGGATGCCCATATACATATGTTGGCTGAATCAGCGTTTCCTCAACATACTTCTCAAAAAACAGATTGATAATATGTCCGACACTGTTATGCTTCTTCTCAACCTCAATATCATGTTCCTTCGCGATTGCACATGCATCCGCAAAGCTCATTTCCTGCCAGAAATCAACGCCGCATGCTTCCTTGATACCATCCACCATATGTAATCTCTTAAACGGTGCCTTCAAAGAAATCGTCTTATCCTGCCACTCGATTTCTGTCGTTCCACATACCGTCTCTGCCACATGATTCAACAGACCTTCCACCAGATCCATCATCCCGCTCAGATCAGAATATGCCACATAGGCCTCCACCGTTGTAAACTCCGGATTGTGTGTAGCATCCATTCCCTCATTACGGAATAATCTGCCAATCTCATATACACCCTCAAGGCCACCGACGATCAGTCTCTTCAAAGGCAGCTCTGTTGCGATACGCAGATAAAACGGCATATCCAGAGTATTGTGATGCGTCACAAACGGTCTTGCACTCGCTCCACCCAGAATCGGCTGCAGCACCGGTGTCTCCACCTCAACCAATCCTTCACTGTCCAGATAATTCTGAATAGCACGGATAATTCTAGGTCTTGTCAATGCGATACGCTTGCTGTTTTCATTGGTAATCAAGTCCACATAACGGCGACGGAAACGCTCCTCCACATCCTGTAAGCCATGATACTTCTCAGGCAGTGGGCGCAGTGCCTTCGTCAGATGCGTATACACCTCGGCCTTTACAGAAAGCTCTCCATGATTTGTCTTCATGACCTTTCCTTCAATTCCTACAATATCTCCAAGATCCGACTTCTTGAACACCTCATAGGCCTCATCACCGATGACATCCTTACGAACATAAATCTGAATCTGTCCGTCGATATCCTGAATATGCATGAAGCCGGCCTTTCCCTGACGTCTCTTCGTCATGATACGTCCCGCAATTTTCACTGTCAGATCTTTTTCTTCCAGCTCTTCCTTCGTACAGTCTTCATATGCTGCACGTATTTCTCCGGATTTGTGTGTTCTCTGATATGCATGCCCGAACGGCTCGATGCCCATGGCACGCAGATCTTCCATTTTCTGTCGACGGATAACTTCCTGTTCAGTTAACTTTTCCATAATCTGCTCCTTTTCTATTTCCATATAAAAAGCTCTCTTCCGACATAGGGACGAGAGCTTCATCGTGGTACCACCCTAATTCGCCGGCAGGTTTCCCCGCACAGCCTTAGTGACTGTGTTTCAAGTCTCTTCGTAACGTGAAGGAAACGTCCTGATCGGAAAGCTCCAAGTCTTTATTTCCTGCAGGTCCACTGCTGCACTCTCACCAAACGTGCATACTCTCTGAAAGCTTTCACAAACAGTACTCTCTTATCACAGCCATATTTACGATTATGATTATATAGACAAACCCTGCCTTTGTCAATCGAAAACTCCTTAAAATTACCGATAAAACAAGGCTTTCCATGATTCCTTCCTTATGGTGAAAGGTTTATGAATACCATGTGGATGACAAGCCCTTCAAATGCTTCAGCACTTCATACAAGCCCTTCAGCTATCGCTGTCGGCACGCCATTTCAAGAATATGCAGCTTCCCCGTTACCGGCATCAAAGTGCTTTGTCATCCACCTGATCCAGATAGCTGCGGACTGCCTTCATGACATCCTTTAAGCACCCATCCGCAAATGGAACCTTCAGATTCGCTGCCGCAACGATTTGCGTGAATGTCTTCGTTCCACCAATCTGACAGATGCGATAATAATCCTCAAATGCGTTTTCATCCTTCTGATACAGACGATACCAGAACTGCAATGCACACACCTGTGCCAGTGTATAATCAATATAATAGAACGGTGTCATAAAGATATGACTCTGACGGAACCACCATCCTCCATTCTCCAGAAATTCACAGTCCGTATAATCCTTATGCGGCAGATACTGTTTTTCCAGTCTTCTCCAGGTCTGCCGTCTTTCCGCCGGAGTCATTTCCGGATGCTCATACACCTCATGCTGGAAATGATCCACCAGAACGCCGTAAGGGATGAACTTAGCGGCTCCGCCAAGATGAAGGAATCGATACTTGTCCGCATCCTCCTCAAAGAAGGTCTCCATCCACGGCCATGTAAAGAATTCCATACTCATAGAGTGAATTTCACAGCTCTCATAGGTCGGCCAGATACACTCCACCGGTCGGATTCCCATGGAAGTAAACACCTGGAAGGCATGCCCTGCCTCATGAGTGAGAACCTCCGCATCATGGCTTGTCTTATTAAAATTACTGAAAATAAACGGAGAGCGATCTTCGGCAAACACGGTGCAATAGCCTCCGCCTGCCTTTCCCTTTTTACTGTCAAGATCCAGCAGGGCATGCTCCACCATGAAATCAAAGAACGTTCCGCAGCGTTCATCCAGCTCATGATACATTGTGTTTGCGCGTTCAATCATTTCCTGTGTATCGTATTTCGGTGTCGGGTTGCCGCTTGCAAATTCGTATTTTTCATCGTATACGTGCAGCCTGTCATAGCCTAAACGTTCCCGCTGCCGTTCATATAATGCATTGCATAACGGTACAACATCCTCCAGAACCTGCCGGCGGTAATTTGCCACATCCTCCTGCTTGTAATCAAAGCGGCACTGCAGCATATATGCCAGCTCAACATAATTCTTATAGCCCAGCTTTTTCGCCATGCGATCGCGGACCTTAACCATGCGGTCATATAAATCATCAATCTCATCCTGGTGTGACTGCATCCATCCCCAGTATGCCTGGGTGGCACGTTTACGAATGTCACGATCATCACATTCCATCTTTACACCAAGCTCTGATAGAGTATAGATATCACCATCGAAGGGAATCTGTGCACTGGCTATCAGCTTCTGATAACTGCTCTGCAAACGGTTTTCCTCCTGCAGCTCTTCGATTATTTCATCACAAAAGCTCTTCTGTGCAAACTCCGCAAGCAGGAAATAGGTTTCCGGAACATCCTTTTTCAATTCCTCCGCAAACGGTGAAGCCAGCACCTCTTTGTCAAACGCCGTTGTCAGGGACTTCATCTTCGGCATTGCCTCGTCCCAGTAATCGTTTTCCTTCTGATAAAAGGCATCGTTTGTATTGATCGTATAGCGGACATAACAGATATTATACATCGTATCCAGATGCTCAAATGCCCGTTTCCCCTCATCAAATGCTTTCTTGAAGCTTTGATAGTCCTTTGCTTCCTTCAGCCTGGTGCCTGCCTGCTGCATTGCCTCTGCATAAGCCTCATAGCTGTAACGCTCATAGTTATAATCCTTAAATTTCATGCTATCACCTCATCAATCATTATACGAGATATTTCATCTAAAAGATATCCAAACAATGTGAAAATATGTCTCTTTCCTTTTGTTTATTGAATATGTACACACATATACTGATCCCTTCGTGCAAATAAAGAGAGAATTGCCCATGGAAAACCACGGCAGTTTTCAACAGAAAAACAGCATAGATTTTTTCGTATCTTCTTATAACTTCTTAATCCGTCAATATAACCCTGTTTATAAGGGTTTGGCGGTTTTTCTCTTTTCACAGATACACCGTGCAACTGAACCTTATCCGTATATCTTTGCTCTTAGTCGTTGTATATTTCGTTGCAAACCATGCAATAAGACTTCACATTTCCACATTTGCTCCTGTTTCAGAAGCATGAGTGTACAAATCCAGCGTGATTGTGATACTTGAATGTCAATGATGTATTGCAGATTTTTTGGGTTCATCTTCTTCTGCGCAAGTCTTGTTTGCGAATAACCGTAAGCATTACGTTTTTCTTTCAATGTTTTAATAAATTCCATGTCGTTCATGTTCATTCCTCCAATCAAAAAAGGCACATGCTCGCAGGAACATACCTTGTATCATGTATGTTTTGTTTCTTATATGCTGTTTTCAGCCTATCGGGTAGAAATGACAGAGTGCGAAGTGCAGTAAGTTCTTATAACCTTATAAATTGTTGCATATCGGCGTTTTTGTATTTGTTTTGCCTTTTGCATTTTGTAATAGTCCCCCCCTGTTAGATAACGGGGGCTAAGAAAGCTCGCTAACGCTCTCATAACCGACAAAGTGAACCAGACACTCGCCAGCAAGCTGGCGTGGCGATATATCTTACGACCGCCACCGTGTCTGGACCACTCCGTCGGACTTTCATCTACTCATAACAGAAATATCTATTCCTACAGCTAGGAAATCAAACCGAAATATTTTTCAAAAAAATTCATCAGCTTTTCTATCACGGTCTGCTTCTTTTTTACACGGTTTCCACCAGAAAAGCGGGATACAGGCGGAAGTATCCTGTCTATATCCGTTCCGGTCGTTTTTAACACGCCGTCACGGAATGAATTGTCGATGAAACGTCTTGTATCCTCATCTTTTAGACGTTCCGCTTTGATAAGCTCGGACAAATCTGTTTCTTTCTGTTCTTTGACAAACTTCTGCCAGTCTTCCTCTACTTTGGTATTCACGTTGACCTTTTCAATGAAGTTTTCGATCAGCTCTTTTTTGCTCCTCAACTGCATACTGGAATCCACAGCTTTTCGTATATCCACTAGTATTTCCTTATCTTCACAGTTGCTGTCGTGATATTTGGAAACCAACATAAGAATATAGTCGATATTTATCTCAACCTGTCTTACCAGTTCCATTTCAAACACAATATCATCATTGATATTTTCTTTCTCGACTTCATCTTTCTTTTTCCATTCTTGGTACAAATCAAGATATATACTTTGGTATTCCTGCTGCTGACGCTGTGTAAGTATTTCGTTTCCATCAAATTTATCAAAAGAAGATAAAATATTTTTTAACCTTAGGATTGCACCAAATAGGGAGATAAAATCTCTTTGGTTCTGCTCCCCGATTACCTGCTCATTGACGGGATATATCATTTTCAACTTTTCGATGAGTTCCATATATCCTGCATGATGTTTTCCATCTTCATCATAGCCGTAATAGTAGGATTCATAATTCTTTAGAAGCACAATACTTCCTGCATTTTCATCTCCGAACAAGGCAATGGCTTCATCTGTTTCTTTCTGCAAGTCCCGAAAGCATACAATATTCCCGTATGTCTTTACAGAATTTAAGATACGGTTCGTTCTGGAAAATGCCTGTATCAGTCCGTGCATTCTCAGATTTTTGTCTACCCAAAGGGTGTTGAGTGTCGTAGCGTCAAATCCTGTCAGAAACATATTTACAACAATCAGCAGATCAATCTCACGCCTTTTCATACGTTGCGACAGGTCTTTATAATAATTCTGAAAACCCTCGCTTGAAGTATCAAAGCTCTGCTTAAACTCCTTGTTGTAATCATCAATAGCACTTTGCAGGAAATCACGAGATGTCTTATCCAGTCCGTCTGTTTCAAATTCTTCTTCCTGTATAACATCTTCTGGGTCTTCCTCATTTGCTGAATAGCTGAAAATGGTCGCAATCGTAAGTTTTCTGTTGTTCTTTTCCAGCTGTTTTTTCAGTTCGACATAATATTTCTTTGCCATAGGAATGGAACTGACTGCAAAAATAGAATTAAATCCTGCAACTCTCTGTCCTTTAAGAGAGTAGAAGCTGTTTCGCTGTGTCTTCTGATCGAAATGTTCCAGTATATAGGAAACAATTTTTTCTACTCTTTCAGGTGCTTGCATTGCTTTCTCAATATCTATGGCTTTTACCTGCCTGTCTGCGATTTCCTCTTTTTTCTTGACCGTATCTACATAGTCTATGCGAAACGGCAGGACATTTCCGTCATTGATGGCATTTACTATCGTATAGGTGTGGAGCTTGTCGCCAAATGTCTGCGGTGTCGTCTTTAAAAGTGTTCTGCTTGAAGATGGTGCATTTTCTGAAAATATCGGCGTTCCTGTAAATCCAAAGATATGATAATTCTGGAATGCCTTGATAATCGCTGTATGCATATCTCCAAATTGGCTTCGATGGCACTCATCAAAGATAATCACGACATGCTTCTTGTAGATTTTGTGTGTCTTATTTCTGCGGATAAAATTATCCAGTTTCTGTATCGTAGTAATGATTATCTTTGTACTGTCTGTTTCAAGCTGTCGCTGAAGAATTTTAGTAGACTTATTGCTGTTTGCTGAACCTTTTTCAAATCGGTCATATTCTTTCATGGTCTGATAGTCCAAATCCTTGCGGTCTACAACAAACAGAACCTTGTCAATATATGGCAGGGCGGTAGCAAGCTGTGCTGTCTTAAAAGAAGTCAATGTCTTTCCGCTTCCTGTCGTATGCCAGATATATCCACCTGCTTCAATCGTTCCAGTCTTTTTATAGTTTGTTGATATTTCTATTCGCTTTAATATTTTTTCCGTTGCCGAAATCTGATAAGGACGCATGGCCATTAGTAAGTCCTCTGCTGTAAATACACAGTATCTTGTGAGGATATTTAAAATGGTGTATCTTGCAAAGAATGTTTTTGTAAAATCTATCAAATCGGCAATGACCTTGTTTTTACCGTCAGCCCAGTACGATGTGAATTCAAAGCTATTGCTTGTCTTTCTGCTGGCATTTCTTCCGCTTGTACTGTTTTCTTTTATATGGCTGATTCGTGTCGTATTGGCATAGTATTTTGTATGCGTACCATTGGAAATCACAAATATCTGTATATACTCATACAAACCACTTCCAGCCCAGAAGCTGTCCCTCTGATACCTTTTTATCTGATTGAATGCTTCTCGGATTGCCACCCCACGCCGTTTCAGCTCTATATGTACCATAGGCAATCCATTGACAAGGATTGTAACGTCATAGCGTGTTTCGTGACTGCCGTTTTTTTCCTCGTACTGATTGACAACCTGCAACCGATTATTGTAGATGTTCTTTTTATCAATCAGCATGATGTTCTTTGTCGAACCATCATCTTTCTTTAGGTTCTGTATATGGTCTGCTTGGATTTTTCTTGTTTTTTCTACGATGCCCTCATTACTGCTGGCTATGCATTCACGAAAAAAACGTTCCCATTCCGTATCTGAAAAATCATAATGGTTCAGAATTTCCAACTGCTTTCTCAGGTTGGAATTCATTTCCTGTTCGCTGTTCAATGCAATATATTCATATCCCTGCATTGTCAGAAGTCTTATAAACTCCTGTTCCAGCTGTGCTTCGCTCTGGTAAGCGTCAGAGCGTGATGTTTCTGGTATGTATTCCGTAACCACCGTACTTTCATTGGTTGAAGCTACGATGTTTAATGTATTCATGTACCTTACACCTCCTTGAATGTAAGCAACTTATCCCGATAGTATTCATATTGTTTTTGTCTTGCCTCTATTTCTGCTGGAAGTCCGTTACTCAAATCGTTGCATATAGTTTCAAACTTATCAAGTATTTCTATAATTCTTTCTTGTTCTTTTATTTCAGGTAATGAAATTTCATACTCCATAATTGCATTTTTATCTCCTCTTGGCATTTTCGCCCCCTTTGCAAACTGCATATCAAAAGCAAAAAATTTATCAGAAGATAATATGTAATATAGATATTTTTCAAGAATAATATCTATATTTGGCTGTACTACCAACACATCTCCATTTGTTCCACCGTTTCTATCAGAAAACCAAATCTTCTTTAAATATGGACGTATATTTCCAATCAGGATATTTCCTGATTTAAATTCTGTTAACCTACCTGATTCTGGAACAAATGATGAATCTAATTTTCCGAATTTGTCTTGGAGCAGATTATCAACACCTACATAGTTGTTTTTATCCACACTTTCAGCACTAATTTTAGAGCTTGAGTAACCAGCAATATCTTTTAATTTTATGTCTACAAAACCAAATACATATTGAATAAGCCTAATTATTGCTTGTCTGTCTGTCTGTCTGTCTGTCTGTCTGTCTGTCTGTCTGTCTGTCTGTCTGT
>OATT01000559.1_pt1 | contig 34192 bp, 19 predicted proteins | sample 1476071 | NCBI WGS metagenome assembly OATT01 (sample SAMEA2579989, study PRJEB22360) | human gut metagenome | biome: human gut; feature: human-associated habitat; material: faeces | place: Denmark | collected 2008/2010 | reverse complement strand
TAGCTGTTAGTGGTTTGGATGAATCCGCCGCAAAGGTTGAGTAAGCGCTGCTGCAAATTTATGGCCGCATTGACCTTACCGCTGGACATCCAACCGTAAGAACGACCGAACATCGCGCTCGGGCCGAAATCAGCGTAAATACGTTTCATCTCATTGGCGACCAAATCTAACGCTTGATCCCACGAAACTCTTACCCAGCGGTCAGTGCCGCGTTTTTCTCGAGAGGCGGGACCATCTTTTAAGTAACTTTCCCTGACCATCGGATAATGGATTCTTGAGGCAGAATAAGGCAAATTGCAAAGACCGTTAATATTCGGAGAAGGCGCGTAGTCGTACTCAAACGGGTGAAGTGCCACCATTTTTCCGCCGCGAACCTGAGGACGGACGATGCCCCAGTGACATGCCGTAATGCATGATCCTTCGTTTAGCGGAGATTTTCCGAGAGAGAAAGTCTCTGTTAGGCTAAGGTCAGGAAGCGGCTCCGGCAATGCTGGGTAGTTGGCAGCGCTTTTAGCTCCAGCAGGATAATCTTTAAATTTTTCTGAAACACTGGGTTTTTCTTGTGCCGACACAGTGTTGGAAAGGGCTGCGGCACCTGAAGCCGCGGCTACGGCAAGAAAAGAACGTCTAGAAATAGAAGTCATAAATTGTGTCCTCTAAAGGGAGAGGTCTCATTTTTTGGGGAGAGACTTCCGTAAATGATAAAGATTCTTAACTAAAGTTGCCTTGGGGTTCTCCTTAATTTTTGAATAGCTTTTCACCCAAAAATTAGGCATTTTGTCTATAAAAACAAGAAGTTCTTGGCGTTAATTTTCATTATTAGCGGGTGTTGATTCTCGGCTCATCGTTTATTACAAAACTAATTGAGAAAAAAAGCTCTCTGAGATGAATTGATCTTAGAGAGCTCAATTAGAAAAATATATTTTTTCTTAATCAATAGCTAAAGCGCCTTGATTGTTTTGGGTTTCTTCTACAGCTTTATCTTCTGCAAAATAATTATTAATTGAAGAAATAACTTCAGAAGTGTGCGCTTGAGGCTTTGTTATAAACGAAACGCTAACGAAAATAATCAAAGAAATAAGCATCGAGCAGAGTGCACCCGAAAATCCGAACGGCGAGACTTTGAAGATAAAAGTCATAGATACCATGCAGATTTCACCGATAACGATCGAAGCGATGGCTCCTTCGCGGCTTGCTTTCTTCCAGTACAAACCGCCGATAACGGCCGGAACAAGGACGGCAACTCCGCCGTTAGAAAGTACCAACAGATCAGCGAGGGCTGTTGGGCGAGTTAATGCAAAAACAACCGATGCCAAACCGATAATCAAAACACCGATCTTTGCGACGTTGTAGAGCGTGTTTTCATTGGCCTTTTTGTCCACGAATTTTTTGTAGATATCGGTCGCGACCATCGTAGAAGTTGCGTGTAGCTGGGAATCTCCGGTGGACATGGCTGCTGCGAGGGCTCCGCTGATGATTAGTGCAGCAAATACAGCAGGAGTGTATTTAAGCAGCAGTTCTGGGAAAATCGTATCCGGGGCTGCGATATCAGGCATTAAAAGTCGGCCGATCATCCCGACGCAAGGCGTAAATACGTAAATCATCGTCAGATAGATAGACGAGAAGACGGCTGACCATTTCATGACGTTAAGATTTTTTCCGGCGAAAAAGCGCAAGGTGACCTGCGGGAACATCATCATGCCGAATGTAATGACGATCCAGCGAGAAACCCAGTCCTGAGCGGTTACGACGCCGTTTGGCCCCGGCATTGTGAAGAGTTCCGGCGTATGAGAGAACGCTGCTTGGTAGGCATCTGCAACGGATGGGAAATTTGCAAGGATAACCCAAAGCGAACCGCCGAGTAGGCCGGCGAACATAAATACCCCTTGAGCGGCGTCGGTGATGGCAACACCTTTCATCCCGCCTAACCAGACCAATACGATCATGATGGCAAAGAAAATCAATGCTCCAACGGTGTAGCTCAGCATGCCTTCGGAGATCGTTTGGAAAATGTAGCTGCATCCAATGGCTTGAATCGCCACATACGGGATGGTAAAGATCATCGTGATGAGCGTTACAAGAATGCCTACGGTTTTCGATTGATATACGTCAGAGGCGTAGTCTGATACAGACAAATAACAGTAACGCTTGCCTAAATACCAAAAGCGCCGCCCCCAAACCCAGAAGAGGACGCCCGGAAGAACTGTCCATAATCCGTTGCACCACCAGCCGATACCGTTTTTGTAGGCGAATCCGCCGGCTCCCATAAAGGCATAAGCACTATGGTAGGTTGCTGAGAATGTCAGTGTCAGAATGAAAATGCCAAGCCCACCGCCTGTGGCAAAGTCCTTGATGTTTTTCTTATCTTTTTTGGAGGCATAAAGCGCAATACCTAAAAGTACGGCGATATAGACGGCTAAAATCACTAATCCGATATTCATTTGGACCTCCTACAGTTCAGGCCGCTGCACGGGCACGATGGGTTTTTGGTCCTGCCGACAATCCCACGCTTTGAGTTTGTAGGCAGCAATAATGAAGTCGGCAATCATGACTAAGAACCAGAATTCAAGCCAAATGTACATGGTTGGCCAGCCCAATAAGAGCGGATGTTCTACGCAATAGTCGTTAAACCAAAAGACAATCGGCGGATTGACCATAAGGACGCTGACGATCAGCACCGCATAAAATAACTTGTGTCCGGATAGTTTCATAATATTCTCCTTGGGTTAAGCGTTTTGGAGCTGCTCAACGACGGAGACCAAGTTTTTAACTAGGTGATCGTGATAGATCTGGCCGCGACGTGCATCCGATTTAGAAGGTTCCCCGGTACATCCTCCGGATTTTTTCGCGGCTGCTCTTGCATGATCAATCGTGCTCGGAACATAACAAAGTGTGTCATGTTCGTAAGTCGGATCGACGGAATAGAGCGGCGTATCCTTGATGGGATTATCCACAGCCTTTTCCAAGTGAACCATGTCCGGGTAGCGAGCCATCATATGAGAAGTTTCGACCTCTTCGGCATGTCCCACCGGACCGAAGCCCAGTTCCTTCACAATATCCTTGCTCATGTAAGCCGGATCAAAAATCTTGACGGTGCAGCCAAGCTTGCTCTGAGCTTTCTGTGCGCAGATCTGCATCCAAACAACGTTCACGATGCGATGACCGTTGATCAGAATAATCTTATTCAGACCGTGAGCATTCAAGGATTCGATGATGTCGTAGGTCAATTCAGACAGTACCTCAGGTCGGATTGTGACGGTCCCCGGTAGTACCATGTGATGGGGACTCCAGCCGAACCAAACTGGCGGAGTCAGGACTGCACCGGTTTTTTCCGCTGCTTCCTCAGCTATAGTCATTGCGACGTAAGTATCCGTGCCTAATGGAAGGTGATAACTGTGTTGTTCCACACTTCCGATCGGGACAATAGCAACGCCTTTGGATCTGGCGATTGCTTCCTTTGCTTCTTCCCAGCTTTTGGTTTGCAGCCAAGCGCTCATTTTTGTCTCCTAGGTTTGAGTTTTTCTTATTAATAATTTAATGAAGGGAAACAGTAAATTAAGAGGTACTGATAGCTTTTTTGCGTGACATACAAAGAGTTAATCAGCAGTAATTAAAGTGTGAACATGTTCACGGACAACCTTCTCAAACATCCCGCTTCCTAAAGGCCAAATAACCTCTTTACATGTAAAGGTGTAATTTGTTAAACTCACCCGACTTTTGAAATCCCTAATGGAGTGATCAGGATATTTTGAAAGTGTTTGAGACAAATGCTTTGGCTTAGGTTTCCCATCTATCTGCCTCGTTAAATTGATATTTGTCTCTGGGATGAACCGATCACAATTGGAAAAATAATGGAATTTTTACAACTAATTTTAGCTTTTATAGCGCTTTTGATTATATGGCTAAGACCCAAAGCAGAGAATTGGGCTTTTACTGCCATGTGGCTTGGCTGGCTTCTTATGATTTACCTATATGTCGGCCATACATCCGGTGCTCTGTTAGGCAACATGAATCTGTAGGAGACATCGAATGTCAGAAAACAAAAATATTTCTTTAGATACCTCAAGAGGCACTTTCTTCTATTTCCTTCTCTGCACTGCTGCAGCCATTGTTTTTCTTCTTCCGGTCGGCATTGCCAACATGGTTTTCGGGTATATCCTTGGCGATTCTCCTTGTACGCTTTGCTGGGGACAGAGAATTGCGATGATATTCATCGCGCTGTGTGCTTTTTTTATTGTTCGTTACGGCTTTAAACCGAAATACATTGCCTCTCTCCTCATCTTCACCGGGGTTGGCCTTTGGCAGTCTTTCCGTCATATCGCTCCGCACTCTGCCCGAGATCTGGATCAAGGTTTTGGCTTGATGGTTCTGGGTGCTCATACTTATTTTTGGGCCGAGGTTGTGTTTTGGGCCGTCATTATTCTCCTCGGAGTTATGTTCTTTTTTGCGCCTAAGGTATTAGCGCCGGCAAGCGAAAACGGTAATAATTGGCGGACTTTGAATTGGTGGGGAAAACTTTGTTTTTTCCTATCTGCAATTGTTCTCGCCTCTAATTGCCTCCAGGCTGCGGTTTCGACGGGACTTCCTCCTAATTATGGGCAAGGTGATCCGATTCGTTTTTCTTGGGATCCCAAACATATTATTCATACCGGTTCCGGAATGAACGGACATTTCAAGACCATTAGTTTCTTGGGTAAGCGAGATGTGAAGGCTCCGGATTTTGCATTCGCTCCAAACGCAGAGAAGTTAGGCATTTCGTTCAACCATAAAGCGTCAGAGGGACCTCTGAAAACGGAGAAGGAACTTCGTATTGTTTCAGAGGAAAAGATCGGAATCCGTCAGCCGTTGAATACTTTGACTCTTATCAACGGAGAATATGTTGTCAGCTCTAAAAACAACGTTTTTTTCCTGACCCCCGATCTCAAGTTGGTCGATGAGTTTGAGATGGATCCTCTGTATTCTGCCACGATCGATCCGACGGTCGGTCTTATTCCGTGGAAAGACGGCAAGTACCTCTTGATGGGATCTAATAAGAGCTTCCTGAAGTTTGAAAAGAACGTGACTGACGATCCGGATAAACAGCTAATCGGAAGGTACTCTGACTTTGTTAAGGGAGAGGATCATTTCTTGGCTCTGGGACGCGGCCGTGTGGATACTGTTCGCTCTAAGTTTAATCATGTCATGAGCGCTGCCTCCGACGGTGAATATAACTACATGGCAACCGTTCCGAATAACCGTGACCACAAAACATTTGTGATTAGTAAACAGCTCATGCAAAACATGGTGACATCGGGCGAATTTACCCCTAAAACTAATCTACTGAAAGAAGGACGAAGTTTGGGTGAACTTTACGTCACGGGCTTGTCGATGTATGAAGGAAAACTGTTTGCGGTAAGTAAAAACTTCAACTGCATCTTTGAGATTGATCCGAAGAACGAGATGATTGTAAAGGCCTTTGCTCTCCCTGCGTCTCTTGACGATGTTCGAGGTCTCATTGCAGATAAAGACGGTTTTAAGGTCCTTAATCGGAACGTGCTTGTTACATTGAGAGATTGATAGTCGAAACTGAAATCGATCTCGCTCCGATTTAAAGAATGCCGGCTTAACGCCGGCATTCTGCCTATTGACAAGGTTGTTAATCTTCAATACCCCGACGCTTCGAAAAATCAAACCTTGAAAGGGCAAATAAGAAGATCGCACCTCTGAAGCACAATTCAAAGGCCATCGCAACCCAGACACCATCCAATCCCATTCGGGATGCCAGGTAGTAAGCCAAGGGAATACGAATGAGCCACATGCTCCCTAAATTCATAAGACTTGGGAACAAAGTGAATCCGGCACTCACAAAAATACTGCAGCTAACAATAGCGGCAGCAAACATCGGCTCTGCGAACGCCTCAATTCGCAGAGCACTGGATCCTAATTCGATAATGGATTGATTAGTTGTCATAAACCCAATCATCCAAGGAGCTGTCAAATACATCACTAGGCCCATAGCCGACATGATGACCATGACCATGATGACGTTGATCTTGGAAAATCTTCTTGCCATGTCCGGCCGTTTTGCTCCGATGCTTTGGCCTACGATGGTGGAAGCGGCATCAGCAACCCCGTAACCTGGCATATAGCATAAACTCTCAGCAGTTATGGCAAAAGAATGAGCCGCCAAAGATAAAGGTCCTAACGGCGCCACAATCATCGTCGTGACGATTTGGGCGCTGCTCATGGCCATTCTTTCTAAGGCGATCGGAGAGCCGATTCTGGCGACTCGTCTCATGCAGAAAATCTCAGGAAGGAAAGAGCCGGGGTGGCCGACGAGGGCAATTTTGTCGGACTTTACAACCAAGAACCAAAGAAGCAAAAATGTGCTGACCGACTCCGCCAGGATGGTTCCTAAAGCAGCACCGGCAACACCAAGATCGGCTCCGGGAACCGTAATGCTAAGCCCCAGAATCTTGTAAGTGGCAGTCGGGAAGATAAGCAGCAAGTTAAATATGGCGTCCAAGAAGCACATCCCGATATTAATCATGCTCGGAAGTTTCACATTTCCCGTGCTTCTCAGCATGCTTGAAGCAACAAAGCCTAAAAAGGCGGCAGGGGTGCCGAGACAAAATATGGCGAAATAAGTTCTAGCATCTGCATAAAGCTCGGGGGCGCCTCCGAGCCATGTCGGAACATAGGGGGCAAGAGCAACGCCGACAATAGCAATTGCTATGCTGATAAGACCGCCGACAAACAATGACTGCCGGAGTACAGATCGTGCCTCATCGAATTGTTTTGCGCCGATTCTTTGTGCGACTTGAACCGTAAAGCCTGCTGTAACGGATGTGATAAGTCCCCATACGAGCCAGAGGGAGGAAGAGACCAAGCCGATCGAGGCCGCAGGGTTTGCGCCAAGGTGACCGACCATTGCCGCGTCGATGTATTGGACCATCACGAAAGAAATCTGAGCAAAAATCGCAGGCAGGCTCAAGCGCCAAACGAGTTCGATTTGGTCCCAAACATTTAATTGCGCGCCGTTTCTGATAAGAGAAAACAGCTGCTCTGTTCTTTTATCCTTCGTAGCCATAGCTCGCATTCTAGAAGCATTCTTTTCCTTAGGAACATTACGGAATGATTATGGGCCTTATTGCCAGAGAGCTTTTTGCTGCTTCTACTTAAGCGCGTGTTGAATTTTGATAGGGCTGTTAATTCATTAAGGCTGCTTCAAAAGTCTTACAACCGGACTTGCCTCGATCAGTCCCGGAATCCGATGTCCACGATCGCTCCCCTAGGCTAGAGGTTCAGCTCTTCCATCTTTGTTAACCATTTTGTTCTTGAGCTGGGCGCGCGGGGAAAGAATCAGGAAAATTTTCTTCTACAATCCGGATCTTTCGCCAAAAACTTTGAGAACAACGGTTTTAATTCTCAAGTTTTGTTTAATTTTCCTGCTCTTCAAACACCGTTTGTTGAAATGAACCAGCTTCTCCCAAAATACTTCGGATTTGATCCTGCAACGACGACGATCAGAACTGAAATCATCGCAGGCGTCTCCACTTTCCTCACAATGGCCTATATTCTGGCTGTAAACCCAGCCATTCTTGGCATTACGGGAATGGATAAAGGAGCGCTTTTTGCTACCACGGCGATTACCTCCGGCATTGCGACGCTTATCATGGCGCTCTATGCCAAGATGCCCTTCGGACTTGCACCGGGTATGGGTATCAATGCCTTCTTTGCCTATACCGTTTGTCTTTCGATGGGGCATACCTGGCAGTTTGCGCTGACCGCAGTGCTCTTGGAAGGTCTGATATTTATTCTCCTTACTGTGACCAATGTCCGAGAAAAGATCGTTTATTCCTTGCCGCCGAGTATTCAAAAGGCGATCGGTGTAGGTATCGGTCTTTTTATCGCTTTTATCGGTCTCCAAAACGCGGGAATTTCGGTTAAAAACGATGCAACACTGGTGGCTCTCGGTCAAATTTTCCAGCCGAGCGTTTTGCTGGTTATCGTCGGTTTAATTTCAACCGCCGTCCTTCTGGTTAAAAATATTCCCGGTGCCTTATTAATCGGTATCGCAATTACAACGATTTGCGGCATACCATTCGGCCTGACCCATTTAGACGGCTTTGTTTCTACTCCGCCTTCCGTTGAACCGATTTTCATGAAGTTCGAATGGCACAACATTTTCACCGTGGATATGGTGATGGTTGTCTTCTCTTTCTTATTCATGGACTTGTTTGATACTTTAGGAACTCTGGTCAGCCTCTTATACAAGGGCGGATTCGTTAAAGACGGCAAGATGCCGAGAATGAAGGAGTCCTTCTTTGCAGATGCTGTAGGTACAACCATCGGAGCCTGCATGGGAACGAGCGCGATTTCCACTTACGTTGAAAGCGCAGCAGGAGTTTCCGTCGGAGGAAAGTCCGGATTAACGGCTTTTGTGATTGCGGTTTGCTTCTTTCTGTCTCTTTTCTTTGCACCGCTCTTCTTATCGATTCCGGCACAGGCCACTGCCCCGGTCTTGATATTGGTCGGTTTCTTAATGATCTCCTGCATTAAGGAAATTGACCTGGATGATTATGCGGAAGCCATTCCGGCATTTATCTGCATCATCACGATTCCGCTTACGTACAGCATTGCAAACGGCATCGTCTTTGGACTTCTGAGTTATGTGCTGATTAACTTGATCTCCGGCAAGTTTAAGAAGATTCGCATCGAGATGTACCTGTTGTCGGTCTTCTTTATTGTGATGCTGTTGCTCCACTAATAGAAAGTTATCGAAATATTCCGATATTTCAATTAAAAATTGCCCCGCTTTTGTGCTCGCTGCTACTTAGTTGTGCACAAAGCGGGGATTTTTCTGCCGTTTTTCTGTTTGTTTCCCTTTAAAGCGCTAATCACACCTCAAAAAAGTTGGCACGGAATATGCGTGTAGTTCAAGTGCATTCGAACACAAACAGGAGAACCAAAATGTCAAACTCTCTCGCTTTAAGAAGACGGACTTTCCTTAATTTCGGCCTATTAGGGGCTGCAGTCAGTGCCGCCCTTCCTGTCAAAGCTTTTGCACAGGCACCGGCGAATGTTTCTTTCATCGCTCCGACAGCAGATAATCCGATTCGCATTAACTTTAATGAAAACGCTCTGGGTATGAGTCCTAGTGCACAGGCCGCTGCACGCGACGCCGTCGCAAAAGGAAACCGTTACGCTAAAGCAGAGATTACACAGCTTCACACAAAGCTCTGTGACATGTACAACGTGCCGAAGAATTTTCTCCTCTTGACAGACGGCTCCTCCGAGGGGATCAGAGCTTTGTTGGGTGCGTATTCACGTTTGCCGAAAGTACAGCTGGTTATTCCGGAACTGACTTACGGTGACGGCGAGCACTTTGCAAACTTATATAACGTTCCTGTTGTAAAAGTTCCGATGCTCGCGGATTGGAAGGTCGATGTCGCAGGACTTAAAAAGGCTGTGGACGGTTTCGACGGTTTCTCCATTGTTTATTTCGTCAATCCCAACAATCCTACGTCGACTGTTACTCCTGCCTCTGAAATCGAACTATGGGTCAAAAGTAAACCGGACAATACTTTGTTTATCGCGGATGAGGCTTATGCAGAGTATGTCAGCGATCCGAATTTTAAATCGATGGCCAATTTGATCCAGGACGGTTTGGACAACGTGGTTCTGTTAAAGACGTTCTCGAAGCTCTACGCCATGGCCGGCATGCGGGTAGGATTTGCGGTAGGAGCTCCGGCGATTATTAAGATGATGAAAGATCAGGTGGCAGGCGAAAAACTCAACTACCCCGGTGTCACCGCAGCTTTGGTTTCTTTGGATGATGAGCCGTTCCAGGAATATTCCAGAGCTTCAAACTTGGAAAGCCGCAAGATTTTGGCTTCATGTTTTGACAAGCTCGGTGTTAAATATCTTCCTTCGAGTACGAACTTCATGTTCTTCGAATTGAATGAACCGATTCATGCCTTCCAGAAGAAGATGGCAGCACGAAATATTTTGGTCGGAAGACCCTTCCCGCCGGCCATGACTTGGTGCCGTATCTCCTTAGGCACGCCGCAGGAAATGGCCTACGTTGCCAATGAACTGACGAAGATGCGGGCAGAAGGTGTCTTCTAGTTAAAAACTAACGAATGTTGACGGCATATCTTTGCAGGTATGCCGTTTCCTTACATCCAATAATGCAATTTAGACGTGCAGCGGATAACGGTTTTTGACTTTGTGACTGAAGAAGACAATCGCTGAGAGCATAGTCAAAATTCCGCAGGCGACCAAAATGGAAGTGCCAAGGGCAAAAGGCATCCCTGCCGCAATTCGGCGCAGGTAAAGTTGGTAGGCGGAAATCAGCCACTCAACGCCGAAACAAATCAGGCAGATCTCCCAAAGCCAGCAAACCGGTCTGAAAGGAATAAACAGCAGGATCAGTAAGATGACGGGGATGGGCAAAAGAAGATAATTTCCCCAAAAGTACAAGTGGGCTCCGAATAAAATCGCACCTAAAATCGGGAAAATCAATCGCCACATATCAATAGCTTATCCTGAAAAAACACAATTTGAGCGTCGGATCTTACCTCAGCAAAGGAAGCGCTGTCCTAAAAAAGGTTGGCACATTGAGCAATTTTTTATTGCAAAGCCGCTCAAGGCACTTCCTCACCAACGGTGAAGAGGCAACACAAAAACCGAGGCCCCCTAGGAGTCTCGGTTCCTGCTCAAATCAAGTTCTAAATTTTCTTTGTGATACCGATGAGCCAATAGCGCTCGAATACGCCGGTAAGCAGGACTAAAGCCCCCGCAGCGCACATTCCGTAAACACCGAAGAAAGCTAAAACGGCAGCGAGCAAACCGCCGATTAAGTACACCCAGACGCGCAGTAGCGTGTTTTCTCCGGAATAAACTTTTCTAGCTCTTTCTGCAGTTTCCATCCAAAGAAGGCTAAAGGCTGCCGCCCTTGCGACTTCAAGAATGATGAAAGGCAGAAGCAGGTAGGCGCATGCGTCCCAAAAGCCTAAGCAGGCAGCCATAATCGCATAGAGTCCGCAGCCCATTAGAAGGGCATCCGACACCATGAAAGAGGTCAGCCAGCGAGCTTTCTTTACGCCGGGCTGAGAGGTGCAGCTGAATGCTACGCCTTTGTAGCAAATGACCACGACGGCACCGATAAACGCCAGTACGGTAAAGAGCCGCATCAGGATATCGAGCCAAGCGATGTAAGGTGCTAAAAAGCCGTTCGTTGCGACGGAGTAAACCGACAGCCAGTAAATGCCGACGGCGCATCCTAAGCAGGTCGCATAGCAAGCCAAGCCCCAAACACCCACGGAAAGCGGAGAAGTGAAATGCAGCACGCGCATCGCGTGGATGAAACGAGGCGGATCTCCCAAGTCAAAGACCAAGAGCACAAGGTCAACAATGACGATGAGAAGGGCCAGCGTCAGGGCAAAAGGCAGAAGTGCCGCAAAAAGAGGAGGACCGGCAAACCAAGCAATCCCTGTCAGGACCATGAATCCGGAGGTTAAGTTATTGAAAAACGCATCCCAAACAATAATATTTGCCCAGTCGGGACGATGCGTGATGTCATGTCCCTCATACAGAGAAGGATGGCCTTCCGCCCAAGGTTTAGGATTGTTCATGTTGGTCATGTTCATCTGCTTCTCCTTAGACTAAACAAGCCGCAACAGCTGCTGCACAAAGAATGAGCGTTGCTGCGCCTCGCAGGTAATCGCCGGCCATATATTTCGTCGGCGTGACCGGATCGGAAGGTAAACCGTAAACCTCGGGTTTGTCCATCAAGAGATAGAAGGAATTCAAGCTGTCGTAGTTTTCGAACGGATCCACACCGTAGAGCTGAGCCTCCGGGTGGCCGTGTGTGATCAGATAATTGACACGATCACGAGCTTCGCGAACCATCAGTTCTCTCGGACCGAACTGAATAGCTCCTGTGGTACACGCCTCCTGACAGGCCGGACGCAGTCCATCTTTTAAGCGGTCGTAGCACTCGGCACACTTCATGGAGTGTCCGGTCTTCGGACTGATTTCCGGTACTCCGAAGGGGCACGCCGCAACACACATACCGCAGCCCATACAAATATCGGTTTGGTAATAAACACCGCCGAATTCATTTCGAACAATCGCGCCGGTAGGACAAGCCTCATGGCATGGGGAAGTGCGGCAGTGCTTGCATTGGTCGCTCATGAAAAGCCATTTTCCCGCCTTCGGCTCTTTTAACAGGGCGTCCAACGTGGCCGGAGCCGGTCTGTCGACTTCATTTTTTTCAGGGAATCGTTCAATAAACTTCACATGACGCCAGTTATTTGCGGATAAGTCTCCCGTGTTGTCATAGCTGTCGCCGGACCAGTGGTACGGATCGGACTCCAACTGGTTCCACTGTTTGCATGCGACTTCACATGCTTTGCAGCCCGTGCAGATCGAAGTATCTGTGAAAAACGCGAGTTCCTGACACTTAGGTAAAGGAGTGTCCCGGTCAAACAAACTGTAAATTGGGTCAATCCTGCCGTTCTTTTTGGGTTGATTGGCGGCATAGCCTTTTTTGACTACGTCAAAAATATTTTTGGAATCGATGGGTTTCATAATTAATTCCTCTCTTCCGGCTGAGCTGCCCAGGGTGTGTCAGGAACCGGCTCCGACATCGCATCGGGGTACTTCACCGGGTCTTCCTGGAATTTTTCTACCTTACTTAAATCCGGCTTTCCTATCTTCACGACAAAGCTCTTAGAGCTTGGAATTAATCCGTCGCCCGCCATGTCGGCCGGGCTAAGGTCGTTGGTGATCGGGTCGCAGACGATTCCTTTATAGCCTGAGCACACGAATCGTCCTGCAATGCTTGCTTGTCTGCCTTCGATTACACCGATTCTCAGACGCGGGGTCACAAGCGCTCGGACCTGAAGTTCGTTTCTCGGGCTTCTGACAGAAACATAGCTGCCGGTAGTCACACCGATGCTCTCTGCCAGTTCGGGAGAAATCTCAATGAAGGAGCGAGGCTGCAAACCGACGAGCCACGGAATTGTTCTTGTCATAGAGCCGGAAATCCAATGTTCGACCATGTGGTAGGTGGTCATGACAGTCGGGTAGGCCGGATCTCCGGGCTCCGTAACCGGGTTGAGCGGATCATCAATAATGGTGACGTCGGGCACTCGGCTGGTGCTCCAAAGCGTATTGGTATACGGAGATTCAACCGATTCATAGAAGACCGGGAAAGGTCCCTCGTTAATTCCGTAAGGAACGAAGAGCCAAGCTTTACCATCTGAATGAGCGCCGAAGGCGGCAGTTCCGTCAAGGGCTGCATCTCCCTTAGCATTTGCTCCCGGACGGTAGCTTGGCGGTTTTGTCGCGTCAAATTGCGGTTTGTCGTACCCGACCCATTTTTGCTGAATCTCATCCCACCAAACGAGTTTCTTTCTCTCTGACCAGGGACGGCCGTCCGGGGCGGCAGAGCAGCGGTTATAAAGAATTCGTGAATTGGTTGGCCATGCAAACCGATAGGTTAAATCGAGTTCGTGATCGACCGTTCCGCCGTCTCGGCGTTTGGTTAAATTTTCTCCGTTTTCAGTGATGAAACCTGAAAGCAGCGGCCAGCCGCAGGCTGTTGTTCCATCGCTTTTCAGTTCGGAGGAACCTTGGAGAGGGCGCCCTGTGGCGATGTCAAAACCGTTCATCTCCAGCGCTACCTCGTCAAGATCGCAGTCTCCTTCAATCTGAGGAAGCCCCATCTCGTTTTGCTTATCAGGGGCAAAATCATAAGACCAAGTCAGACTGCGGAGTCCTTCGTCTCTCGGCAGACCGGACGCTTCGGCCATGGCCTTTAACCGCTTGCCCAACTGATAAGTCCACCAAGCGTCGGAGCGGCAGTCTCCTGGAGCCGCTTTAATTCGGTCATGCCATTGCATTAAGCGTTCCGTGTTGTTGACGGAACCTTCCTTTTCTAAGCAGGAGTTTGTAGGAAGGTAAAAAACCTCTGTCTGAACCTCTGAGGGTTTTGGACCGTTCGGATCGGCGTACCACACTGAAGCCGTCTCGTTTTCAAACAGGTCACAAACGACAAGCCATTTAAGGCTGCGAATGGCAGCGCGGCTCCAACCGGTGTTCGGATTTGTCACGGCAATGTTTTGGCCAAACACCAGCAGACCGTCCACCTCGCCCTTTAGCGCTCTTTCCATTGTAATGGTGAGTGATTCATTTCCCCCGAGCTTTGGAAGCCACTGATAACCGTATTCGTTGTCTGAGCTTGCATTGTCCCCGTACCAGGCTTTTAGAAGGCTGACCATGTAATTCGGAAGGGAGGCCCAGGAGCCGCGCTCCGTCTCAAGTTTCCACATGCCTTGAGACTTATCTCTGGCTGCGCCGAAGGCATGTCCGTTAGCTAAATAGTCCTTTAGCGTAGCGTTTCCCTCGGCAATTTTTGGCAAAGGAATGTAATTAGGCAGTTCTGCAAAAAGTGTTGGAATATCGGTGGCGCCCTGAACATTCGAGTGTCCGCGAAGCGCCAAAATACCGCCGCCTGGTCTTCCGATATTTCCTAGAAGAGTTTGCAGAATGGCACACGTACGAATGATCTGCGTCCCGGCAGAATGCTGCGTGAAACCGGTGGCGTAGCAGAAGGCGGAGGTTTTATCGGGCCCGGAGTTCTGAGCGAGAAGCTCAGCCACTTTCACAATATCGCACGGGCGGCAGCCGCAGATATTTGCAACAGCTTCCGGTGTGTATTTTGCGACCTGTTTCTTTAAAAGTTGGAAAACACAACGAGGATCCTGAAGTGTCGGATCTGTCTTCGGTGCTCCGCGTGAACCGTCCGGATTAATTTCATATTCGTAATCCCAAGAGTCCGGTTCCTTGCTGTAAGAGCGAGTCGCAGGATCCCACCCGTTAAACAGTCCGGTTGCGTCGTCGAAATTAAATTTAGGATTGATGAGTGTGGATGCATTGGTGTAAGCCAATACATATTCCTTGAACCACAATTCCTTTTCGAGGAGGTAACGGATAATTCCGGATAAGAATGCAATATCGGTTTCAGGGCGAATATGCACGTGATGATCACAAGCAGCACTTGTTCTGGTGTAACGAGGATCTACGTGGATAGTGACGGTTCCCTTCTTCTTTGCCTGCATCGGCCAATAGAATGCGCAGGGATGAGCCTCAGCCATGTTGGACCCCATGATCAATATGCAGTCGCTATTTAAAAGATCACGAGGAGGATTGGTGCAGGCACCGAAACCAAATGTCGGACTCAGCGCACACACTGTAGTGGAGTGGCAATAACGTGCTGAGTTTTCTACCGGAAGAATTCCGAGGCCGCCGGTAAATAATTTTCTAAAGAGATAACATTCTTCATTATCGTTGGCAGAGCCGCCGATAAAACCGATGTTTGCACAGTTGTTGACCGTGATTCCGGTTTTAGGATCTTTTTCTACAAAACCTTTGTTTCTAGTTTCCCAAATACGTTTCGCAACGGTATCGAGCATCCAGTCCAGGGATACTTCTTTCCAGTGATCCGAACCCGGCGCACGATACATCGGTTTGACTTTTCTATACGGGTTTTCGTTGAGTGCGTAGGTCGAAGAACCCTTAGGACAGAGTCTGCCTTCATTTACGGAACTTCTCGGATCTCCCTCAACATCGATTAATTTTCCGTCTTTAAAAAAGCCTAATTGAGAGCATCCAACCGCACAAAATTGGCAGACGGAACCGCCGACTTTAGCGCCTCGTAGGCGTGTGCATCGAAAAGTAGTTCTCGGGCTATAGACGTCAGTGATTGAGCTCATGCATCCTCCCATTGTTTTACAGTAATTATTGATTTGCCAGGGAGAGGAATGGATTACCACAGCCCGAATCGAGATTTATTAAGGCCAGGAGGTACCGAAATGGGTTCCGAGGCTGATCAGCACAATACTTGCCAAGAGCAAAGACTACTCTGCTGCAGGTCTTGAAGATCGTTCTGCCTCTTTTGTGGCAATGAAGATCAGCTAACTAGCTGAAATTAAAGAAAAACTTTCTGTTTTTGGCAGAAGGATTTTCGTGTTTGTGAATTGGTGATGAAACACTACTTGCTTATTCGTCTATTTCTCCCATGTGCTGTATGGGTTAGAAACTAAGTTGGAGTTGAAAAAGCGAGGGTCTTGTGAAACCTCTTTTCCGAGCCAAGCTGGTTTTGTAAAGCCGGTTTCTTCAGATGGAAGCTCTATTTCGGCAACCACGAGTCCTTGATTTACGCCTAAAAATTCATCGATCTCCCACTTTAAACCGTTCCCAGCGGGGATTACATAGCGCAATTTTTCAATGATCGGTTTCTCTGCCAGCTCATCCAACATTTTTTCAGCGTCGGCATAAGGAATTTCGTATTCAAATTCCAGTCGTGTGCAGCCAACTGTTAGGCCTTTTACAGTTAAAAATCCCCTATCAGCAACAGTGCGGACACGGACCGTTCTTTCTTTTGCACTATTAAGGTAGCCCTGTCGATAAAGAACCCCAGCCGTTTCCTTTTTCCAGGAATCCCCTTCGACTAAGAATTTCCGCTCCATTTCTTTTGACAAGCTGCTTCTCCTTTCTAGTTGCAGTGTTTTATTCTGACATTTCCATAGCTACTTATGTGAAAAAAGTAAAAAGTGTAGAGAACTTTATAAATTACCTGTCTTTGACACCTAAATCACTGGGTCTCCAGAGTGCTTTCGGCTTTAATTAAGTTTTTTAACAGTAAAACTCCCCTCCGGATTTTTATTTCGTCTTTCGCTAAATCTGATAAACAGCGCCCAGGGCTTCCTTGTCTGTGTCGAAGCGTGTCTTCAGACAGTGTGCAAGCTCGTTCTTGTCTGCGACGGGCGGCAGAGGAGTTAAATCTACGCAGTTCATGATCCGGCTTAGGTCTGTCTCTTCGTACAGGTGTATCGGTGCATGTGGATCATCATCTTGCGGCCGGCGCAGGATTTGTCTTAACGGCCGATAGAGAGCCAGCTGTTCTTTGTCCAGCTGGACCGACAGCTTCGCCGTGTTGAGCGCCGCAAGTATTTGTTCTGTCGTCATTGGGCTGCCTGCAAGCTTGAGCTTCTTGCTTAATATTCGAAGCAGGATGAGAGCCAGAACGCAGATCAAGACCTGTGCTTCGATGTGTTCATCTGTGTAGACATACATCGGCCTTAAATTGAAGTTTGTCTTCATAATCCGGAAGCATTCTTCAATCTGCGCCTGCTTTTTGTATTGCTCGATAATCTCCCAGCCGGACAATTCTTTCTTTTCTTCCGGCGGAAGTTCTACCCATTCCTTGTCGAACTCTCGGGAGTCTTTGAACAAATAGGCGTAATAACCGGCAAGCTTCTTATCTTTAGCGAGCTTCTTCTCGTTGATTTTCTGGGCCTTATTTTTTCCGGTCTCAATGTATTTTTTCCAACCGAACGTGGCCAGCGGGAGCTTGGCATGATGAGCAATAGCTTCCCTGGCTCCTTGCTCATGCATTTCAATTTTGAACATGTCTTCCCGATACCGTTTCTCGCTCCAGCCAATGACCATTCGGTAATTGGTTTGAACGACTCCGTCTTCATCGACGAGACTTGAAGGAATGATTTTTATCTTTCGTTCTTTTTCCTTATCCCACTCCCAACCTGTGTCTTTAAGCCACTCATCAACAGAACTTTGCTTGGCTTTGGATAAACTGTGCGCCAGCAGGAAGCCCTGATTTTCTTTGACCAGTCGGCTCAGGTTTGCATTCGTGTTCAGTCCGTTGTCTGCAACAACAACGGCGTTTGTAATCTTGTAAGTTTTAGCGAGTTCATCGATCGAGCACTTCATCGTCGTCTTTTCCGAGCTGTTGCCCGGATAAACTCTGAAGTCGATGGGAATTCCGTCTCTGTCAACAACCATCGCGATAGAGACAATCGGATCCTTTCTGCATTCTTTCGACGGGCCTCTCATGCGCAAAGAGCTTGTTCTGTTTCTTTCAAGCTTCTCAATGAGCTGTCTTTTTTCCTCCAGAGCGGCTTCTGAAGGAAGCGCACTGAGCTGCTTTTCCACTTCCATTGCCCACTGATGCTCATCGTCCCAGACCGTTTCGAACCAAGTATTCGTAACGTCGTAAAAGACCACGGATAAATCACGAGGCATGGCTTGATTCAAAGCTTTATTAAGACCTCGCAGGATAGGTTTTCTGATTCGGGCGGCAAAGGAGAGCATCCTGTAAAGGCTTTTTAAATTAGTCTCTGCCAATGAGTTTCCAAGCCAATTCGTTTGAGAACGGTAGTGTTTCAGATGCGAACTCGGGGAGACGATTCTGTTGACAATTGTCTGCCAGAGCAGAGCCTCTGCATCAAATTCAATATCGGTCTTGGACTGCTGATAACGGATCAACGCTTTGAGTTTGAGTGTTTCATTCCAGATTGGTTTGAGGATGTAGTTTGCGTAACAAAGCACCGGCTCTCCGGCATACGGAAGACAGGGACGTTTCTTCGGAATTTCTTCCAGGAGCTGCTTTGTTCTCTCGGTGGCCTGATTGGGTGCGGACTTCTTCTTTAGTTCAGCGCGGAGCTTCTCTAAAGCCAGAGGATCTTTAGCAAGCAACTCTGACTTACTTCCCAAGGCTTTTCCGATGCAGCCTTTTGTGGACTTTTTCCCGGACTTAGTCGTATAGACGATTGAATAGCCTTCGTAGAGCCGGTCTCCTCGGATTACTAAATACATAACGATCCTCGCTGTTGTGCACGACTAATTATACCACAATTCGCTATAAATTCGCTATCATAAAATAATATTAAAGGTGGGCTAAACAAATTCGGAGTTCCCTTGTTGAGATACTCCGAAAATTTTTGAAGTCTATTTAGCTGTCAAACGCAGGCCTGTCGATAAAGAACCCCAGCCGTTTCCTTTTTCCAGGAATCCCCTTCGACTAAGAATTTCCGCTCCATTTCTTTTGACAAGCTGCTTCTCCTTTCTAGTTGCAGTGTTTTATTCTGACATTTCCATAGCTACTTATGTGAAAAAAGTAAAAAGTGTAGAGAACTTTATAAATTAGAAACCGAAATCTCCATGAACATAGAAATGAAATACTCTTAAATTCAGAAGTGATTTATCCTCAAATATGGAAATGAAATATCCTCAAATACGGAAGTGAAAACTCTATAATTATGGAAGAGAAATATCTCTAGCCGAGGAGATACATTCCTCAGTGTTGAGAGACCTTGTTTTCTTAAGTAAGGAAAATTTAGGGAATCCAATTCAGGTGACATTATTGTTATTGTCAAAGCGAAGGGTCATATGTTGGATTATTTGCCAAGGGTTTCTGATGAACTTTTGAAACTTAAGATTGAAAGTAAAGGCGCTGTTCTTATCGAAGGAGCGAAGTGGTGTGGGAAAACAACCAGCGCTCTCCAATTTGCAAAAAGCGTGCTTTTTATGCAGCAGCCGGAGAATAAAGCGCAAAATATTCTGATGGCTGATATTTCTCCTAAAACCCTCCTCGCAGGAGAAAATCCCAGATTGATTGATGAATGGCAGTTGGCACCAAAACTATGGGATGCGGTTCGTTTCGAAGTAGATCAAAGGCACGCATTTGGTCAATTTATTTTGACAGGGTCCGCTACGCCGCCCGATTGGTCTGTTGTCTCCCACACAGGAACGGGCCGCATCGCTAGGCTAATTATGAGGCCTATGAGCCTTCTTGAGTCGAGAGAATCTTCAGGAGAAATCTCTCTTAAAGACCTTTTTTCCGGAAACAAAGAACTTGTGGGCAAGTCGGATATAGATGCTTCCAAACTGGCATTCTTAGCTTGCCGTGGGGGTTGGCCTATGAGTGTGAAACTAACAGGTCTTAGCGCTCTCCTTCAAGCTCGAGATTATGTCGACTCCGTAGCAGAAAGCGAACTGTCTTTAGCCGACAATACTAGGCGAGATGAATATCGTTTGAGGCAGTTTCTCAGGTCATATGCTCGTCTAGTAGGAAGCCAAGCCGGAGCGCCTCAGATTCAAAGAGACATTTCTGCAAATGCCGAAGTATCTGATAAAACTGTTTATGAATACCTGAGGGTGTTAAAAGGGATTTTTGTTATAGAGGACGCTCCGGCTTGGAATCCGAATCTTCGCTCAAAAGCGGCTATTCGTTCTGCGGATACAAGATATTTCGTCGACCCTTCTATTGGGGCTGCTTCTTTGGGACTTGGACCTGAGGACCTTCTTGCGGACTTAAATACGTTTGGTTTTATTTTTGAGAACTTGTGCATCAGAGATTTAAGGATATACGCAGAAGCGCTTGATGGCTCTGTCTTTCATTATAGGGACAGCAACAATTTAGAATGCGATGCTGTAATACATCTCAGAAACGGAAAGTACGGATTAATTGAAATCAAATTAGGCGGAGACAAACTTATCGAAGAGGGTGCTGCCACATTGAAGAAGTTGGAATCAAAATTGGACACCGATCGAATGAATAAGCCCTCCTTTTTGATGGTTCTAACCGGAGTGGGTAATTACGCCTTTAGGAGGTCTGACGGTGTTTACGTGGTTCCAATTGGAGCCCTGGGAAATTGAAAATGATTTAGTTTTTGTCAGAATGAGAAGAACGACGGCGCTTCCTTAAAATCGACCAGAGGTTCAATTTTCTGCGCTCCTTCGATCTTCCAAGCAAAAAGTTATAGAAATTCCCTATAACTCTGCCTTTTCAGCCGCTTTTCTCAAATTTTCCTCATCCTTGCGTACGTAATTTCCTGTCGTTGCGACGCTGGCATGTCCCATGAGTTTTTGCACTTCCACAATATCTACGTTTTTACTGATGAGGCGAGTAGCAAAAGTTCTTCTGAGATCGTGAGGCGTAAGTCTTCCTTCCAAGTTTTCGGTTTCAGCGACAAGTTTTTCTATTATTCGAGTGACGGAAGACGGGTCAAGAGGAACATCCAAATGAAGGCATTGTTTGTTATCTATGCGTCCGAAAACAAATCCTGCATCAATCTCATCTTTATTTAACTGTCTGAGTTCAAGCCAAGATTTCAAAACATTAAGAACAGGCTGTGGAAAATAAATTGTTCTTTCCTTATTTCCTTTGCCAATGATTTTGGCGGATTTATTTTTTAAGGAAACCTGTTTTACCTTTAATTCACAGACTTCAGCTCTTCGCAATCCGCACCCAAGCATTAAATAGAAGATACCTCTATTTCGCACTGTTCGTAAGGATTTTTTTTCTAATGACTTTATCAAAGAGGCAGATTCTTCAACAGAAATGGCTCTTCCGGACGGTGATCTAAAAACTCTTCGCTGTTTTAAAGATTTAATTCTTTGAAAGTGCTCTAAATCAATTTGTTTATTTCGCCATGCATTTAATGCCACCGACTTAAGCGCAGAGAGATAACAGTTATAAGTTCTGGCGGACCCCCATTTCTGAGCAGTTAAAAAAAGCGTGACATGATTTGGCTGCATGGACTTCCAATCGCAATCTACTAAACCTTTGTAGCCGAAAAATCGGGCGAACTTATTCAACTTACTTTTCATGCATCGATAGGAATCTTTACTGCCAAGCGTAGCTAAATATATCAGCGCAGGATTCTCGATCAAATTTTGATCTGCACTTATTGCGCCAAAGTTTAAAGGTTGGATCGGAGCCGGCTGAAACATTTTAAAAATTCCGAGTACGCACGATAATTAACATTATATTGCGTACTTTTATGATTTTTACAGGTCTTCATTAAAATCAAATAAATTTGAGTCTTTATAAATATTGGAAAAAGATAGGGCGGAAATTCTCGTTGTTTAGCTTGCAACGATATTTTGTTATTTCCCGCCCGGTTTCGCGTAGGAATTTGAATTCTCAGATCGGAACTTTCAGTTTCTATTTTTCAATGTTGTTATACTGTTCGTCTGTGACTTCTTCAAGCCGAGTGACACCTTTGCCTTCAGGATGATCTCCGGTTACCGTCATCTGAACCATCTGAGTATCAGGACCAGCTCCGTGGAAATGCTTAACTCCGGCTGGACAAATTACAACGTCACCGGGGTTAACAACACGAGCTTTTTCTCCATAAACTCCGGTTCTTCCTTCACCACGGAGAACTGTAAAGAATTGGCCTGCCGGATGGATGTGCCAAAATGTTCTAGCCCCCCGTTCGAAAATCACAATTCCGTTGTGAACCGGCATGCCGGGAACTTGTTGGCTCATCTGGATGACTTCTGCTTTACCTGTAAATACTTTTGGGTTGGCAGGAATTTTAGGAAGGGATTTTGCTTCCTTGAAAATTTGAGAGTTTGCGGGAATGTTTTCTGTTGCCATAACGGTTACGCAGGAGAAAGCAGAAAAGAGTAGGGGGGCAACGAGAACAGATTTTTTCAATTTATCCTCCATAGATTATCTTTGTCATTCTTTTATTTTATGAAGTAAACGCGTGAAAATTTCGATAATTATCTGAAATAAAAAGGAATTAACAAGAGAAGCGGAGGATTAGACAAAGATGAGATCTCTTTGACGAAATACTTTTGGCGATTTTTTCTGCTGCTATTTTTTTTATTCTCGGAAACAATAAAATATTGGGCTATTCCTGTAAGACAACCTGGATACCGGGTAGTTATTACTGAGATAAGCGTCAGACAATCCTCAATTTTTGAAGAAAGACGGCTATAGAGTAGGTACTACCGACGGGAAAACCGCTGGAAAGTTTTGCTTACCAGCGGCCTTAATGGTTTCAATTAAAACATATATTTAATTGAGATATTTCCAGAAATGTCGTTGTATCCCTTATTACCAGCTCTAACGCTTCCAGTTACGGAGCCTAATAAGTTCTTCGTGATATTTCCTTCCCAACCGATTCTTCCTTCTCCGGCATTGCGGGTACCGTCTACGTAGTAAGTTTCGGCTTCTGAAATAACGCCTTGTTTCTTTGTATTGTGAATCCAATTGGCTTCCACAAATACGTTACCTTGTGCAGACTGTCTGCCGAAAACGCGCACACCGGTCCTTAATTGAACATTGTATTTTCCTTCCTGCTTGATGCGGTTGCCTGTCCAATCGGTGAAATTGTTGGCCTTAACGCCCTGAAGAGTTGCCTGGAACTGAGGCTGAATGTACCAATCAACCTTATCTCGAGAAGAAGTATTTCCTGTTGTCGCAGCCTGAATCGTGTAACCGATTTCTCCGGAGTAATTCATTCCTTTCGAATGGTATTTCACAGAGGGTTCATCTCCAGAAACCTCATTCTTGAAATGGTTATAACTAATCCAAAGGTCAGTATAGAAACCATCGTCGGGGCTGTTTCCGTTAAAGAGAGTTAAGTAAGCACCGCCCCCGAAACCGACTACCTTAGAACGAGCTGTCAACAGACTATTTGTGTGAGCTCTTCCATAGACATTGCCAAAGAATACACCACCAATAAGTCGCCAATCTTCGTTCAAGTCGGTACGAAGAATGTCGGTACCGACTTGCGTTGTCATGTAGTTGCCCGTTGTTCGAGCCGAACGGTCCACCTTAGCGTGGCTGTGTGTTCTCTTACCCAGCCAGCTGCTTTCTTTAGCTCATGAGTTTCCGGGTCAAGGAAATAAGCTTCACCAATTCTGTCGTGCAGTCTCATATTTAGCTTGTCCCAGGCTAAAACGTTTGTAGCAAAAGCAGCGAGTTGCGGCCGTACTTGAGTTCCGTTATGGCCTGGGCGTGTGCCTCCCGGAGTGAAACTTCCGTCAGGATCTTTACTCGGTGTAGTATCTCCTGGTTGGATGGGTTCAACAACAGGATCGTTCGGATCCGAAGGCGTCGGATGGTCTTTATCGTCTGGTGACTGGCCGTCCACTGAACTAACTAAATACCAATACTTATAAGCTCCGTCCTCAAAGTTACCGTCAGGATCGTTCTTACTCTTTAGCTCGTACTTTATATCTGTATCGTTGTCAGCGGCTCTTGAAAGCCTGTTTTTTTGAATAATGTAGACCTGACCTTTGGAAAGTTTAAAGTTTTGATCGGCGTTCGGAGCTGAAACCAACAGGATGCCGCTGTTAGCTTTCGTGTAACCCATTTCGCTTCCTGGGAGTGCATTAATCAAAACGTTACCTGCACCGCTTGCGTTTCCATCCACGTAAATTCTGTCAGTTTGAGAATTATCTACGAAACCATTTCCGTCTTTTTCGAACAGAGTAGAGAAAACTAGGTTGGTATTATTCAAATTCATTGAATTTACATGCAGGAGATGCGGCACTATTCCGTTATTTTGAACTTGAATATTTGGATTGGATACGAATAAATAACCTGCTCCCGCAGTTATCGTTCCAGCATAGTAATGCCTTATGCCATTCTCGATATCGACAGTGACATGATTACTATCCGTTCCACCGTTATCGAATACTAGAGAGGTACCATCTTTAGCATTGATGGTTGCCTTGTCTAAGGCGTGCGGGGAGGCTAGATATACAGTTGTAAAAAGAATTGGGGTTCCCCCACTTGTCGGTTGAGAATTTTCAATCGTGGTACCACTTAGGACATTAAAGTTGCCAACATAGCCTGTTCCATTTGGGCTTGTAATCGTTGTCGTGCCATTTACAACTGAAAGATCTGAGGCGGCATCCCCAGTGATCGAACCTCGGATGTAGCTTCCTGTGTTAGGTGTTTGCAAAATGTTCAGGCTTCCAAGCTGATCAGTTTTTTCACCGTTCAAGCTTAACGCTGCAGCATATTGGTTTAAGCTGCCAATTGTCTGTGAGTATCCTCCCAGATTAAATTGAGAATTGTCATGGAGGTATAATGCATTTGTATGAACATCATCAGTACCAAGCGCGTTGTTTCCTATAACCTCTAAGATTGAACCTCTTTGAACAGTCGTTACGCCGGAGAATTTGTTGTCATGATTAATTTGTTCTCCCTTTAGTTCTTCATAAATATGAGTGGTCTGATCACCGTACTTTGTACGGATTATGACCTTCTGATTTTCATAAACGACAATACCTCCATCGACGCCGGATGCTTGTGATAGTTTGGCATCCAGGGTGTAGCCGTCTTCTGATGTAGAAGAATTTATTGGACTTTCGGATAAATCTAATCCATATAAAATCAATTGGTAACTGCTATCAGCAAGCTCAAGCTCTTTAAGCCTATACCTAATGCTAATACCTCCTTCCCAGTCTCCGCTCTGATCATTAGAAATGTATGAGATGTAGTCGCCAGAATCTTTTGTTGTAAAGCTTTCGGTTTGTTGTTTGGGAGAACTGCCAGGCGTATAGATTGGAAGATCTATATTAGAGTCCGCCTTCTTAATTTCACCGAAGTCAAGGTATTGACCGATTGAGAATTTTGCAATTGCAGCTGTCCTAGCTATTCCGTCTTGACCATTGGTATCAGATTGTCTGACAGCGATTTGTGCATCAAATGACGAATTTTTAATTGTCTTAATATATTCATCATCAAGACCTTTTTCAGGCGTAATGTTGTTGGGGGATCCTGTCGTTAGATCCTCTCCAATAAGTATAGTAACGGAAGGGAAAGGAGAATATGCTTCCGTGAACGTTGGTAATGTATCCCCTCCCTTAGTGAAATCCAGTTCACCATTTGGAGAAAACTGGCCACCAGAAGCAAAAGATAAACGGTATTCGGCTATTTTCGACCAGTTAATGGCGATTGGAGCCGAATTCTCTCCGCCTTGAGATACTGCCAAATACAATTTAGCCGAGTTCGCAAAGTAATGATCCGCTTCTGCGTCATTGTTATCAAGAGCCAGCAGAGAAAAATTCCTCTTTACAATCTCTTTGCCATCGTAAACTTTATTGTTAACCGACAGCACTTTACCATCGCCATTCATTGAAGTGCCCAGTGTCGCCGTTACCCCCGACCAGAAATTATGCATTCCATTCGTGACATCGCTTTGACCTGCACTCCTTTGGCTTAGTGAAGAATGGAATCCGCTCGTATTAACGATATATGTATCGCTTATGTTTTCACCTAGTTTTAGCGTCTTACCATCTTTCTGAAGCTCTATTTTCTTCTGTTCGTTTAGTGTGTAGTACTGGCCAAAAATTACGTTCTTTGCATATACGGATGAAACGGTATTCACACCTCCAATGTAGGCAGTCCCTCTTCGAAGATTGACCACTTTTGCATCTTCAAAGGCTGCCGTGGTCGGATTGTTAAGTGGGGAAGGCATTACAAGAATGCCCGCACTTGCATAAACAGAAGATCCCACTGGTAACGTTACGTTATTAATAGAAATCTCATTTGAATCAGATAAACCAACCCACTTACTTGCAAAAGCCGAATTATTAGGCTGGGCTTCTTCATTTGCTTCTTTGTTATTCTTATCTAACTGAGTATCGGACTTATTAAAAAGATAAAGAATCTGAGAATTGTTCAAGCTATCTTTTTCGACTGTCGTGACGTTACCCTTATATGTATAAAAATGGTTTCCGTTCGGTACGGCCTCATTTGGCGCATAATTCGAACCCCCATTCTCATCTCGATCCATTATGGACCCTAACGCTGCGGCTGCTCCATAAACATTTCCATTAAACTCTGAGTCCTGGAGTATCGCCGTATTATTTGTTGCAGCTCCATAACTTAGAGCTGCATAGATATTAATGCCCCCGTCAGTATCTTCTTTTCCTACTACAGAATTGTTAATATAAATCAGATTAGAATTTGCACTGCAGCCATAAAGGGTATTTTTAGTAACATTGACACCGTCATAGGCCCTTCCTCCGACAATACCGTATTTCTTACTAATGTTGTTAACGATCGCGTCGCTTATGTAAACGGAATTGTTGTTAGCTAAAAAACCGTGACCTCCTATTATCGAGGAGCGAAAATAGAACTTAAAATCCTCTGGACTAATTCCGCTAGGAGAAGTTGTGCTTTTATCTAGGTCGTAAGTTGATTTACCCTCCAATGTACCGCCAACTATTTCGACCGAATTATCATATGCATATGTCCAAGGTTTTTTACCACTTCCTTGGGAAGTTTCTCTCCAAGTTCTAGCTTTGCCACCAACAATTCTCTGAAAATGAAGTTCAGCTCCTGGCGATAATGAAATTTTTAAATTATTTCCCTCAACCTTAGAAAAAAGGTCTATCCAATTCTTGTCTTCGGAAGGGCCGTTGTTAGCTAAAAATTCCTGTGTTAAGGTCTCCGTGAATAGAAAATCTTTTATAAGTGTCGCTGCGTAGACATTTTTAACCTTGTCTTGGTTTGCTGCATAAATATCGTTCGCATAAAACAGAACATCTTTCGCTAACTTAACAGTTAGCTCCCTATTCCTAAAAATACCATTAGCATAATTGAAATTAGTTTCATTTTCGTCAGGATTTCCTGCCCAATAAGCTCCAATTAGCGAAAGGTATTGATTATTCCCAAACGCTTCGACAGGGAAAGATTTAGAAATTATGAAGTTCATTGTTAATGGATTTGGGGCGCTATCTCCTGTGCCAGCATTATTTGAAACTAGCGCGTTCACATATCCAACCCTATCAGGGGAATTTGAAACATAGTTAAATTTGTAAGGTCCCTTGGCAGATAACGAGCCTGAAAAATAATCATTTAAAGTCTCACCCTCAACAAGAGTTGGCGTAACAGTAGAAAACCCTGATGGCAACAGATCTTCTGCTCTGGCAGGAGAATGTAGGACAGAATTGCACATAAGAGCAGAAACTATAGCCAATGCTATTTCGGACTTCTGAAAGATGTGCGTGTCCCTCAAGCAATCACATAATTCGTGTAATTGTCGATTGTGAACGTTAAAGAATCCTTCCTCAACATGAGTCTTGTCATGCTTACTCATAATTTTTCCTCGGGTTTATTTTTTATTTAACATTGCCTCGTGTAATTATCGTTTACACTTTAGAGACACTTCCACAATATAAACCCTCGAGTTGCCTTTAACAAGAAAGTTAACACTTTCCTCTCGATTCCACCCAGCTCTTTGTTTGCTATCCCTTATAAAGACTATCTCTCGGGGTCGCTGTTGGTATAACGTCGGGAACATCATGAAGTTATAAGTACTTGCCTTCCTAAAATTGTGCTTAGCCTCAAGAATTCAAACTGTTCAAAGGAGTACGTCTGTTAGTTAGCTCGTTCTAAGGAAATATCTTTTCACACAGTTATACTCAGACAAAACAGACACTGAATCAAACCAATTTCTTATAAAAACTGCTGTTCAGAATACAATAATCTTCCAAGAGAAAGGTCCTTCAATGTTCGGCAAAGACGTTGAGAAAAAAGAAAATCGAGGAGCAGTCATGTGCTTCCTCGTAGCGGTCTATACGATTACGAGTATCGTTTTTCTGCTTCAGGTCAATCAATACACACAAGATATTTACGATTTTCCATACCTCGTCTCTTCTCAAGCACGAATCATGAAAAGCAGGCTTTATGACTTCCGAAGTCTGACACCTGTGCTTTTTTCTTCGAAGGATCTCAACTCAGCCCAACTGGAAAGCGCGCTAAAGACGCAGGAAGCTCTCCAGCAGCAAAGCATTACGATTATCGAAGATCGCTATCGCGGCAGCCCGGAGGAACTGCAGGAATTAAAAGATGCATTGAAAAATATTGGACAGCGCCGACGCGAGCTCGTGGAACTCACTCGCGAAGATCCCACCGTTGAAAACGTCATTAAACACTATAACCAAATTGTAGAACCTGCATTTATTCATTTTGACGATATTCTTGATCGGATCGCTTCTAACGCTGATCAGCGAGGCAGCGACATCAACGATAAATCCGATCGGAACATTTATGGGTTTGTGATCGGGACGATCATCATGGGCATCCTGCTCCTTTGGTTTATTTATACCGGCTCGAAAGACCTAAACCGTGCATATGTCAAAGGGCTCAAGCGAGATAAATTACTTAAATTGCTTTATGCCAACGTTGATGATGTTTTTATTATCTTCAACGAGAAAAAAGAACCCGAATACGTAAGCGACAACAGCCTTCGAATTTTGGGCTTCGATCCGGACGCAATTACAAATAACAAAGAAGAACTTTTGAACCGTTTCTACGATGAGGATAGAAATTGGCTCAGAAATATCTTGAATGATCGAACCATCATTAAAACTGCGACGCGAAATATTGAGCTTAAGGGCAGCAGCCAGACCTTCCAGTTAAGCGTCTATCCAGTTCGCCAAGGGCTGATTGATTGGACGGTAGTTTCATTATTTGATGAAACAGAACAAATTGCATACCAAAGAAACTTGGCCGATGCTTTGACAACGGCCAAGAATGCAAGTCAAGCAAAAAGCGACTTCCTCTCTCATATGTCGCATGAAATCCGAACGCCGATGAATGCCATCATCGGTATGACAACAATTGCTTTATCTCGAATTAGCGACAAACAAAAAGTTGAAGACTGCCTGAAGAAAACGCTTCTCGCCTCCCGTCACCTGCTGGGCCTCATCAATGACATCCTGGACATGTCCAAAATTGAGAGCAATAAGCTTGCACTTTCTTATGAAAAATTCGATCTTCAGGAAACCGTCCACAGCATCTACAACCTGATTGAGCCTCAGGCAAAAGAAAAAGGCGTCAGCTTCGAAATCATTACCAACGACGTCAATCAGGAATGCCTGGTCGGCGACCAGCTGCGCGTTAATCAGGTGTTTATTAACGTCATAGCTAATGCCGTTAAATTCACGCCTCGCGGAGGCAAGGTCACAATGAAGCTCTCGGAAAAGCAGACAAGTCCTGAGCATATTCATTTGCGCTGCGTTATCAGTGATAACGGTATCGGCATGAAGAAAGACTTCTTGAGCCGCGTATTCCTGCCATTCGAACAAGAAACCGCAGAGATTGCTCAACATTTCGGGGGTACCGGTCTTGGTCTTGCCATTACCCATAATCTGGTCAATTTGATGGGCGGAAGCATCGATGTCCAAAGTGAAGAAGGAAAAGGCAGCACGTTTACGATCGACCTTCCCTTCGGCATTTCCAAGGACTCTGCTAAACATTCGGAAAGCCTGCTTGAACTTCGTGCCCTTGTGATTGATGATGATAAAGATACGTGCGAACACGCCTGCGTCCTCCTGGATCAATTAGGACAAAAGACCGAATACGCATTAAGCGGCAAGGAAGGCATAGAAAAAATTAAGCAGGCCATGCAGGACAATGATCCGTTCGACATCTGCTTCCTGGATTGGAAGATGCCGGAAATGGACGGCGAAGCAACCGCCCGAGAAATTCGTAAGATCGTGGGACCTGAAACCCTCATCATCATTATCAGCGCTTACGACTGGTCTCCGATCGAAGGCCGAGCCAAAGAAATCGGTATTAATGGATTTATTGCCAAGCCCTTCTTCAGTTCTTCCTTCTATAACTGGCTGTCCGACCCGAGCATTAAAGAAAACAAGGGCAGAGACAAGGACATTGTCGTTCAAGAAAACACCAAGAAGAAAAGAGTCCTCTTGGCTGAAGACAATGAATTTAATGCTGAAGTTGCTCAGGACTTCTTAGACATGGCTGGCTACACTCCAGAAGTTGTCGGTGACGGCGCACAAGCTGTCAAGGCATTCGAAACCCATGAACCCGGCTACTACTCCATGATCTTTATGGATATCCAAATGCCAGTGATGAACGGTTTGGAAGCCGCTCAAATGATTCGCGCTCTCTTAAGAGAAGACGCACACACCATTCCGATTGTTGCAATGACGGCAAACGCCTTCTCCGAAGACGTTTCCAAGTCGCTCAATGCCGGAATGAACGACCACATCTCCAAGCCGATTGACCTTAAGAAGCTTCATGCTGTCTTAGGAAAGTATGGCGGCAGAAACGAGAAAACGGCTAAAGAATAAGACGCTAATGCGCATTGTTTAAATTCTCGGCGGTCTGCAATGACCGCCGAAATTCTTTATTGCGTCCAAAGCGCAAATTTCTATACAGCAAAAGTCCTACGGGCCGCATTCCTAAGCCTTTACATATCTCAAAGGATGCCAGCCTCCTTTTAATCCGCCCACTAAGAAAACGTCGAGAGCCCCAATAATTGAAGCTCTCGACGCAGGTGTGGTTTGAGGCCGCTCTCTTAAGCGGCGTCTGTCGGTTGGTTTTTATGCAGGAAGAAGTTTTTTAACGGTCTTCTTGTAGATCTCATAACAGTTCTTGACCTGATACGGATATCCGTACTCATTGTCTCCGTGCATATTTCCGCCGGAAGGTCCGAACGTGACAACAGGAATTCCGCAGGAAACTGCCAGAATATTAGAGTCGCAAACCGACGGGTCATAATCAATCGGAAGATCTTCGCCGGTGACTTCCTTGAAACTTTCCTGAAGTTTGACAACAAGTTCATGATCTTCAGGAACAGCAAAAGACTTCATGTAGGGGCTGTTGCGCGGTTTCAAATGGATATCAACTTTGTCTGCCAAGCCGAGTTTTTCTGCAGCCTCCTGCATCTGACGGATGCACATCGCTTCATCTTCTCCCGGAACAACATAGCGGTCCACAAACATGTAGCAGCTGTCCGGAACAACCAGAGCACCGGAATTGCCGCCTGCTAAGTAACGGACGCACCATGTGCCGTGATGAAGTTTGGGATGCGAGAGTGTCGGGAGTGCTTCAATCGCAGCGGCCAAGCGACCGGCAGAAATCAGAGCGTTTTCTCCGACTTCCGGGTAACGACTGGTGTGCCCTGCCTTGCCTTTAACCGTGATTTCGAAGCTGAAACGACCTCGGAAGCCCACAGCCACATTGTTGTAGCGGCACTCCGCCATGATGGCGTAATCCGCATGAACCACGTCTTCGTCAACAAGCTGATAGGTTCCTTTGCTTAATCCTTCTTCATCGGCGACAAAGCAAACCAAGATCTTTCCGGAAAACTCATCTTTGTGCTGAGCAAAGTACTCAACTGTCGAAAGGATTGCGGCGTCTCCGCCTTTCATGTCCATCGAGCCGCGGCCGTAGACTTTTCCGTCAATTTCGGTTGGCATAAAGGGATTGGTTTTCCAGTTCTTTAAGTTCACGTCAACAGTGTCAATGTGGCCGATAAGAAGCATGGTTTTGCCGGGCTTGCCGCTATCGAGTACTGTCCAAACAGAAGGACGCTGTCTGTCGGTATCTTCCGGGAAATAGCTGTAGTGAGGCTCCAGCCCCATGGAGCGCAGAACTTCGGCAACATAGTCTGCTGCTCCGACTTCGTGACCGGATACGGAATCAATGGAAATCAAGTCATGCCAGCGCTGAAAAAGTTTTTCCATGATTTACTCCTTTGCCAGCTGGCCGTTGAATCGAGAACCTTCTTCCTGCTCGGCTGTTTGTTCTTCAAGCTTGGCCATACCGATGCCGGTCAGTGCATAAACCGCGGACAGGATGATGGAGAGCCAAAGCATCGGAGCAAATGCAAAGAAAGCAATGTTGGCAACACCTAACGTAGAAGCTGTGTAAGAGCCCGTAGTAGACCAAGGAACCAACGGAGCAAGGCCCGTACCGGTGTCAAGCATCATGCGCATCAGATTCTTACGCTGCAGACCATATTTCGGGAACATGTCCTTAGTCATGGAACCGACAACCGGATAGCTGACGTAGTAAGCGCCGGTGATCATGAAGAAGAGTGTGTGCAGACACATGACGCAGAAGGCCATGACGCGGCTGTTGCGGGCAAATTTTCTGACGTAGTCGAGTAAAACATCTGCAACGCCCGCGGTTCTCAGAGGAGCACCGAAAATAGCAGCTGTCATCAATAAGCCGATGGTGCTTAACATGCTGGTGAAGCCGCCGCGGTTCAGCATCTTGTCGACAAAAGCAGAATCCGTGTGGATGCTAAAGCCGCTGTACATGTAATTCATCATATTCTTGAGGCTGACATCCTGAAGGAACATACCTAAGAATGCAGCAACAGCAATACCGGCGACAAATGTCGGAATGGTCGGCTTCTTCCAAGCGATCAGGCCGATTACGACAAACACCGGAAGCAGACTGATTGGATTAAGATTAAAGCTCTTCTCAATCGTTCTTAAAATTTCAACGTAAGTTGCGCTTTCAGCTGCAGAGCCGCCGCTGAATTCCAGACCGTAAGCAAAGAAGAAAACTAAACTGATCAGATAAGCCGGACCTGTGGAAATCAGAGCATGTTTAATGCCTTCCATTAACGGTGTATCCGTCACGGTGGCAGTGATCACGGGAGAGTCGCTTAAGGGAGAAATCTTATCGCCGAAGAAAGCACCCACGCAGACTGCACCGGCGGCCTGCCTCAACGGGAATACCAAGTCCTTCCCCCACGCCCATGCATGCAACGCCGACTGTAGCCAGCGTGCCCCAAGAGGTTCCTGCTAAAGTACTCATTAACGTGCAGAGAATACAGGCAACCGGGAGGAACAAGGCCGGAGTGATCACCTGCATACCGTAGTAGACCATGACCGGAATCGTCCCGGAGGCCATCCAAGAGCCGATGAGAATACCGACGGACAAAAGAATCAGCATTGCAACAAGCATCGAAGCGATGGTATCTTTGATGCCTTTTTGAACGCTGTCATAAGAAATACCGAAGGCACAAGCCATTAAGCACATAATGGCGCCGTCAACGGCAAGAACGATACGGGCATTAACCTTTAAAGCCATCAATCCGAAAAAGATTATGGCAATACCTACAGCAAGCATGGTCATAGCCTGCCACGGTGCTAAGCGGGAACTTGAGTTGGTTTGAGACATTTCGTCCTCTTGATATTGTTATGTTTCATTCCGGAGCTCCTCGAGCATCCGGACCTTAAAGGGAATATCAAAAGGAATAAGGTTCGAGACCTCGGGTAGCGCTCCACTGTTCAGTGACAGTCCGCCGAATGTTTTTCGACGGCCCAGGTCCGATCAATTTAGGAGAGATCGATCGGCCTTCGGCAAACTTTCCTTTTGCTGCCTCCCGATTCTCCTTTAAAGGAAGCAACTACTTATAAAGTCTGCACCTCTACCTGATCCCTTAATCTTAGAACTTCAGGTGCTCTCTTGACATACATTTAGATACAAAGCACCTTATCGTTTTCCCGAGAATCGACTTTCGTTAATGAGCAGTCTGACAAATGAAAACGACTCCTCAAGTGCATTTTTCTAACATTTATCTAACATTCGATTTGTTAGATTAGATGGAAATTTGTTAGAAAAGCGTGTTAGAAAAAATTCCGCCGTACCACTGCTGATTCGGCGGAATTCGTTTTTATTCAAGAAATTACCTATTATGTATCATTCCCAAGCCGGAACTACTGCACCTTTAAATTCTTCCTTAATGAATTTAGCTACTGAAATATTGCAGGATTTAGAGTATCTAGCAGAGGTCGACCTCTGAACTAAGGG
>OATT01000556.1_pt1 | contig 34248 bp, 39 predicted proteins | sample 1476071 | NCBI WGS metagenome assembly OATT01 (sample SAMEA2579989, study PRJEB22360) | human gut metagenome | biome: human gut; feature: human-associated habitat; material: faeces | place: Denmark | collected 2008/2010 | reverse complement strand
TATAGTTCTAATCGTATTTCTTGGAATAAAGTTGGGAATCATGATAGATACAATATCTATAGAGTGGGGGATGATGATACAAAACTTTCTCTTATAACAACAGTAACTGGATTAGAATACATAGATAATAATTCAGGCGTTAATACACAAGAAAGATATGTTATTAAGTGTACAAGTGACGAAAGTATACAATCATCTATAGTAAGAGATACATATAAAACAGGTATAGAGGCGGTGCAAGGGCATGCTGCTACAGAAATAAATAATTTTCATGTTTCTTTATTAGGTGGAAATGAAAAGTTTGATGGAACAAGAGTTTTAAGTTTTTCTCAAAATATAAATCGTTTACAGGAAATAAAACATGGAACGGTTTTGATTTCATTTAGACCGGATAAAGAAAAGAAAGTTAATAACCGAGAAATTTTATTGAATGTTAAAGATAAAAATACCAAAACACCTAGTGATAATTATATGACTGGTGCAGCAAATCCTACAAATTGTATTAGTTTTATGCAAGGAGATACTGATGTACTGAGATATGATATTGGTAATAATCTTGTCCGTTATAATGTGGATAATGCAATTGAAGAAAATGGTTGGACAACTTATAGTTTAACAACATATACAGATGGAACAACTTCTTATTTTAAAAATAGAGTAAATGGAAAACAAGGAGATAATTATAATCATCAGGGAAATTATCTTCACAACTTTTTAAATAATAGTGCGATTACGGATTTGAATTTTTTAACAATTGGAGGAGCTATTAATAATGGAGCAAATAAAGCAGGATTCAAAGGTGAGATTGCTTATGTAACAATTACAGATGAAGTTATGTCTGAAAAGGAGATAGAAGATTATACAATTGCTGTAACAAATAAATTGAATACAATGGATATTTCATTAGGGTCACAAATATCTAAGATGTTTAATGATGATGTGGATAATACATGGTTATTTGTTGGTGGCGAAGAAGTTCAAGGAGGTTATGACCAAGTTCAGGGAATGAGGAACTATGTGGGTCATTTTGAAGAATATATAAGATGGACACAGAGTAGTAATACTACTGCTGGAAAACAACGTTTTGTTATAAATGCAGGAAAAAAGGGACAAACGTTAAATGATATTATTAATCGTTTTGATTCATATAAGAATGAATTCAATCCTAAAGCTGTGGCTTATATGGTGGGAAGAGAAGACTATAGTCAAAATAATGTGAGTCGTTTTAAAGAAGAATTAAGAGAATTTATTTCCTTATCGTTATCGTTAAGGAATAATCAAGGATTTGCTATTATTCAAAAGCCACATACCATTGAAGATTTAAATATAGATACAATTATTGGAAGGTATTGTGAAGCTGTCGATGATGTTGTAGAAGAATTTACAAATGCAAATAATGATCAAAGAATTATTGTTGTCGATCATGATGTAACAAATAAATCATTAAAAGATGGATTGTTAAATCAAAAAGGTCATTACAATATAGCTCAACAATTAAGTGAGGCAACAATAAAAACAATAAGTCATTTTCCTTGTACAATAGGTGTTAATTTTGATCTTGAAAATATGAATAAAGTGGAAATATATGATCGAGATATCAAACCAGTTATTCAAAGTACTGATAACTCCTTAGAAATTGAGGTACCAGCATATAAAGATATTCAAGAGTGGACATATGTCTTGACTTTGGATGATAAAACTATAACTGATGTAGTTGGAAACAAGTTTACTATTTCTTCATTAGAAAAAGGAGCAAAATATAGTTTGAAGATTCAATCAAAAGATGGAAAAGTACAAATAAGAACAATGAGTGGCATAGTTGGAAATGGCCAAAGTGCAAATGTTAAAACACAATTATTAGATCGTTTACAAGAACGATTAAAAAATAAAATGGATAGTGCTGATTCGTTGACGTGGTTGTTTATGGGAGATTCCATTACTCATGGTTCAGCATATACGTTAGGGCAAGATGCAGTTGCTCAATCATTTGAAAAGTATTTAAGAGATGATCTGAAGAGAACAAATGATATTGTTATTAATACAGCAGTTTCTGGGGCAACTATTGACATTGCTGGAAGTTCAACACTAGCAAGTATTAATGAAAGATTAAATAACTATAATCCAGATATTGTTTCTATCATGTTGGGGACAAATGATTCAACCGCATTATCATCTGAACAATATAGGAGTCAATTACAAACACTTGTGAACAAGGCAAAAGCTAAAACCGATATTGTTATTTTAAGATCACCTCTACCTACACAATGGGATAGAGATGCAATGTGTAGAGAATATACACAGGTTATGAAGGAAGTAGCTATTGAAATGGATTGTATTTTTGTAGATCAATATATGCCATTTCATGATGTTGTTGATAAGTATCCATATATGTATCAAGACCAATATTATATTTATGGAGATAATTGTGTATTTGGTCAAGGGAAGGCTCTTCATCCAGGAGCAAACGGACATTTAATGATGACAAAACAATTTATTGAAGGAATTGGTATTTTAGATGAAGATACAGTTATACCAAATCAATTTATTAAAATGCCATTTCATGATAGAAAAGATACAACAACAAATTTATCTTTTCATAAAACAGTAAATTCAATATCATTTGATACAAAACAATTAAGTGGAGTCAAAGATATAAAATTAATAGTTCAAACAGGTACAAAGACATATGAAGTGAGTGGAAATAGTGGTGTCTTAACTTTAGAACATTTACCATCCAATCAAATGTATAAAGTTTCTGTATCTGGATGCAGTACATCACAACCACAATTAATTTTCTATACACCACAGAACATAGAATTAACTGATATAATAGAATAGAATTAGATATAAAAAATCTATAAATGATGGATAGCAATTTAAAACAATGATTAATGGAAATGATAGGATTCAAAAATTATGTTGAAGTATATTTGATTGAAGATGCTGATATTGATTTAGATTTATTAAATGAAAGTGAAAGACTTTTTGGTGCTATAATTTGCATACTTTATGAACGGAAAGTGAGAAACGAGGTCATAGCTAAATGATCTTAATATACCAGTTCACTTAGAAAGAGATATGCTTAGTGAGTTATTAGATGATAAGGTTAAATCTCCTGTTTAGTTGATGATATAGTTGAAAGATATCAAAAGATTGATTTTGAAAGAAATGAAGATGATGTTATTTCTGCTGAGTATATTGGAAATTAATATATCCTTCTACATAGAAAGAAGCTAAACATTGAATTAAGAACGCTGATTTAAATTCTATTGTGTCAGATGTTTTAGGAGGTGAAATGAAGGAAAATGATTAAAAATAGTAGATATTATTAAATAAAATAATGGTTTGTTTAATAGAGTGTAAATTGGGGAACAATATCAACCATTGTTATATGAGTTTGTGTTAACAGCATTACCAGCAATACTATTTATAAAAAAAGAAGAAGGGGATAAACAATGAAAGGAAACCGAATAATTAAAGCTTTATTGGTAGTTATGTTATCGTTATCAGCTATAGCTGGAGTAAATAATTCTTATGCTGAAGAAGTGATGTTAGAACCAATGGTACAAATAGAAAACAAAAAATTAGACAAAACACTTTCTACAGCAAAAACAAATAGTCAAGAATTAAATATACCAGAAAATTTAATCAAAGTAAAAAGTGCTATGAAATCTGGGAGTATTACTTTCAGATTCAAGTTCAATGTTGTGGTTAATGATACAAATACAGCTATTTCTAAAGTTGATGGACTATTAAGTGCATCAAACAATACAACTGCAAATCAATATGCTGTTTTATATGTAGCAAGAAATGTTAATGGTCTAGAAAATATTGGATTTGAAAAGAGAGCAGCGGCTGGAAGTGCAGGTGTTCATACTTATAACGTTGCATTAAAACCAGGAACGCTTAACAATACCAATTGGCATACATTGACTTATACATTTAAAGAACTTGATAAGTCAAAATCTAAAGCAACAGTTTATTTAGATGGTGATGTCATAGATACGTTAGATGTCACTTATGATTTCTTTAACACAATAAAAGATAACTTAAATACTGTTACCTTGGGAGGAGTGGATATTGGAACTTCTACGCTAAAGTATGATGTAGATGGATTAGTAGATATGGTTCAGATTCATAATGAAGTTCTTAGTGAAAATCAAGTTAAAGTTTTACACAAATCAACTGATGTTATTGATCTTCCAGAAATGACAGATTTGTGGCAAAAGGGAACATTAATTAATTCGGGAGAAGAAGGAGATAATCCAAATGGTGTAGCTGTCAGTATGTATAGAATCCCTTCTGTTGTTAAAACAGATAGTGGTAAACTTATCACAGCAGCAGATGCAAGAAAATATCATTACAATGACTGGGGAGACATTGCAACAGTTGTAAGAACAAGTGATGACAATGGCAAAACCTGGAGTGAAAATAATGTTGTTATAGATATGCCTACAAATAGTAAATTTGATAAGAGTAAAGATTTTATTGAAGATGGTTATTATCCGAATTCAAAACGCACTCAATCAGCTATTGCGATTGACCCTGTTCTTTTACATGCAGATGGAACGACATATTTATTTGTTGATATCTGTCCAGAGTCAAATGGTGCTATAGATGCAACTTCAACAAGTGCATATGAAGAGATTAAAGGAAAATGGTATTTAAATCTTTATGATAGACAAAACAATAGATATACTGTTAAAGAAAATGGAATTGTCTATGATGGAGGGGGCAATAGAACAGATTATGTTGTAGATGGATATAATGCAGAAACATTAACAAGTACCAGCAATGGAAAATTATTGAAGAAAGGTGTTAATGCCGGAAATATTTATCTAAATGGTTCAGGAACAAAAAGCGGGGAATTGCATGTTTTAAAAACTGGTTTTGTTTGGATGTTTACGAGTACAGATGATGGTAAAACGTGGAATCAACCAAGAGATTTGACACCATATATTAAAGAAGATTATATGAAGTTTATAGGAACAGGACCGGGAGCTGGTATTAAAGCAAAAAAAGTTGATGGATCAACACGTTTAATTTTTCCAATTTACTATACAACAAATGGTACAGGAACAAATTTAGGAAGTCAAAGTTCAGCAAACATTTATAGTGATGATGGTGGAAAAACATGGATAAGGGGAGAATCTCCTAATGATGGAAGAATTATTAATAAAGGAACAGACGAGGAAAGAACGATTACTTCCCAAACATTAAATATTCAAAAAGGTGATGCAGCATATGAATTAACTGAGAGCCAAATTGTACAATTAAAAGATGGAAGATTGGTTCAATTTATGAGAAATACTTCTTACATTGATGCAAAGAGAGATTATGGTGTTGTTCAATATGCTATTAGTGAAGATTGTGGAGAAACTTGGGGTCAAGTTTATGATACAGATATTCGTGAACCATTTTGTCAATTATCAGCAATTACAGTTCAAGCAGATTTGGATGGTAAAGGGACAAAAGAATATATTGCTATTTCTAATGCAAGTGGTGATGATTATAGTACAAAAACATTAACAAATTCAAAGAAAGCAAGAAAGGTTGGGCATATTAGACTATGCGAAATAAATGGTGATCAATTAAGTGTTAAACATGATAAAATTATAGATGATGGTGGATTTGCATATTCAAGTTTAGTTCAAATAGATAAAGACCATATTGGTATTGTTTATGAAAAAGAAAATTTTATTATGAGGTATATGAAAATTAATTTCAATTATCTTACTGATAAAAAAGTTAATATATTTTCACCAAAGATTGAAAATATAGAAATTGATAATGAAGATAAAGTTGTTAAAGCTGGTGATGAATTAAGAATTAAATTATTCTTTGATCAGGTGGTATTTATGATTAATGGAAAATCACGTCAACTAAATCTAAGTATTGGCGGTAATTCAACAACTGCTGAATATGTTTCTGGTTCTGGAACAAATGAATTAATTTTTAAGTATGTAGTAAAGAATACTGATCAGGGTGAAATTGCAACATCTATTGAAAACGATGCAGTTATTGATACAGTATATGGTCAGACCTTTGATAAAGAGAAAGATAACAATAAGTTATATACTATTGCTAATATTGGCAATAATCCAACTGATAAATCTAAGGATGTTACTGTTGTTAATGTTGGTGGGAGTGCTGCAATAAGTTCAACAAAAGCTTTAAATGCTAAAGATAATGATCCTTTATCATATTGGGTTTCAAATGCTAGTGGTGCTTATCTTGTTGCGAGTTTAAAAGAATCTTCAGTAGTAGATGGTATTAGATATTTACCTAGGCAAGGTAGCTATGATGGTAGAATTACAAATTATAGGATTTCTGTAAGCTCAGATAATAACACATATAGAGATGTAGCTACTGGAACTTGGATAGCATCTGATGGATGGAAATCAGTTTCGTTTGCCCCTCAAGAAAATGTTCAATATGTGAAAATAACAATTACTGGCACAGCTAAACTGTCAACGACATCAACCCCTCTAGCAAGTATTGCAGAAATATGTGTAACTGGTATATCTGTAGATAGTTGAGACAATTAAGATGTTGATATTATATCTTGTTATAGTATAGTGAGATGAAGCTTAATTGATGTTGTTTCAGTTAATCAATATGTGATTTCAGTATTAGAAACTCAAGTGAATACATCTGATATTACTTGATTTATTGAATTGACTAATAAGACTTATGGGAATTATAATTGTTACTTGCTTTCTTGCAAGTATAAAGAAGAGACATGATAGAAAGGAAATATATATGAATAAGAATATAGTAAAAGTAGGAAAAACAGCAATCGCTGTAACATTAGCGGCCACTTTATTAACACAAGGTTATCCTATTATTAGAAATGTATCTGCTGAAACAAGTAAGATAGTAGATGAATTCACTCCATTAAATTTAATTAGTAGCGGTGATTTTGAAAAAACAAATACAGTTTGGAAAATAGATAATGGCTCTATAGTTAGTGAAAATGAAAACCGTTTAGGACGATTAGGACAGGGAGTGTCTGATGGATCTGTCTTACAATATGCAAATGTAAAACCAGGGAAAAAGTATAGATTAAATGCTGATGTAAGAGTTAGTTATAATGGAACTGGTGATACAAATTTATTGAGTGGAGTTTTCCTTACAATCAAGAATTCATCATATAGTTATAATAAAGAAGTAGAAAAAAATCGTGGACAAGTTGCTGAAAAGGCCCTTCAAAATACAAACGGAAAATGGCAAAAGCAAACAATTGAATTTATAGCTGGAGATCAATATGATGTTGCTGTTGGTCTTGTTAAATGGACTGATGGAAATGTTATTGGTAGAGATGCTATTGTAGATATTGATAATGTAACATTAACTCAAATTGATGAAACTGCTCAATATAGTTATGTATGGGGAGATGACTTTAATGGCCAAGAATTAGACCAAAATATTTGGGGCTATGAATTAGGTAGAGTCCGTGGTAATGAACAACAACATTATACAAATAGTAAGGATAATGTGTTTCTAAGAGATGGAAATCTTGTTTTAAAAGTAACAGATAGGAACCTTGAATATCAATATTTGAATCCAGTTGGATCTGCTGCAAGAAAAGTGAAATACGATTCTGGAAGCGTAAGAACATCAGGGAAAAAAGAGTTTTTATATGGACGTATTGAAATGAAAGCTAAATTGCCAAAAGGTAAAGGTGCATTTCCAGCATTTTGGACTTTAGGTGCTGATTTTAACTTAGATGGTGATATCTCAAGCCGTCAAGGTTATGGTTGGCCAGCTTGTGGTGAAATTGATATTATGGAGATGATTGGTGGAACAATTAGAGATGATGAAACAAATGAAGGAAATCAAAGTAATAAAATTGTTTATGCAACACCACATTTCTATTATGCAAATGGTGATACAGATAAGGATGGAAGTTATTCACCATATGAATTAGGACGTTCTATTGGTATGGATGATGACTTCAATGATGACTATCATGTATTTGGAATTAACTGGTCAGAAGATAGAATAGAATGGTATTTGGATGGTGAAATTTACAGTACAATAGAATATGATCAAAGTGATGTACGAATTAAAGCTTTGCAAGCATGTTTTAATAGACCACAATATATTCAAATGAATTTAGCGACTGGAGGAAATTGGGCAAAAAATGCTGGTAATCATTTAGCAGAAGATAATACAGAATTTGCAATTGATTGGGTTCGTTATTATCAAAATAGTGAACAAAAAGAATCATCTGATGAATACTATCGTGATAGTCCGGTTATGCATGGAATTAAGAATGTGACGATGATTGAAGGGCAAACACCCGATTTAGTAAAAGGAATTACTGTTACAAATATTGGTAGTAAGGAATATGTTGTAGATTATTCAATAGAGGATGAATTTATGTTCAAGAATTCTGGGGACTATAAAACATCAGGGGCGTTTTTGAGATGTGAAGGTGTAGATGATATAGATAGGTTAAAATCATTAGAACCAGGAACGTATAATATTTATTACACTGCATATCCCAAAAATGCTGAACTCAGTGGAAGAGTAACTCCCATTCATAAACTTCAAAGGCAAGTTGCTAAATTAACAATCTTAGATAAGAATAATTTAAGTGCTAATAGTTTGGATGGTAAATAAGGAATTACTGTTTTTACAAATGGTTAATTGAGTGGGTATGAACGTTCAAAGGAAAATAAGCTAATGAAGAAAAAGCATAATTAGCTAAATATGTTAAAAATGTGGGAGAAATGTTACTAATATAATTTTAAGTTCCGAGAAAGTGTTGATTAATTTTCAAATCATAATACTGATCAACAAGCTGTTTCCGTCGCATTGGCACTATCAGAAGATATTTTAGGAACAAATGGTGTATGCCGTATTCATGGTGGTGGTGGATTTGCAGGAACAATTCAAGTTTTTGTTGAAGATGAATTTGTAGACATATATCAAAAAGAAATTGAGAAATATTTTGGTGAAGGATAATGCCACGTTTTGAAAGTCAGAAAGTATGGCGGAATGAAAGTTTTATAGTTAAAGAAGTGTATACTTCATAGTAGGGGCTATGATATGCACTTTTTTTCTTTTACATTTGCATAAGATTTTAGTACAATAAAAACATAAAGTGGGAATCAATATGTATTGTTATCGATGTGGAAAATGTGTTGAATTATGCCCAATGAAAAATATTGATTTAAAGGCTGGTATTGCGACTTCTCATCATCAATGTACAATGTGTTATCGTTGCGTTAATAATTGCCCTACAATGGCATTGACAGTACTTGGGAAAACAGTTATAGAACAAAGTCGCATTGAAAAATATTTGTAAAGTAAGGAGAATCATTCTATGAATGCAGAAGAGATATTACAATATTGCTTGGACAATCTTAAAGGAGTTGCCATGGTAGAAAGCTGGGGAGAAAGAGGAATTTATTATAATCCTGAAGGGGTTCTTCAAAGAGGGGTGTATATTTTAACGATTAAGGATAAAGATGGTCAAAATGATAAGGGTTCACAAATAAATAGAGAAGGTGTTTTTCGTGTTAATTTAGGGATTCGCAAGAAAACATTTATTGATTTGTTTGGAGCAACGCCTAAAAGACCAGCGGCTGGAGAGATGGTTGATATGAATTGTGATTTCACTTCGTTGAATCAAATCATGCCTCATCCTGTATATGCATGGATGAGCTGGATTTGTGTTCTTAATCCGACTCCAGAGACATTTGAAAAATTGAAACCATTGATACAAGAATCATATGAGTATGCAAAAGAAAAATATAAGAAGAGAAAATAAATTTACAGTCAATGAGGATTTATATGATAGAAAAGACTGCACTCATTGTTATTGATATGCAAAAAGGTTCAATATAGTTATCACCCAAAACTTATAGATAAAATGAATTGAAAGATTCAAGAAAGTGTAAAGAGATAAGAATTGGTTATCTCTATTAAAAATAAAGGAAGGCGAAAGAAACAATGTATCTGGATTTGTAGAAGGACTATTGGTTGTTTCTGATTATATTTTTGAGAAAAAGAAAGCAAGCCTGTTTCATAATCAAAAATTGTAAATTTATTAAAAGAAAACAATATACTCCATATTCAACTTGTTGCTATTGATGGTATCAAATGTGTTGCCATCTTAGCAATTGAGGGTATTCGACTAGACTTCTCTATAGACTTTCTAACTTATTATATAGGTTTTAAATCTATAAATCAGTTTGAAATAACAAAGCAAAGATTGCTAAAATCGCATGTTTATATTATAGACAATAATGAGGAATAAGACTATGAATAAAAAAAGTTATCAAAAAGATATAGAAATCATTTTATCGCACAGATATGATAATGGTGATGATTTATGGACAACTGAAGATAAGAAATTATTAAAAGGTGCCCCATTTACTACCTTGGAGAGTGTGAACTTTTTGTTGGAATTAGGAGTATCACCTGAGGATGAGATTATGAAGAGAGTGGCTACTCTCATTTTGAGTGTATATAAAGAAGATGGTCGGTTTAAAATATCACCTTCAGGAGGAATCTATCCTTGTCATACTGCACTTGCTTTACAAACACTTTGTCATATGGGATATTCTCAAGACCAAAGAGTTCAGAACTCATTTCAATACTTTTTGAATACCCAAGAGGATGATGGGGGATGGAAATGTTATAAATATAGTTTTGGAAGAGGGGAAGAAACAAATTATTCTACACCTAATACAACACTTATTGTTTTAGATGCATTCCGTTTTACAAAGGATTTTAATGAAAATAAAGCACTAGATAAAGCTGTTCATTTTTTGTTAGAACATTGGGTAATAAGAAAACCAATTAGCCCCTGTCACTATGGGATTGGCAAACTTTTTATGCAAGTTGAGTATCCGTTTAGAGGATATAACCTTTTCCATTATGTTTATGTGTTATCGTTCTATAAGTCAGCCAGACATGATCCAAGGTTTTTAGAGGCTTTCCAAGTATTACAATCCAAATTATTAGATGGACAAATTGTAGTAGAACGTGTGGTTCCAAAATTAGCTAAATTATCTTTTTGTGAAAAAGGAAAGCCAAGTGCCTTAGCAACACAGCGTTATCAAGAAATATTAATGAATATAGGAGGAGATTGTCATGAGTAATATATATGATAATGAAGAGTTTTTTGAAGAATATGCGAAAATGGCGCGTAGTCAAAAAGGATTAGAAGGGGCTGGTGAATGGCACCAGTTAAAAGTTATGTTTCCAGATTTAAAAGAAAAAACAGTATTAGATTTAGGCTGTGGATATGGATGGCATTGTCAATATGCTGTTGAATGTGGAGCTAAGCAAGTTTTAGGGATTGATTTAAGTGAGAAAATGATTCAAGAGGCACAAACGAGAAATAGAGATACACGTATTACATATAGAGTTTGTGGATTGGATACATATGAATATCCAGCGAATACATATGATTGTGTAGTCTCAAATCTGGTCTTACATTATGTTAAAGATTTAAGTCAGATCTATAAGAACGTATATAAGACATTAAAAAAAGATGGTGTCTTTATTTTCAATATTGAACATCCTATATTTACAGGGAGTGTCAATCAGGAATGGATTTATGATGAACAAGGAAAACCATTATATTGGCCAATTGATCAATATTTCATGACAGGTGAACGCGTCACACACTTTTTAGGAAAAACGGTTACAAAGCAACATCATACATTGACACAAATTCTCATGGAACTCCTTAAAGCAGGTTTTCAAATTGAAGTTATTGAAGAAGCTAAGCCATCGTCAGATATGTTAGATATTCCTGGGATGAAAGATGAACTACGAAGACCAATGATGTTATTGGTGAAAGCGAAGAAATAGATGATGAATATGTGAAGATCAAAAATATGATGAAGGGAGCGAATATTTCTATAATAACAATGAAAATGATAGAATCTTTAATATTGTTGTGTAACTTAAATTTAGAAAGAGTTCGTACCGTTCTAAAAGATATAATATATATAGTTTGGCAGTTTCTTATACAAGAGACTGCTTTTTACGTTTGCGTCTTGACAAACTGCATACAAGTGTATATACTGTACTTGTATGATAAGTACAGTATGGTGGTGAAAGTATGGAAATTATATTAAGCAATAGATCGAACGAGCCTATATATCAACAAATTACTTCACAAATTAAAACAATGATTATAGATGGAACACTCAAAACAGGTGATTCAATGCCATCAATGCGAAATTTGGCCAAATCATTGCATGTCAGTGTGATTACAGCACAACATGCTTATGAAGATTTGCAGAAAGATGGTTTTATTGAAACAGTCGCAGGAAAAGGGACATTTGTATCTGCTCAAAATAAGGATTTTATTAAGGAAGAGCAGTTACGGATCATTGAAGAAAAAATTGAAGATATTGTGAAAATCGCTAAGATTTATGATGTTTCTTTAGAGAATATGATAAAAACATTAACAGTGATTTATGAGGAGGAATAAGTATGGATTATGCATTAGAAATTAATCATTTAACAAAAAGATATAAAGATTTTTGTGTAAAAGATATTTCGTTAAAGATTCCAAAAGGAACAATTATGGGATTAATTGGTGAAAATGGAGCTGGGAAATCTACAATTATTAATACTATTTTGAATATTGCTAAAAAAGATGAAGGTGATATTAAGATATTTAATAAGGATGTTTATCAATATGAAAGTGTTGTTAAAGAAGATATAGCGGTGATTTTTGATGAATGTCATTTTAATCCTAATATGAAACCAGATAAGATTGGAATAATGATGTCAAAGATTTATAAGAATTGGAATCAAGAAACATATTTAAAGTATTTAAATCAATTTCATTTATCTAAAGATAAAAAAATTAAAGAGTTCTCTAAAGGAATGAAAATGAAGTTGAGTTTTGCAGTTGCTTTTTCACATAATCCAAAACTTTTAATTTTAGATGAAGCAACAAGTGGATTGGATCCAGTTGTCAGAGAAGAAATATTAGATATTTTAAAAGATTATATAGTTAATGATGAAAATGCTGTTTTAATATCTTCACATATTACAAGTGATTTGGATAAAGTTGCGGATTATATTTCATTTGTACATGAAGGTGAACTGTTGTTTACTAAGACGTATGAAGATATTCAGGATAACTATGGAATACTAAGATGTGGTAAACAGCTGTTTGAGATTTTAAATAAAGAAGATGTTATAGCATACAAAAAAGAGGAATTTGAATATCGTGTATTAATTCACAATAGACAGGATTTTATGAAAGTTCATACAGATGCCATTGTTGAGAAAGCTGATGTTGAAGACTTGATGCTATTTTATATAAGGGGGGAACGTGTTTTATGAGAGGAATTATTTATAAAGATTACTTGATTGCTTTTTTACCAAAGAATATTATTTCAATGTTAGCAAATATTATTGTTTCAATTGGAATTGTTATCTTTTTTCCTAATTATTATGGACTTGCTCTAACTGTTGCTTTAGCAATTCCTGTTTCTGGATCAGCTTTATTACAAATGACAATGGAGCAGGATGAACAATCTAACTTTGATAAAATGCAACTCACATTTCCAATGACAAAAAAACAAATTGTCCTATCTAAGTATATTGGTGGGTTAATGACTCAAAGTGTATTCTATTTGTTTTCGTTAGTAGTAACCTTATATTATTATTTCACTGGTGTTGCAGAGTTCATACCAGCTCTACAATTATGGATTTTAGGTATTATAGTAGGATTGATTTTCTTTGGTATTTGTTATACTGGATTTTATTTATTGGGAAATAAAAAAGGTTCTATTATGTATATGATATTTATGGTTGCTGCTGCTATTATTTATATTCTCAGTTTCTTTAATTTTGATGTTATGAGTATTGTGAACGTAAATCATAATATATTATTAATGATAGGAATAATTCTTGCTGTTATGACTCTCATAGGAAGTTATATACTTTCCGTGAAAATTTATACAAAAAGATATTCCTAGTAAAAAAGTTGGTTAACAGTGCTGATGACTATAAATTGGGTTTTTTTAAATTAATGCTAATGCCAAATAAAAAGAGGACGAATTTTTAATTCGTTCTCTTTTGTCATAAGCATGTTTAGTCCTTTTGAAGTATATTGTATTTAACCAATGCATTATATATACCATCGTGATCAATATCATCTGTTACATCACTGGCAACTTCCTTTAATTCTTGAGTTGCATTTCCCATAGCAATAGAAAGCCCAACGAATTCAAACATATCAATATCATTATGACCATCTCCAAATGCCATCGTTTCTTCAGGTTGAATATCATAATGTTTTAATACTTCACGAATGCCATTTTGTTTTCCACCTGTTTTAGGTATAATGTCTATAGCCAATTCATGCCAACGTGTTTTTTGACAATGAGGCATAATATCTAGGATGATATTTTCTTTTTGAGATGTTATATCATATGGTATAACTTGATAGATAGGATGTGAATAAGCGCGATTTATATCTTGAATATCAGGTAATGGTGTTGAAATGGCATCTTGAACAATTTGAACTGCATCATTATGATAATTAATATACATAAGTTCTTTTTCTACAAATATGCAAGGGAATGGATGCTTATCAATGAGTTTTAAAATATTGTGAATATCATGAGAATGAATAGGTAAATCATAAATGATACCATCTCGATTATAGCAATATTGTCCATTGAGTGTAATGTATCCTTCAAATTCTAAGTCATGTATAGGTAAATCAACCATTTCAGATGTATGACGACCAGTTGCAATAAAAGTATAAATTCCTTTTTCTTTTAGGTGCTGTAATGCAATTTGAGTGGAATATGGAACACTACGTGTTGTGTGAGATAATAATGTTCCATCAATATCAAAAAAGATAGCTTTAATCATTTTCGTTACCTCCGAATTATAGTATAATCATTATAGCATAAAGAAAGGGATATACGATGAAAAAATTAGCCCATAGAGGATATAGTGCTAAATATCCAGAAAATACAATGGAAGCTTTTATCAAAGCTTATGAACAAGGATTTGATGGTGTTGAAACAGATGTTCATTTAACTTTAGATGATGAACTTGTTTTGATTCATGATGAAAAAATAAATCGTACAAGTACTGGTAAAGGTTATATTAAGGATCATACATTAAAAGCGTTGAGAAATTATAATTTTAATTATAAAGCTTATGGTGAATATCCTATACCGACTTTAAAAGAACTCTTAGAATTTATACAGGATAAAGAGTTTGTAGTCAATATTGAGTTAAAAACAGATGTTATTCATTATGATGGTATTGAAGCAAAAGTCTTAAAACTTGTCAAGGAATTAGGTGTTGAAGACAAAATCTATTATTCATCATTTTATTTACCTACTCTAATAAAAATAAAAGAGTTAAATCCAGATGCTTATGTTGGATATTTAATGGAATTTAAATATAAAAAGAAATATCAAGAGTTGCTAGAAAACAATATTTTGGCATTCCATCCAAGATATACATTCTTGAATGAAAAAAGAGTTCAAGAGTTAAAACAACATAACAAGATTATTGCAACTTGGACAGTTCCAAATTTTAAAGAATATCAACGTTTAATTGACTTAGGAGTGGACATAATAATATCAAACGAATATTTCAAGTGAGGTAAAATTATGAAAACAACTGGTATGGTAAGAAGAATTGATGAATTAGGAAGAATTGTTATTCCAAAAGAAATTAGAAAGCAATTAATGATGCGAGAAGGAGAAAGTATCTCATTTGCATTGGAAGATGAGAAGATTATTTTAACAAAGTTCTCAATGTTAAATAAAATGGGTTCAGCAGTAGAACTTTTATTAGAAAGATTATACAAAAAGTATCATAACACTTTTTTGTTATGTGATAAGAAGAATATTATTGCATGTTCATCTAATGGGCTAGCAAAATATCAAAGAAAGCCAATTACAAAAGATTTTGCTTTAATGATTGAAAAAGAAGAAGATACTATTGAAACAATGTTGGAATTTGTGGATGATGTTGAAAAGGTGACAATTTTACCATTAAAAGGTACACAGGAAAATCTAGGTGCATTATTAATGTTGACAGATGAAACACCATATTATATGATTGATGAAACACTTCTTCAATTTGTGAAGGAGGTTATTGAGCAGGAGATGGAGACATGCGGTTAGATAAGTTTTTAAAAGTATCAAGAATTATCAAAAGAAGGACAGTGTCTAAAGAAATTAGTGAATCTTCACGTGTGAAGGTTAATGGCAAAATGGCTAAACCCTCTACAAAACTGAAGATTGGTGATATCATTGAAATTGAATTTGGACGCAGTATTTTGGTTGTTCAAGTGAAAGATTTAAAAGATCATGTCCTTAAAGATGATAGTACAATGTTATATGAAATTATAGAAGAAAAGAGAAAAGAAGAAGTATTCATTGATTAAACTTCTTCTTTTTTTGTTGTAGGATCATTTCTCTGCTTCATAAAAAGATAGGCTTCAAAAAATAAATACTATCATAAATGAAAAGAAGATAAAGGTCTAATTTTTTATGTTGAGCATATGTTGTTGTGAGGAGGTCTATCTATGGATAATAATAGTTTACATTTTGAACAAACACCTTATCATCATATTTGTCTAAAAGATCGTAAAAGTTTAGAATTGACTGGTGTGAAGAAAATAGAAAGTTTTGATTCGTATGAATTTTTAATTGAAACTTCATTAGGGTATTTAAATATTACTGGAAGTGAATTGACTTTAGTTCGCTTGGATCAGGATCAAAACGAAGTGAGTATTAAAGGGAATATTGATAGTATGAGTTATGTTTCAGACAAGAAGAAATCTCATCAAAAGGAAAAAGGCTTTAGTAAACTGTTGAAATAATGGATTTATTGACACAGTTTCAATGTCTGTTTTATTCATTTCTTTTTGGTTTTGTAATGAGTGGTGTTTATCATGTCATTAATCGTTTTTTGTATAAGATTCCATACATTTTTCGATATATTTTACAGGTTGGAATTGGTGTATTGTTTGGTATTTTATACTTTTATGGTTTGGTTATTTTAAATGATGGTATTTTGAGACTTTATTTCTTTGTTATGATTTTTATTGGATATTTGTTCTATCAAAGATATTATGCTTATTATATTTTGTATCATTTAGAGATCTTTGTTCGTATTTTGAAAAGAATTATCGCACCTTTTGTCTTCTTTTTTCGTTATATTAATGGTATAATACAAAAAAGAGTGAAGAAGGTGAAATTAAAATGGCAAAGAAAAAAGGACCAGGATACAGAAGATTCATAGGATTTATATACTTAGGCATTTCTGCTATTTTAATTTATACTTTAGGGATGAATGCTTATCGTGTCTTTGGACAAAAAAAAGAAATGGCTCATTTAGAGAGTAAAAAAGCTGAATTATTAAAAGAAAAAAAAGATTTATCTGAACAGGTTAAACTTTTAAATGATGATGATTATGTAGCACGTTATGCTAGAGATCATTATATCTTCTCTAAGGATGGAGAAGAAGTGGTAAAATTACCAGATTCAAAGAAATAAGCTTGTGCTTATTTTTTTGTGTTGCAGGAGGAAAATTATGATTGTATCATTTCGTATGCAGATGGAAGCGTTAAAAAGAGATCGCAAAATAACTGTCTATCTTCCTAAACGCTATTATCAAGAAGATAAACATTATCCTGTTTTATATATTCAAGATGGTCAAAATGCATTTTTTGACGAATTATCATATTGTGGTATCAGTTGGGGTTTTTTAGATTATGTAGAAAACATGGATTTAGATATTATCATGGTTGCTATTCCATGTAATGAAGCTGGATTTAAGAGAATGGATGAATATGGACCATGGAAAATTAATGAGGCATTTTCTTATCAGGAAACAGGAATTAAGAATAAGATTATTGGTGGTGAAGGCATAGCGTATGTCAAATGGCTTATTGATGATTTAAAGACATATATAGATCAACGTTTTCGTACAATCCGTGAAGACACTGGAATTGTTGGAAGTTCTATGGGGGGTGTGATTAGTGCATATGCTGCATTAGAATATCCAGAAGTTTTTCATAAGTGTGCTGCACTGTCTACTGCTTTTTGGTTTTATATGGATGAATTTAGGGATCTTATTGAAAAACATAATTATCAGGAATTAGAAAGATTCTATTTTGATTTAGGCGAGTTTGAAGGGTGTGGGGACGCCCGTATTGATGAATGGTATATTGAAAGTAATAATGATATTTATAGCATGTTAAAGGATAAAGTTGAGAGTTTAGAATATCGTTATTTTGAGGGGGCTGAGCATAATGAGGCTCAATGGCGCCAACGTGTTCCTTTGTTTATGGATTTCTTTTATGGAGGTAATGAAAATGTATAAAATGATTTTATCGGATTTGGATGAAACTTTATTAGTCGATCATCATGTCCCGGAAGTGAATCGTGCTGCTGTTGGGAAATTGGAATCTAAAGGTGTTAAGTTTGTTCCAGCAACAGGTAGGGCTTTTAATATGATTGGAGAAATTCTTCAGGAATTAGGTACATATCAAAAGGCAGGAGAGTATTCTATATGTTTTAATGGTGGATTAATTGTAGAAAATAAAGACAATCACATTCTTTATTTTAATGGTTTGACTTTTGAAGATACGAAGACATTGTTTGACATAGGGAAAGACTATGATGTATGTGTCATGATATTTACTTTGGATTGTTGTTATATATTTAAGGCTGATCCTGATGAGGTTGCTAGAAAAACTGCTCAGAAAGCAAGATTTGAAGTTATTGAGGATTATAATATGGACTTCTTAAAGGAGGCAAAGATAGCAAAAATTCTTTTTGAAAAACGTGATATGCCTTATTTAAAAAAGATAGAAGAAGACTTAGTTGATGTTACCAAAGGGCGTTTTGCAGTTAGTTATTCATCATATCGATATTTAGAGTTTAATCCCTTAGATGTAAGTAAAGGTTCAGCATTGCTATGGTTAGCTGATTATTTAGGAATCAGTCAAACTGAAACAATTGCTATAGGTGATAATTATAATGACACTTCAATGATAGAAACAGCAGGACTAGGTGTTTGTGTAGATGGAGCTACAGATGATATCAAGGCAATGTCAGATTATGTAACGACTGTTGATTATGATCAGGGAGCTGTTGCTGAAGTTATTGAGAAATTTATTGAAAGGGATGGTGAGTTTAAGAATGTATAAGTTAATAGCAAGTGATATGGATGAAACATTGTTAAATGATAATCATCAAATTTGTCAGCATAATATTGATATGATTTTAAAGGCGAAAGAGAAGGGTGTTAAATTTGTTCCAGCAACAGGAAGAGGCTTTATGTCGATCCAACATGATTTGAAAACTTTGGGTTTATATGATGAACTTGGTGAATATGTGATTTCATTTAATGGTGGTGCTTTAACAGAAAATAAAGATAATCAAATATTATTTTTTGAGGGACTTTCTTTTGAGAAAACAAAAGAAATATTTGAGTTTGGATTAGATTGTCATGTTTGTCAACATATCTATACAAAGGATACAGTTTATGTGTTCAATCTATCTGAATCAGAAGCCCAAAGAATTCAGAATCAAAAAGTAGAATGTGTTATTATGGAAGAAAATACAATTGATTTCTTAAAAGATCAGCCAATTTCAAAGATTTTATATCAAAATACAGATGTTCCTTATTTAATGAGTTTAGAACCTCAAATGAAACATATTTGGGAAGGTGAGTGTGCCGTAAGTTATTCTTCTAATCGTTATATGGAATTTAATAAATTAGGGGTAGATAAAGGTGCTGGATTAAAACATTTGGCAGAAATTTTAGGAATTGGCATAGAAGAGACAATTGCTGTAGGAGATAACTATAATGATATGTCTATGTTACAGGTGGCAGGATTATCAGTTGCTGCTGCGAATGCAGTGGATGATGTGAAAAAGGCTTGTGATATTGTAACGAAAGCGGATAATAATCAGGGTGTTGTTGCAGAAGTTATAGAAAGGTTTATTTTATAATTATGGATTTTAAGACAATTATTCAAAATGAAAGGCAACAGCCTTATTACAAAGAACTAGAAGCTTTTGTTAATCAAGAATACGCAACAAAGATTATTTATCCACCTAGAAATAGAGTTTTCCATTGTTTTAATTTTCAAGACTATGATGATATCAAGGTTGTCATTATTGGCCAGGATCCATATCATGAAGAACATCAAGCCAATGGATTGGCCTTTAGCGTTGAGCGAGGTGTACAAACACCACCAAGTCTTGTGAATATTTATAAAGAAGCACATGATGACGTAGGTATTGAAATTCCAAGTCATGGAGATTTAACATCTTGGGCACATCAAGGAGTTTTATTATTGAATACAGTTTTAACAGTACAGGCACACCGTGCAAATTCACATAAAGAAAAAGGTTGGGAAGTCTTTACAAATCATATTATTCAAGCTATGAATCAAAGAGAAAAGCCATTAGTATTTATTCTTTGGGGAAGACAAGCCATTGATAAGGCAAGAATGATAGATCAAACAAAACATTGTGTCATTACGAGTCCGCATCCCTCTCCCTTATCAGCATATCGTGGTTTTTTTGGTTCAAAACCTTTTTCTAAAACAAATCAGTTTTTGATAAGTCAAGGAATACAACCAATAGATTGGAGGATTCAATGATGTTTACACAAGTTGAAGAAGCAATCGCTTATATAGAATCAAAGAGAAATAAAAGAACTGTTGATCAATTTAGAGATACATTAAATAGATGTCATATTCATATGAAACAAAAAAATATGATACATATTGCAGGGACCAATGGAAAAGGGTCAACAGTGAATTATTTAAGAAGTATTTTAAATGCGCATGGATTTCGTGTTGGAACATTTACATCACCTTATCTTATTTGTCATAATGACCGTATTAGAGTAGATGATCAACCTATCAGTGATGAGGATTTATTGAAATATGTTAATCAATATTATGATATCATTGAAGAAGATGGTTTATCTATGTTTGAAATTGATGTTTTAATTATGCTTGCTTATTTTCAGTCTTTAGATTTAGATTATCGTATTATTGAAACGGGGATTGGTGGCTTGCATGATAAGACAAATGTTATTGATCCGATTATTAGTGCGATTACAAATATTGGTATGGATCATCAAAAACAGCTAGGTGAGAGTATCTATGATATTATTAATGAAAAAATGGGAATCATTAAACCTCATCAAATGTTTATTACAAGTGAAGCAAAAGGAACGATTTTAGCACGTTTACAAGAACAATGTGATGTTCAAGAAGCAGTTATGTATGTCGTTCCAGAATATCAGGTTTCACGTTATCCATTCCATTTTAGATATCGAAATATGGCATTTACACTTAAAAATCAAGGAATCTATCAAGTGACTAATGCTCGTTTGGCTTTAACGATTGCCTCTAAGTTAATCACTTTAGATACCCAGTTAACAACATCTGCTATTGAAAATGCAGCCTGGAAAGGTCGCTATGAAACTTTGCCTTATCAAGATGGAACAGTTGAAATTGATGGTGCCCATAATTTGCCTGGAATCAAGGCTCTGATTCAAACTCTACGTGTCAAAAAAGAAGAAAATATTAGTATTATCTTTTCTTGCTTAGATGATAAAGATGTTCAACCGATGTTAGACCTTATGTTAAAAGAAGGTTATACAGTATATTTAACAACATTTAATGATGACAGAGCAATTGATATTACAACAGTTGAATCACAGCCACATTTAATTATTGTTGATAATTTTGTTGAGGCTTTACAGACGGCCTATATCAAAAAGAGTCATATTGTTATTACGGGATCTTTGCATTTTATATCTAGAGTTAGAAAATATCTGGTAGGATTAAAAAAATAAGGATATTGCATTGTTGTATGCAATATCCTTTTTGCTTATCTGGTATTAAAATTAAGAGGCTCATCAAATTCAGCCCAGTCAAAATAGACAAACTGGAAGATATAGTACTTTTGATTTTTAGGATCACGAACGATAAAGTGGTCTCGACCAACTTGTTCAATAGTCCCTTTATAAGCACGGTCACGCCAGTCAGTACTACCAGTATAAGTGAAATAAAACGTTCCAAGTTTTCCAATATTTAAACGTAATATGTTTTCAAGATATGTTTGGGCAGCAATTGGAGATGGTAATGATGATTGAGTTGTTTGACTGCCTTGTAAAATAGATTGATTGTTAGTATCCATAGACCCTCCTACAAGTCACAATTTAATTTCCCACCTGGGGCATAAAAACAATGATTTTTATACCGTCCGGTTAATTGTCCATAAAATTGATCAGGACATGCAGTGTTAGAACCGGGGTTCTTAAACCATAAAGCGCTATAAGCTGGTTCAACACGATAACCGTCGATATTTCTTAATGCGAGTTCACGTTCTTTGGCATTGACTGGTTGATTAAATAATGGTTGGCCAACACCAGAAAAAGCATTCTTCTGATAGACGACTTCAGAAATGTTGCGAGTATCTCTAAAAACATCACAATTTGCCACAACACGATTGACAATGACGTTACCAACCATCAACATACCTTCATCACCTTCGCCTAAGGCTTCCGCTTTCATGATTCTTGCCAATAATTCGACGTCATTCTCGTTAAATGCGATTCTTGGGGACAAGTTCATCACCTCTTTTTACTATATGCATGAAATCAAAATAATTGCCTATTATTTAAAAAATAATGGTACGTTCAACACTATTTTCATTTCATAGAATTTGGCGAATTTTTTCTTTTTGAAAATGACACGAATTTATGTTTTTTTAAAATGCTTTGTGTTAAAATAAAGATATAGGTAAGCACTTTCACATTAAAGTCAAGGAGGAGAAATTATGGGTAAAGAAATTGTTGCAATGATTCTAGCAGGTGGTCGAGGAACGCGTCTTGAAGCATTAACAGCTAAAGTTGCGAAACCAGCTGTGTACTTTGGAGGAAAATACAGAATTATTGATTTTCCATTAAGCAATTGTGCCAACTCAGGAATTGATATTGTTGGAGTTTTGACACAGTATGAATCAGTTTTATTAGGAACGTATGTAGGTGCTGGATCTAAGTGGGGGCTTGATGGAAATAGTTCATTAGCCGCTATTTTACCAGCTCGTGAAAGAGGAGAGGTTGGAGCAACTTGGTATGCTGGTACGGCAGATGCTATATATCAAAATATTAGTTTTCTAGATCAATATGATCCAGAATATGTTTTGATTCTTTCAGGAGACCATATTTATAAAATGGATTATGCAGATATGTTAAATGCACATAAAGCAAAAGGTGCTGATTTAACAGTGGCTGTCTTAAATGTTTCTATGAAAGAGGCAAGTCGTTTTGGAATTATGAATACCAATAAAGATGGTACAATTTATGAATTTGAAGAAAAACCAGAAAAACCTAAATCTACATTAGCATCTATGGGTATTTATATTTTCACTTATAAAGAATTAAGAAAATATTTAATTGAGGATGCTAAAGATGAAAGTAGTAAGCATGATTTTGGTATGAATATTATTCCAATGATGTTAAATGAAGGTAAGAAATTATATGCTTATGAATTTGATGGATATTGGAAAGATGTTGGAACTGTTGAAAGTTTATGGCAAGCCAATATGGATTTATTAGATGATAAGGAATTAGATCTTTATAATATTAAGAAAGATTGGAAAATTTATACTGAAGATACATTGAGTAAGCCTCAGATTATTGGAGAAGAAGCAAGTGTGAAAAATTCCCTTGTTACACAAGGTTGTATAGTCAATGGTGATGTCACTGGTTCTGTTTTATTCAACAACGTTTATATTGGTGAAGGTGCAAAAGTTGTTGATTCTGTGCTCATGCCAGGAGTATTGGTGGAAGAGGGAGCAGAAATCTATAAAGCCATTGTCGATGAAGGTGTTGTAATCAAAGCGAAGAAAGTTGTCAACAAGGAAGCTAAAACAGTTGAACTTGTTAGTGACAACGCGAAATAGGGGGTTAAGAATATGGCAAAAGTAGTAGGATTAGTAAATTTACACTCTGATGTATCTTATGAAGGATTAACGGAAAGAAGACCAGTTGCTTCGGTAAGCTTCTTGGGTCGTTATGGTATTATTGATTTTGTTTTATCAAATATGTCTAACTCAAATGTTGATACTGTTGGTGTTTTGATTAAAGAAAAACCGAGATCTTTATTTAAACATTTGGGGAATGGTAACTCTTGGAACTTTAACTCTAAATCTGGAGGAGTTTCACTTCTCTATAATGAAAAATGTGCAAATAATGCTTTGTATAATCATGATGTTAATAATTTAATTGAAAACATTGCGTTTTTACAAAAAGCAAAAGCTGATTATGTTGTCATTGCACCTGCACATATTATTACAACAATGAATTATGCTGAAGTTGTAGAAGCTCATGCGAAATCAGGAGCTGAGATTACAGTTGTTTATCAGCGTATTAACAATGCAAATGAAGCATTTGTAGGTTCAGATTATTTAAGGTTAAAAGGAAAACAAGTGACTGAAATTAAACAAAACAAAGGAAATCGTAAAGAAAGAAATATTTCTTTAGAAACATATGTTGTGAATGCAAAAGTGTTATTAGAGTTATTAAAGTATGCAAAGAAAATCAGTTCATTCTTTGATTTAAAAGATACTTTGGCATATCTATGTGATGAAAGAAGAATTATGGCTTATGAATATAAAGGATTTGCAAGATGTATTGATTCTTATGAATCTTATTATAAAGTGAGTATGGAATTTTTGGATATGGATATTTCAACACAGGTGTTTAAGAGTACTTGGCCTATTTTCACCAATACAAATGATACTCCACCAACAAAATATTTAAAGAATGCTCAAGTGAAAAAGTCATTTGTTGCTAATGGTGTCATTGTTGATGGTGATGTTGAGGGAAGTATTTTATCACGTAATGTTGTGATTGGTAAAAATGCTGTTGTTAAAAACTGTATTATTCTTAATGGATCACATGTGAGTGCTGGAGCACATTTAGAAAATGTGATAATTGATAAAGATGCACGTATAGAAAAGAAAAAGGAACTGGTAAGCGTAGGTGAGCCACTGTACGTCAAAGAAGGAGATGTTGTATAATGAGAATTGTTTTCGCAACAAGTGAAGCAAATCCATATATCAAATCTGGTGGTTTGGCAGATGTTTTGGGGTCATTACCTAAGGCACTTGTTCAAAAAGGTCATGAGTGTATTGTTGTTTTACCAAAATATCAAGATATGAAGTTGGCTGAGACGTTGGAATATGTTGCAAGTTATGATATTTGGGTAGGATGGAGAAAGTGCTATTGTGGTGTTTTTACTGCAAAGCATGATGGTGTCACTTATTATTTTATTGATAATGAACAATATTTTAGAAGACCAGGTCTTTATGGATATGATGATGATAATGAAAGATTTGCATTCTTTGATTTTGCAGTTTTAGAATTAATGTCACATGTTGATATCAAACCAGATATTTTACATTTACATGACTGGCAAACTGCAATGATTGCAACTCTTTATAAGGAAAGATATGCTTATTATGAATATTATCAGGGAATTAAAATTGTATTTACAATTCATAATATTGCTTATCAAGGAAAATGTGATCCAAAATTATTAAGTGATCATTTTGGATTAGATAATTACTTATATTATAATGGGAATTGTCGTAATGATGGATGTTTTAATATGATGAAAGCAGCTATTTATTATAGTGATGTAGTGACAACTGTTTCACCAACTTATGCTCAAGAAATATTAACAGATAGTTTTGGTGAGGGATTACAAAGCATTTTGCAGATGCGTAGACATGATTTGTATGGTATTTTGAATGGTATTGATTATGAAACTATCAATCCATCAACTGATCCTGAAATTGTTGAACACTTTGATATGACGACAGTTGATGAAAAGAAAGTTAACAACAAAACAGCTCTTCAGGCTGAATGTGGATTACCAGTGAATCCAGATGTTCCATTAATTGGGATTGTTACAAGATTAACTTGGCAAAAAGGTTTAGATTTAATTATTGATCGTATGGATGAATTAATGAAACGTGATGTACAAGTTGTTATTTTAGGTGCTGGAGATCAAAAATATGAGGAACCACTTAAAGCTATGGCAGCTTATCATACACAAAAATTATCTTTGAATTTGAAGTACGATTTCGGATTATCATGTCGTATTTATGCAGGGTGTGATATGTTCTTAATGCCTTCATTGTTTGAACCTTGCGGTTTGTCACAAATGATGTCATTACGTTATGGAACAATTCCTCTTGTTAGAGAAACTGGTGGATTAAAAGATAGTGTTGAACCGTACAATGAATTTGAAAATACAGGAACAGGATTTAGTTTTACAAATTATAATGCGCATGAAATGATGGATATTATTGATTATGCATTACGTATATATGCTGATAAAGAGAAGTGGCAAGGTTTAGTACATCGTGCAATGGAAGCGAAACTTGACTGGGATAAAAGTGCTGATGCCTATTTGAAAGTTTTTAATTCATTGTTAGATTAAGCAAAAGAGATAGGGGAACCTATCTCTTTTGTGTGAAAATAGATTTTTAATTGCTTTCTTAAATAATGTTTAGTACAATAAAGGATGGTAAGGAGGCGGTAAAGATATGCGCGCTTGTTTAAAAGTCGTTACTATTGTCACATTATTATTAACTGTTTTTGCTTGTGGGAAGAAATCTGAGACTGTCTTTTTGGAAAAAGATGGAACGTTATATGAGGTTGCAGATCAAGTTTCGTTTTATTATCCTAAGGATTTTAAGATGGATACATCTGTTGAGAATAAAGCAATTGTTCAATTTGTAAGAGAACAAGAAGTGATGTCATATCAAACAATCATTGATGATACTGATAATGAAATTGATGATATGCCTGAATTATATGCTGGTCAATTAGAGGAAGATGGTGCCATTGATGTTGGCTATAAAAATTTAAAAATAGATAGTGGTTTAAATTGTCAGGAATTTACAGGAACTTATCAATCAACTGGCATTAAATTTAAGCATTTGGTTTACTTTACTGCTAATTCTGAATATGTTTTAAGTTATCAAGCACCACAAAAGGTTTATGATGATGAAATTAGTATTATTTCACAATATCTTAATTCTTTAAAGGTTCATAAAGAGGAATAGACTTGATAAATAAAAATGAATTTGTTATAGTATAAATAAATTATAGGTGAGAATGATAAAATTATGAAGTTTAAAGAGAGAGTCTGATGCTGGGAATGACTTAATGAATGATTTTTGATGCACTAACCTGAGTCTTTTGAAAAGAAAGAACGTGAACTTGCGTTAAAAGTGTGAATTAAGCATATGATAAAGTGGATAGACACAATGTGTTCTTTATCATCTGCTTTTTTATTTATAAGGAGGTCATTATGAAAGTTTTTAATACATTAACAAATAAGAAAGAGGAATTTGTTCCAATTAAACAAGGTGAAGTGAGTATTTATGTCTGTGGACCAACAGTTTATAATCATGCACATATTGGCAATGCTAGACCACTCATTGTTTTTGATATTCTCAGAAGAACATTTGAATATCTTGGCTATAAGGTGACATTTGTTTCTAATTTTACTGATGTTGATGATAAAATTATTAAAGCAGCAAAGGAAGAGGGAATTACAGAAAAGGAATTAACAGATAAATATATCAAGGCTTATAATGATATAAGAAGTGGATTGAATTTGCTGTTTCCAACATACTCACCACGTGTAACTGAAACAATGCAGCCGATTATTGACTTTATTCAAAGTTTGGTTGACCAAGGTTTTGCTTATGAAGTTGATGGAGATGTTTATTTTAGAGTCACAAAGATAAATGAATATGGAATGTTATCAGGGATTAAAGTAGAAGATTTAATTGCTGGAGCAAGTGAGAGAGTTGATGAAAATGATAAAAAAGAGTCATCAACTGACTTTGCGTTGTGGAAGAAAACTGATGAAGGGATTCAATTTGAAAGTCCATGGTCTAAAGGAAGACCAGGATGGCATACAGAATGTGTCGTTATGATTAATGATATTTTTGATGATGGACGTATTGATATTCATGGTGGTGGGCAAGATTTGAAGTTTCCACATCATGAAAATGAAATTGCTCAATCTATGGCGTGTCATCACCATCCAATAGCTAATGTTTGGATGCATAATCAAATGATTAATATTGATAATCAAAAGATGTCAAAATCATTAGGGAATGTTTTGTGGGCTAAAGATTTAATTGAAACGTTAGGATGCAATGTTTTTAAATGGTTGATGTTGTCAACTCATTATCGTAATCCATTAAATTTTACTGAAGAAGTTTTAACAAGTGTCAAAAAAGAAGTTGAAAAAGTTGAAAATGTTTTAAAACAGACATCTCTGTATTTACAAGTTCAACATTATCAGCAAGAGGAATATTCAAAAGAAACTGTTGACACTATGGTTGAGGCATTAAGTGATGATTTAAATACATCATTAGCACTTACTCAAATATTGAATCAAGTAAAGGTTTTGAATCAATCTATGCGTGTAAAAGATAAAGATAATCAAGTTATTTCAAGAGAATATCAAACATTAATTCAGATGTTAGATGTGATGGGCTTTGTTCATGAAATGAAGCAATTAAGTGATAATGATATTGTGCTATATGAAAAATGGTTAGAAGAAAAAGCGAATAAGAATTTTGATAAGGCAGATGAATTAAGAGGTCAGCTTCAAATGAGAGGAATTATTTAGAATGAGACCAGAATTGATAAATCCATTAGCTTTGGCTTATTTAGGTGATGGTGTTTTTGAGGTTTATGTAAGAGAATATTTAATTGTTGACCAGGAAATAACGAAACCTGACTTATTGCAAAAGGCAGCTATTCAGTTTGTGAGTGCTAAGGCACAAGCTGCTTTTATGAAAGAGGCGATGCTTCATGAGTGGGTAGATGAAGATGAAATTCGTATTTATAAAAGAGGACGTAATGCTAAGAATACGAGAGTTATGAAAAATACAAGTGTGATTACGCATAATCAGTCTTCAGGGTTTGAAGCATTAATTGGTCATTTGTATTTATTAAAGAAAGAAAAAAGGATTCAAGAAATATTTGAGTTATACAAAGAGTTTGTAATGAGAAATTTATGAGATGAATTTGAGACGAATTTGAGACAAGTAAAGGGGTAAAATATGAGACAATATATTTATGGTAAAAATACAGTTTTAGAATCTTTGAAGGGTGAAAAGCCAGTTTATGAGATTTATATGATGAAGAATGCTAAAGATGAAAAACTTTTATCTTTGGCTAAAGCAAAGAATGCAAAAGTGAATATTGTTGCTCATAAGGGTGTCTTAAATCAGCTTGTTGGAAATGTTGTGCATCAAGGTGTAGTGGCTCAAACAGAAGGGTATGGATATTCTTCAATTGATGAAATTATTGATGCAATTCCTAAAGGGAAACAACCACTATTATTGATGTTAGATGGATTGGAAGATCCACATAATCTAGGAGCCATCTTAAGAACGTGTGATGCCATAGAAGTTGATGGTGTTATTATTGGTAAAAATCGTAGTGTTGGGTTAACTTCGACAGTTGCGAAAGTTTCTACTGGCGCCATAGATTATGTTAAAGTTGCACAAGTTACAAATTTATCAAGAACTCTTGATGATTTAAAAAAGCGTGGCTTTTGGGTTGTTGGTTGTGAGTTGAATGAATCACAGGACTATCGTGCTATCGATTACAATATGCCACTTGTTATTGTGGTGGGGTCAGAAGGTTTTGGAATATCGAAACTAGTAAAATCTCATTGTGATATGAATGTTGTTTTACCAATGACAGGACATGTGACTTCTTTAAATGCATCAGTTGCGACAGCACTTATTCTTTATCAGGTATATAATTCTCGTCACCCTTTCAAGTAGAAAGGAGGTAACGTGGAACGTTACATAAGCGATGATGAATTGGTTTATTTGATGAGGTGTGGAAGTGAAGCAGCTCAAGAAGTATTATATAAACGTTATTATCTTATTGTTAGAAGGTGGATATTCCCATTTATTGGGTACTCACAGGGAGAATATGATTTTGAAGATTATCTTCAAGTGGCTATGGCGTGTTTTTCTGGATTATTAGATTGTTATCGAGCGGATCAGAAGACAAGTTTGAAAACATTTATGTATCATGTGATGAGGAAGAGGATGCTTTCTTTTGTTTATCAAATGAAAAGAAAACAATTGAGCCGTTATTTTACATTTGTATCATTGGATGAAACAGTATACCCAGAAGATGAGATGCAATTTGCAGAATTGATTGGTGATCCTTCTTGGCAATATCAACCGTCTTCAGTATTGAAGATTAAAGAAACCGAGGAAGAATATCAGTTACGTGTAAAAAAGGTAGCTTCCCCCAAAGAATTGATGATTATCCGTTATATTCATGATGGTTATCCTCAACAAGAAATTGCAGATATCCTTGATATTTCTGTAAGGAGTGTCTATAATGCAGTATATCGGTACCATAAAAAGTCTAAGCCATTGACGAGTCAAAATAAATGTGTTAAATTATAATAACGGAAAAGGAGTGATAGGCATGAAACAAAAAGTGATTTTAGTTTGTACAGAATGTTTGTCACGTAATTATTCAATTACAAAAAATAAGCGTTTGAATGTAGAAAGATTGGAGCTAAACAAATATTGCAAGAAATGTGGAAAGCATACTTTGCATAAGGAATCGAAATAGGAGGATGGACATGAAACTAAAAGAGTGGTTCACACTTAAGGGTGTACGTAGTGAAATCAAGAATATTCATTGGTTGACTAAAAAAGAATTGGCATATAATGCTATGGTTGTATTGGTATTCTGTTTTTTATTTGGAGTTTACTTTTATGGTAGCGATGCAATTATCGCTGTAATTTTGAAAGCATTGGGGATGAATTAGTATGCCAGGGATGAATGAAGAAGGAAGACGCTGGTATGTTGTCAACACATACTCAGGTCATGAAAATAAAGTTAAAGAAAACTTAGAAAAACGTGTTGAATCAATGGGACTTCAAGATTGTCTGTTTAATATTGTTATTCCTGAACATGTTGAAACTGAAATTAAAGATGGGAAAAAGATTAATAAAACAAAAAATATGTTCCCAGGTTATGTTTTGGTAGAGATGATTATGACAGATGAAGCTTGGTATGTTGTCCGTAATACATCAGGTGTTACAGGATTTATCGGTTCGTCAGGTGGTGGGGCAAAACCTTTCCCATTACAAAAACATGAAATTGATCCAATTCTAAAAAGAATGGGAATTCAAACGACACAACTTGAAATAAACTATGCTGAAGGTGATGAAGTGAAAGTTTTATCAGGTCCTTTTGCTGGTAAACAAGGGAAAGTTGAATCTATTGATCGTGAAAAAGAAGTTGCAACTGTTCTTGTTGATTTCTTGGGAAATGCAACACCTATGGAAGTTGAATTGATTCAATTAGAAAAAGTAGAATTATAATAAGACACTTAAGTGTCTTTTCTTTTTAAAAAAGTTTGATAAATTCAATAAAAATGCTTGCATTATTGAAATGATTGTGTATAATAATTAATCGACGCAATATGTGTTACTATGCGTGGGAGGATTGACATCCAACTGACCACAGCACGGACAAATTTTAATAGGAGGTGTGTCGCGTGAGCAAGAAAGTCGTAAGAGTTATGAAAATTCAATTCCCAGCTGGTGGGGCAAAACCAGGTCCAGCTTTAGCAGGTGCTGGTATTCAAATGCCAAAGTTCTGTACAGCATTCAATGATCAAACAAAAGATCGTATGGGTGAAACTGTACCAGTTGTTTTAACAATTTATGATGACAAGAATTTTGATTTTGTATTAAAGACTGCTCCAACTGCTGAAATGATTAAGAAAGCATGTGGAATTAAGAAAGCAGCTTCTGATGCTAAGGTAACAGTCGCTACATTATCAGCTGATAAATTAAAAGAAATCGCTGAATACAAAATGCAAGATTTAAATGCAATCGATCTAGAAGGTGCAATGAAAATTGTTGCAGGTACTGCTAGAAACATGGGTGTAAAAGTTGAAGGCTTAGATGCCTAATTTAATGAAGAGGAGAAAAGAAAATGGCTAACAAAGGTAAAAGATATCAAGAAGCCGCTGCTCTTATTGAAAAAGGTAAAGCATACCCAATTGAAGAAGCAGTTGCTTTGGTAAAGAAAACAAGTAATGTAAAATTCGATGCAAGTGTTGATGTTGTATTCAAATTAGGATTAGACACAAGACATGCAGATCAACAATTACGTGGGGCAATTGTATTACCACACGGAACTGGAAAAACAAAAAAAGTATTAGTTATCACTCAAGGAGCTAAAGTTGAAGAAGCAAAAGCTGCTGGAGCTGATGTTGTTGGTGGAAAAGAAATCTTGGAAGATATCCAAAAAGGATGGTTAGATTTCGAAGTTATGATTGCTACACCAGATATGATGGCTGAATTAGGTAAATTAGGTCGTATCTTAGGACCTAAAGGTTTAATGCCTAACCCTAAAACAGGAACAGTAACTATGGATGTTACAAAAGCTGTTCAAGAAACAAAAGCTGGTAAAGTGACTTATCGTACTGATAAAGATGGTAATGTTCATATGCCAATTGGAAGAGTATCATTTGAAGATGCTCAATTAGCAGAAAACTTTAAAGTTGTTTATGATTTATTAGTTAAATCTAAACCATCTTCTGCTAAAGGAACTTACATGAAAAACGTCGTTGTTTCTACAACTATGGGACCAAGTGTAAAAGTTCAGTCTTCTTTATAATAAGAAGATCATAGATTATCGCAATCAATATACCGTAGACAGCAACGGGGAAACCTTAATCATGTTGCCGAGGTGATATTGTCAACTCACATTGACAAACTCCCTCGCTTTTACGTGGGAGTTTTTTAACGGATATATTGTTGCATATATAAAATTATATAGGAGGTGTAACAATGTCAAAAGAAATTATTGAAGCAAAACAACAAGTCGTTTCTGAAATTGCTGAAAGCTTTAAAGCTGCACAATCTTCAATCGTTGTTGAATACCGTGGATTAACAGTTGCTGACATGACTGAATTACGTAAAGCATTAAGAGCTGAAAACGTTGGATTCAAAGTCTATAAGAACAAATTAGTTCAAAGAGCTGCTGAACAAGAAGGTATGAATGAATTAAACGAATTCCTTGTTGGACCTAACGCAATTGCTTTTGGACATGAAGATGCGGTAGCTCCTGCTAGAATCTTAGCAGAGTTCGCAAAAGGACATGAAGCTTTAGTGATTAAAGCTGGATATGTTGAAGGTAAATTCTTACCTCAGGAAGAAGTTATGGCAGTGGCTAAATTACCTAATCGTGAAGGTATGTACTCAATGTTGCTTGCATGCATGAAAGAGCCAGTTGCTAAAGTTGCAAGAGTATTACAAGCTGTTGCAGATGCAAGAGGAGAAGCAGCACCCGCTGCTGAATAGTTAATTAAAAATTATTAATGGAGGAAAATAAAATGGCAAAATTAACACATGAAGATATCTTAGCTTACTTAGAAGAAGCTACAATTTTAGAATTAAATGATTTAGTAAAAGCAATCGAAGAAAAATTTGATGTAACTGCTGCTGCACCTGTAGCTGTAGTTGCTGGTGATGCTGCTGCTGCAGATGCTGCACCTGCTAACGTAACAGTAACATTAACTGATGTTGGTGCTACTAAAGTTGCAGTTATCAAAGCTGTAAGAGAAATCACTGGTTTAGGATTAGTTGAAGCTAAAGGTTTAGTAGACAAAACTCCTGCAGAAATCAAGAAAGATATTCCTGCTGAAGAAGGAGCTAAGATTAAAGAACAATTAGAAGCTGCTGGAGCTAGCGTAGAAGTTAAATAATTGTTATACAAATAAAAGCCCTACTTAAGGGCTTTTTTTCTAGGAGAAAAATATGTCACATTATTATACAAACAATGTTGATTTAGAAACTCATGAAACACGTATTCCTTTTCAATATCGAAAACATCAATTGACTTTTATAAGTGACATTGGTGTTTTCTCAAAGGAACGTGTAGATTATGGATCAAGAGTCCTATTAGATTGTATGGACATTCAAGCAAATCAAAGATCGTTATTAGATGTTGGATGTGGCTATGGAACTTTAGGGATTTCTTTGAAGAAAGAATATCCATGGTTACATGTTGAGATGGTTGATGTCAATGAGCGTGCAGTTCATTTGGCAAATCAATCATGTCAATACAATGATGTTGAAGACATAAAAGCTT
>OATT01000543.1_pt1 | contig 34870 bp, 29 predicted proteins | sample 1476071 | NCBI WGS metagenome assembly OATT01 (sample SAMEA2579989, study PRJEB22360) | human gut metagenome | biome: human gut; feature: human-associated habitat; material: faeces | place: Denmark | collected 2008/2010 | reverse complement strand
ATCACGCACCCAGTCAAGAGCCGCCCGGCTCTCCTCGCCCAGATGCTCTGCCATCTCTTCATTGCCCTTTCCGCCTCCGGCTGCCAGGGTATCTGCGATGTAGCTGTCCACAGTATCTTCAATTCCGGCGTCAGACTGCTCCTCTGTATCGGAAGCGTTCATGCAGCTTCCTGACAGAGTTTTTTCACTGCTGCCCAGCACTAAAATTTTGGCCGGATCGGTTCCTTCTGCCACTGCCTGAATCGCTGCCGCCATACCGGCCGGATCGCCGCCTGCAATCACAAGATCCGCGTCTTCCATGAAAGCTGTCTGCTCTGCCTGCGTGCTCTCCTCCACAGCCTCCTGGGAAGCTTCCGCCTTTGTTGTCTCTTCTGCTTTATCTCCTGTACTCTGGCTGCTGCACCCTGTCAGGGCTCCCACTGCCAGAACTGCTGCCGCCCATGCGGCCAATGATTTTTTTCTCATAAATGATGCTCCTCTCCCGGAAGAAATCTCTTCCGTGCAAAATAAAAAAGTTCAATTGAACTTTCCTTCTTCCGTGACAGCATTCTATCACAGGAAGCAGGTCAGATCAATTGAACTTTTATTAAGGTTCTGTTCTAAATCCAAATTTTTTATGAATTTTTTCTGTACTGGACTTAGAATCCACTTTCTTAACAGCAGAGATCCGCAATCACCTGGGCGAAAATCTTAGCGCTTAAAAGCAGCTCGTCAACCACGGCAAACTCGTCTGCGCCGTGCATCCGGTTGTCTGTCTCCGGAAGAGCCGCTCCGAAAGCCACGCCGTTCTTTAAGTCGTGGACGTATGTTCCGCCTCCCATGGAAACGCACTCTCCTTTGCGTCCCGTGTACTCTTCATAGGCGCCAAGAAGCGTCTTTACAAACGGAGAATTGCCGTCTACGTGGTGAGGCGGCAGCATTTCCTTTGTAAGCACCGTAATGCCGTGCTCTGCCATCTTTTCTGCCACCGGCTTTAAGACATTGTCTTCATTGCCGCAGATAGGCGTCCGGCTGTCGAAAATTCCGTGCATCCGGCTGTCTGTGATCTCCAGAATATCAAAGGCCAGAGTAAGAGCGCCTGAAAGCTCGTCTGCCATGGCTACTCCCAGAGCTTTTCCCTCTGTGTCTCCATGGGGAATCAGCTCTGTCAGAGAACGGATTACCTCCATCTGTCTGCAGGCTGCAAACGGAAGTCTCGTAATGAGAAGCAAAAGCGCGGTAGCCGCGTTCTTTCCCTCCTGGGGAGTGGAAGCGTGGGCTCCGGCTCCGCAGGCCGTAATCTCCAGACATCCGTCCTTTCCTACCAGCTCAAAGGAAACTCCCGTCTCCTTCTCCACCTGGTTTCCTGCCTCGCGCACCATATCGTCGTCCAGCCCTTCAAAGACAGCGTAGGCCTTTCCTGGAACCACGTTGACCTTTGTGCCGGCTGTGACAGATTTCACTCTTGGAAGCGCCTGGGACGGCTCAAACTCAGCCTCAAATTCGCAGTTTAAATGGCCTTTCTCAATATTTACCACCGGAAACGCTCCGTCTGGAGAAAAGGTCATGGGAGCTTCCTTCTCCACTGCATAGTAATGGGCGATATCGCTGCTTCCACATTCCTCGTCCGTTCCCAGGATCAGGCGCACCCGCTTTTTTAATGGGATATTTAATTCCTTTACCGCCCGCATGGCGTAGAGAGCCGCCACGGCCGGTCCCTTGTCGTCTGCTGTTCCGCGTCCGTAGAGCTTTCCGTCCTGCTCCACCGGTTCAAATGGCTTTGTCACTGTCCATCCCTCTCCCGCCGGAACCACGTCCAGATGGGCCAGAATATCTAACTGGCTCTCCGTTCCGCCAAAATCAACCGTTCCCACATAATTGTCATAGTTTGAAATGGAGAAACCGTAGCCCTCTGCCATGGACAGGGCTGTCTCCAGGGCGCGGCAGGCTCCCTCTCCATAGGGCATGCCCTCCTGATAAGGCATTTTCTCGCTGTTAATGCGGCACAGCGTCTTAATGTCCTCCAGCATTTCTCCCCTGTGACTGTCAATATATTTCTCGATCTCTTCTCTGTACATCCGATCCTCTCCTTTCCGGAAACCTTCCCTCAGCTGTTTCCTCTCTCTTTCTTTCCCAGAGTCTCTATTTCAGCATTCCTGCTAAAATCTCGTTGACTGCCTTGCCGTCTGCCTTTCCCTTCACCTTCGGCATCAGAATCTTCATAATGGCGCCCTTGTCGGACTTCTTCGGCTCCTCGATGCCAAGCTCGGCCAGCACTCCGGCGATCACCTGGCGGATCTGCTCCTCTGTCAGATCAGCCGGAGCAAACTCCTCGTATACGGCCAGTCTGGCAGCCGCCTCGCTCTTAATATCCTCTCTGTCTGCAGGAGCGGTTTCCATCGTCTCTTTCGTCTGCTTGATCTCCTTCTTGACAATGGCGTTCTCCTCCTCCTCTGTCAGAGGCTCCCTCTTGTCAATCTCCGCGTTCTTCAGCGCGGACAGCAGCATGGAAAGAGAATCCTTTCTCGCCTTGTCCTTGGCCTTCATGGCCTCCACCATCGCTTTTCTCACCACATCAATTTTGCTCATGCGTCTACCTCCTGATGTTTTTATCTTAATCCCGTCCAAACTCGCTTAACACAAGACCTGGATTTCTGTCGAGAACCATTCCGACGCTCCAGCTGTTGACGAATAAGAGCAGAGGATTTCCCTTTAAGTCCTTAATTCTCTTCATATCAGAGGTTCCCTGAATCTTAGCCGGATCGATCTCCTCCTTATTTTCAATCCAGCGGATGTACTCGTATGGAAGCTTCTCCAGCTTGACGTCCACGTTGTACTCATTTTCCAGACGGTAGGTCAGAACCTCGAACTGAAGCTCGCCTACCACGCCTACAATGATCTCCTCCATTCCAGTATTGAACTCCTGGAAAATCTGGATTGCGCCCTCCTGGGCAATCTGGTTGATTCCCTTGATAAACTGTTTTCTCTTCATGGTGTCCATCTGGCGCACCCTGGCGAAATGCTCCGGCGCGAAGGTAGGAATTCCCTCAAACTGCACCTTGTCTCCAGGCGCGCAGAGAGTGTCTCCAATGGAGAAAATGCCCGGATCGAAGACTCCGATAATGTCTCCGGCGTATGCCTCCTCCACAATCTTTCTGTCCTGGGCCATCAGCTGCTGGGGCTGGGACAGGCGGATTTTTCTGCCGCCCTGCACATGGTTTACCTCCATGCCTGCCTCAAATTTGCCGGAGCAGATACGCATAAAGGCAATCCTGTCTCTGTGGGCTTTATTCATATTGGCCTGAATCTTGAATACAAAGGCGCTGAACTTATTGTTAAACGGATCTACCTGGCCTTCCGTAGTCTTTCTTGGAAGAGGCGGCGTCGTCATTTTCAGGAAGTGCTCCAAAAAGGTCTCCACGCCGAAGTTAGTCAGAGCCGATCCGAAGAAGGCAGGAGACAGCTTTCCTGTGCTGACCTTCTCCATATCAAACTCCTCGCTGGCACCGTCAAGCAGCTCGATGTCGTCTAACAGCTGGCTGTGATAATCGGCTCCTACGACAGAATCCACGTCGTCTGACTCCAGTTCAAATTCTCTGGAAGCCACCTCTTTCTGACCGCCCATAGCGGCTGTAAAGGTAGTGATTTTCTTCGTATTTCTGTCGTAAACTCCCTTGAAATTTTTGCCGCAGCCAATGGGCCAGTTAATCGGGCACGTCTTAATGCCCAGAACGCTCTCAATCTCATCCATCAGCTCAAAGGGATCTCTGGCCTCCCGGTCCATCTTGTTGATAAAGGTAAAAATCGGAATGTTCCTCAGAAGACATACTTTAAACAGCTTGATGGTCTGGGCCTCCACACCTTTGGAAGCGTCGATGACCATAACGGCGGAATCGGCCGCCATCAGAGTACGGTAGGTATCCTCTGAGAAGTCCTGGTGTCCCGGCGTGTCCAGAATGTTGATGCAGTAGCCCTCGTAGTTAAACTGGAGCACAGAGGAGGTAACGGAAATTCCTCTTTCCTTCTCGATCTCCATCCAGTCGGAAACAGCGTGCTTGGTAGCCTTTCTGCCCTTTACCGTACCGGCCAGGTTAATGGCTCCTCCGTAGAGCAGAAACTTCTCTGTCAGAGTAGTCTTTCCCGCATCCGGGTGGGAAATAATCGCAAAGGTACGTCTCTTTTTGATCTGTTCTGTTGTATTTTCTGTATTTGCCAAAATGGTCTTCCTCCATATTCTGTCGTGATTCATTTACATTTTCAGGAAAAAACAGACACCTCTTTTCAGGTGTCCGTTTTATTCTATTATGAAATATAAGGAAAGTCAAGGCCGTCTCCAGCGTTCCAGAAAGGCTTCCGCCAGCTCTGCCCAGGGTTTGCAGCACTCTTCCACATAGCTCCCTCTTCCGTCGGAGGTTTCCTTGTCCGTTCTCTCGTCGGCCAGAGCCAGGCCATGGCGTCCCTCTGGAAACAAATGGGCCTCCGCGCTGACTCCTGCCTTTTTAAGGGCCGACAAAAAGAGCAGCGAATTTTCTGCCGGAACGGAGGTATCTGTGAAGGTATGCCACAGAAAAACCGGTGGAACGTGGCTTCCCACCTGCTTTTCCAGGGACAGCAGATTAAGAAACTCCTCTCTCTCCTCCCCCTCAAGCTCTCCCAACAGCGCGTCAAAGGAGCCTCTGTGGGCGTATTCTCCGGAGGTAATCACAGGATATCCAAGGAGCAGCCGATCCGGACGGATCAGGAGCGAAATGTCGGCCAGACTGCTCTCTGAAAAAATCGTCTCGTCTCTTCTGAAATTGTCTCCTGCCGGAAACTGCACCTGCCGTTTTACCAGGGCGGACAGAAATTCCTGGTTCCAGAACACTCCCAGGCTGGCTGCCAGATGGCCTCCTGCGGAAAATCCCATGACAGCTACCTGTTCCGGGATAATATTCCACTCTGCGGCCCTCAGGCGCACCATGGCCACTGCCCCCGCCAGCTCAAGCAGAGCCGTGGGAAAGCTGTCCGGCGCAGTGCTGTAGCGGAGCACAAAGGTCTGATACCCCTTGGACAGCAGCTCTAACGCTACCGGCTCTCCCTCCCTGAACGAGCAGAACTCATAGCCGCCTCCCGGACAGATCACCACTGCCGGCCGTTTCTGAATCCTGCACTCCTCCCCGGAATCCTGGAGATAGGCAGTCAGCTCCGCTGTATGATCCGTTTTCTTAAACGCGCCGTTTTTCTCTATCTGAATCTGAATGGTTTCAATTCTCACAATCTGCGTCCTCCCTCTGTATCTTTGCGCCTTATTATAGTACATCTTTGCGTCTGATACAAGCCCGGGCCGCGGCGGGAGCAGGAAGGGCCATACTGGAAGAATATACAGGCCCGGCGGTAATGGGAGGCTTTCGCAGCAAACCGCGGGACTGCATATTCTTCACTCCCCGTCTGTCAAGGGGCAAAATTTTTTAAATTTCCCTGCTCCCGGTATATTGTCCCTGAAAAACGGAAAGCCTGATCATGGACAAACAAAGAAGGAGGCTCTCTTTATGGCACTGAATAAAGTTGAAATCTGCGGCGTAAATACATCGAAGCTGCCCCTGCTCACCAACGAAGAAAAGGAGGAGCTGTTCGCCCGAATCCTGAAGGGAGACAAGGAAGCCAGAGAACAGTATATTAAGGGAAATCTCCGCCTGGTTCTCAGCGTCATCCAGCGTTTTTCAGGCAGCAGTGAAAATGTGGACGATCTGTTTCAGATTGGCTGCATCGGCCTGATTAAAGCCATTGATAATTTCGACATTACCCAGAACGTCCGCTTCTCCACCTACGCGGTTCCCATGATTTTAGGGGAGGTGAAGCGGTATCTCCGGGATAATAATTCCATCCGCGTCAGCCGTTCTCTCCGGGACACTGCCTACAAAGCCATCTACGCCAGGGAAAGCCTGACAAAGAAAAATCTGAAGGAACCGACTCTCTGTGAGATCGCAGAAGAAATCGGCGTCAGCAAGGAACAGGTAACCTATGCCCTGGATGCTATTCAGAGTCCGGTCAGCCTCTATGAACCAGTCTACACAGACGGAGGCGATCCTCTCTATGTCATGGATCAGCTCAGCGACAAGAAAAGCTCGGAGGAAAACTGGGTTGAGGATATTTCTCTGAACGAGGCCATGAACCGCCTTCCTGAGCGGGAGCGCCACATCATCGATCTGCGTTTTTTTGAGGGGAAAACTCAGACAGAGGTGGCAGAGGAAATCCATATCAGCCAGGCCCAGGTCAGCCGCCTGGAAAAAAATGCCTTAAAGGCCATGCGTGCCTACCTCAGCTGATCCGGTATTTCCTGAGAGCGCACAGGGGATTCTGTCTTTCAGGAGGACATTCAAACATGAAAAGAGACGTTTTCTGCCAAAAATCAGCGGAACACGTCTCTTTCTTCTGGTTATTCATATTTTACAATCTCTTTTTTCAGCCGCTTCATGATCTTTTTCTCCAGTCTGGAGATATAAGACTGGGAAATTCCCAGCAGATCCGCCACTTCCTTCTGCGTCATCTCGTCTCCGTCTGCGTTGTTGAGTCCGAAGCGCAGCTCCACGATGGTTCTCTCCCTGGGAGTCAGATGGCTGATGGCCGTCTTTAAGAGATTTCTCTCTATCTCATCCTCCAAATCACGATAAATCACATCCTCGTCTGTCCCCAGAATGTCGGAAAGCAGCAGCTCGTTTCCATCCCAGTCTACATTTAAAGGCTCGTCAATGGAAACCTCCAGCTTTGTCTTGTTGTTTCTCCTCAGATACATTAAAATTTCATTTTCAATGCACCGGGAGGCGTAGGTAGCCAGCTTGATATTTTTCCCTGTGTTGAAGGTGTTGATCGCCTTAATCAGCCCTATGGTTCCAATGGAAATCAGATCCTCCACTCCCACGCTGGTATTGTCAAATTTTTTTGCTATGTACACAACCAGCCTCAGATTGTGCTCAATCAGGCTGGATTTGGCCTCCCGATCCCTCTCCGTTCCCAGCTCTCCCAGCACTCTGGCTTCTTCCCTGCTGTCCAGGGGAGCCGGCAGAATGTCCGTTCCTCCAATGTAGTGGATTTCCCCTTCTCCCGGCATTAACAGCGCCCGGAAAGTAGGCAGGGTTTTCATTCGAAACCGGCTGGGCGCCGCGGCTTTCATGATCATGATTCTCTCCTCCTGTTTTATTTCTGCTCGCCTGTTTTTTTCTGCAAAGCTCTGGAGAAAGCGAAACTGCCTGCTCCCAGACCTCTGTGTGCAGCAAAAGTCCATAGCTTCCGTCTGGCGAAAGGGGCGTTTTGGAGACGGCAATCAGAGGCCGTTTGAAATATCTCTTCTGGCCGTTTAGTTCTATTCGGATTCCGTCCGCCGCCGCCGCAGGCAGCATTCCATTCTCCCTCCCCACGCTTCTGTAGGGGATCAGAGACGTCCCTTCTGTCCCGTCAAACAGTCCGTTCAGGGCTCCCTCCCATATTACGCTGACCGGGCGGCGGAAAATCGGATCGTACAGCTGGTTGCCTGTGTCTAAAAATGCCTTTACCTGTATCTGTCTCCCTTTGCAGACGAGAACGGTTTCCGCCCTGCAGCTTCTGAGCCGTTTCTCCCTTCCTGCTGCCTCCCACAGAAAACAGGCAGAAAAGCACACAAATCCTGCTCCGGACAGGAGCGCTAAAAAGGGAAGGCAGCTCTGAGCCATCCCCTTCTGTCCATCTGATACAATACCATAGACAGCCCGTTTTAAAAGCGACAGACCTCCTGACATCAGAGCCGACGTCAGATAAAGACCTCCCGCCTGATGAAGCAGGCTCTTTGGCCGTCTTTCCCGGTAAGCCAGATACACCATGAGAACGCTGACCGGGCCGAAGGCAAGCATCAGCTGAAATCCCTGTTCCGGGACAACAAACGGACTGACGCAGGCCCACAGCGCGCCTGCGGCTGCTCCAGCGGCAATTCTTCCGGCCCGTATGTTAAGTCCCATCAGCTTTCCCGTCATTACCAGAAGAAAACTGTCTAACAAACCGTTTTGGATCAATACCACATCCAGGTACAGTCTGATTTCTGTCTCCAGCTCTGCCACCCCCCTGTCTGACAGAGTCTATTATAAGGGACAGCTCCCTCAGAATTTGTCAAACGGCGGGGGAAAATCCTGTTTTTTCATTGTCAAAGTTCGAGAAGACTCCTCCTTTTTCCGCTTGTCCCGGCAAAATCTGCGAAAAGAAGCAGGAAAAAGGCAGAAAAGAGAATACAAAAAAAGCAGGACGTTTCCCGGCTCCTGTGAGCTTATGGAAAACGTTCTGCTTTCTTTCATTTCACTTTGAAATGCTGCTTATGCTTTTTTATCTCTTATGCTTTAAGAAATCAGGAATATTTATCTGTGTCTGTCCCATCGGTCTGTAGGACGGCGCTGGTGAAGGCGCCGGAGCTGGCTCCTGCTGTCCCGGCTGTGTTAAAGAAGGGGACGGCTTGTAAGACGGAGACGGCTGGCGGAATCCTGCCTGAGACGGCTGAGCTGCCGTAGCTGCCTCTCTGCCTGCTGCTGCCACGGAAGTCTGCTTCTTCTGGAACGGATTGCTTCCGAAATTAGTCATGGCCTTGGCAACCGGAGTCGCTGTCTCCTCGTCCAGGCCTGTGGCAATGACTGTGATGGAAGCCTCGTCCTGAGCGTTCTCGTCGTACATAGCGCCGAAGATAATGTTCGCATCGTCGCCTGCCAGCTCCTGAACGTAGGAAGCTGCCTCGTTAGCCTCGATCAGGCTGATATCTCCGGAAATATTGATAATTACATGGGACGCATTCTCAATGGTGGTCTCCAGAAGCGGGCTGGATACGGCCTGCTTAACAGCCTCGATGGCCTTGTCGTCTCCCTTGGCATGTCCGATTCCAATGTGAGCGATTCCCTTGTCAGTCATAACCGTCTGAACGTCTGCAAAGTCCAGATTGATCAGGCCAGGAATATTAATTAAATCTGTGATTCCCTGAACTGCCTGCTGAAGCACTTCGTCTGCCTTCTTTAATGCGTCCGGCATAGTGGTTCTTCTGTCCACGATCTCCAGAAGCTTGTCGTTGGGGATTACGATCAGAGTGTCCACGCAGCTCTTTAACTTCTCAATGCCCTGGATGGCGTTATTCATACGTGTCTTGGCCTCAAAACGGAACGGCTTCGTTACAACGCCGACTGTCAGGATTCCCATATCCTTAGCAATTTTAGCCACAACAGGAGCTGCTCCTGTTCCGGTTCCGCCGCCCATACCGCAGGTAACGAACACCATATCCGCTCCCTTTAACGCCTGGGCTAACTCCTCCTGGTTCTCCTCAGCTGCCTTCTCGCCGATCTCCGGTCTCGCGCCTGCGCCCAGTCCCTTGGTCAGCTTCTCGCCGATCTGCATGGCTGTGGTAGCCTTGCAGAACTGAAGTGCCTGCTTATCTGTATTGATACCGATAAACTCAACGCCTGCAATGTTCTCCTCGATCATGCGGTTTACCGCGTTATTTCCGGCTCCGCCCACGCCTACTACTATAATTCTGGCGGCATTCTCTGCTTCATTTATCTTAATCTCTAACAAGAAAACTTCCTCCTTCACTCACATATCTGCTGTTTTTTGCCTGCATTTGCGCCTTCTGATTTCAGTCTATCTAATACTATATTTTATTTTAGGAAAAATATCAACTGTTATTTTGCCGAATTTATGATTTTCACACCAGTTCAGCCATGGGAACGGGCCGCAATGCTACGGCTCATTTTTCTGGAACCGGTACATGGGATTGGAGTTTGTCTCGTCGTATGTGTCCAGGTACAGCGTTCCGTCCAAATCAGAATACTCCTGAATAATGTCGCTCAGCTCCGCTATCTTGCCGTTCATATCCTTTTTATCTCCCAGCTCGACTCTCAGATTCCCCACTGTGACCACAGCCTGTCCTCCGCTCTGGTATCGGATCCCGTCGGCGTGGATCTCATAGAGAGAGAGAATCTGGGTCAGGTTCAGAATATCCTCGAAAATATCCTTATTCTCTACGGGAAGGGGCTCGTGAAGCACTACATGGCCAAACTTCAGCCCCTCTATCTTCGGTATTCCAGGCAGAATTTCGCTTGTGCTCTCCACAATAATTCCGTCTTTGTCAAAGTACAGGTTGCTGTTCATGTAGGACACATAGCCTACCATGCTTTTTTCATATACAATAATCTCCACTTCATTGGGACCTCTGAATACTATCCTGTAGTCTTCCACAAACGGAAGCTTCTTATGAGGCCTGAACTGATACTGGAAATAACAGTAAGCGGCGTTTCGGCTGATTGGGGAGTCAAATATGGTCTGTTCAATCTCCTCAGCCGTATATCTTGTATTGCCGCTTACCTTCACCTCCGTAATCCGCAGAGATACCACGGTAACAGCTTTGACAAACCGAAGAGATCCCCGGGAAACACCTAGGCCCGCCAGCACGGCCAAAGCTGCAATCAGGCCTGTTTTTCTTCTGTGTCTGATATATGTCCTCATATCTGTACCTCCTGCCGGAACTGTTTCATGCCACTGATTCCCGATACCAGAGCCTTCCTCCCAGACTGCTTAAATCGCGGCAGATATCCTCGTATCCCCTGAAAATGTATTCTGCCTGCTCTACGAACGTGGTTCCCTCTGCCGCCAGGCCCGCCGCCACAAGGGCAGCCCCGCCTCTCAGATCACAGGCTCTGACACGGCAGCCATGGAGGCGTCTTCCCTCTGCCACCTTTGCCAGTTTTCCCGATATCTCTGCAGCCGCCCCCATCTTGTTCAGCTCCAGAGCCGTCTTAAAACGGCTTTCAAAAACCGTTTCCTCCACCATTCCCCCGCCTGAAACGCTCATAAGAGCCAGCAGCGGAGACTGAAGATCCGTAGGAAAATCAGGATACGGGCCTGTCTTGGCGCAGATCCGCCCAAAAGGCCTTTGGCTCCGCAGGTAGATTCTGTCCCGCTCCCGATAGACCACGGCTCCTCCCTCCTCCAGGAGAGCCGTCAGGCTTGCAAGCTCCTCTGAGCGGATTCCGGAAATCTCAATCTCTCCTCCCGCTGCAACCGCTGCAATCAGATAGGTTCCCGCCACAATCCTGTCTCCGTCTGCCCGCACTGTACAGCCATGAAGAGGAAGCCCTCCTGTAATCCGGAGATGAGAAGTTCCGACGCCCAGAATCCTGGCCCCCATCCTGTTTAACATATGGCAGAGAGCCGCTATCTCCGGTTCCCGCGCACAGCCGGATAAAAAGCTTTCTCCCTCAGCGGCCACAGCGGCAAAAATGGCATTTTCCGTAGCGCCCACGCTCGGATAGGGAAGCTGTACTTCTGCTCCTGACAGCATTCCTCCCCTTCTCTTCAGGGAAGCCGTCACTTTCCCGGTTTCCTTCTCCTCCTCAATCTCCGCCCCAAACTGCTTCAGCGCCTTCAGGTGGAGATCAATGGGCCGTTTTCCAATCATGCAGCCGCCTGGATAGTAAATGCAGGCCTTTCCCTGCCTGGCCAGCAGCGGCCCCAGAAGAATCACCGATGAGCGCATTTTTTCCATGTCCTCTTTCCTGACGCAGCTTCCGGAAAGGCGCTCTGCGTCAATCGTCAGCCGCCCGCTTTTATCCAGAGTACAGCTGCATCCCAGGGAAGAGAGTATTTCCATCATACAGCGGACGTCCCTGATACCAGGAACGTGTTCAATCACTGTGACTCCCTGATTTAAAACAGCGGCGGCCATCATGGGAAGCACAGCGTTTTTAGACCCCTGAACGGACAGTTCTCCTCTCAGAGGCCCTCCTCCAACAATCTCGATTTCAGCCAAGGCAGCAGTTCCCTTCTGTTTCCTTATATTATCCTATGCCCGGCTTCCTGTTTTTGTGACAGCTGGACGCCTGAAACCGTCTGGTAAAAACCGATAAGAAGAAAGGGAGGATTTTCCGCTTTATTTCTGAAGAAAATCCCCCCTCTCCGGCATCTACCCCTCCAGTTTAATCTGGTTGGAGACGCTCAGCACCATTCCCATCTCCAGCATCAGGAACAGAACCGAGGTTCCTCCGTAGCTGATAAAGGGAAGCGTAACTCCTGTGTTTGGAATCGTATTCGTTACAACGGCGATATTCAGAATGACTTGAATGCCGATATGGGCCATCACGCCCACCACAAGCAGAGAACCCATGAGATCCGGCGCGTTGCTGGCGATTACCATAAACCGGTAGATCATAAACATGAACATAAGAATCAGAAGCGTCGCTCCAAACAGGCCCAGCTCTTCACAAATGATGGAAAAAATCATATCGTTCTGGGGCTCCGGCACAAAGCCAAGCTTCTGAAGGCTCTGTCCCAGTCCTCTTCCGAAAAAGCCGCCGGAGCCGATGGCGTACAGACCCTGGAGCGTCTGATATCCTGTGTCCGTAGCCGTCGGATCCACCCACGCGGTGATACGGTCCAGCTGATAAGGCTTTAACAGCCTGACTGCCACCAGGGCCTTTCCTATGTAGGGCGACACGGCAATCAGGCCTATGCCAGCTCCCGCGCAGGCAAAGAAGGGCCACTTGATCTTGCACGCCACAAACAGCACTACAAATACAATGCCGCAGGTGATGATTCCGGAGCTTAGGTTATTCTCTGTAATCAGCAGAGCCGGGACGCCGCACCAGATGATGATGGCCCGCACATTCCGAAATTCATTGATCTTAAGCCCCATTCTGGAAATCACAACTGCCAGAAACAGAATAAGCGAAATCTTTACCAGCTCTGTGGGCTGAAACTGAATCGGGCCAATCTGAAGCCATCTCTTCTTTCCGTGGGATTCCACGCCAAAGAGCATGGTGGCAATCATACAGGCCAGGGACGTGAAGTAGCCCAGCCAGGTAAACTTGGCAAACCAGTGATAATCCATTTTTGAGATAAACAGCATCACTACCGCGCTGCCCGCTGCAATCATGCCCTGGCGCTTCACAAAATACGCAGCATCCCCCAGCATCAGCTGCGCCCGGTAGGAGCTGGCGCTGTAAATCATAATAAGCCCGAATATCGTCAGAAACACGACGGACAGAAGAAGACTGTAATCGTAGAACCGATGGGGCTTTTTCTTCTTCTTTTTTTTCGGCGCGTCAGCCATCTTACCACTCCTTACCTGTGTCTGCGTCTATCTGCTTCATTCCTAGAGATTTCTCACATATTCCTTGAACATGCGGCCTCTCTCCTCATAATTATTAAACATGCCCCAGCTTGCGCAGGCCGGTGAAAGAAGCACGTTGTCCCCGGCGTTGGCGTAGGAGGCGCACACCTGCACCGCTTCCTTTAAATCCTCCGCATACATGATGTCGGTAAAGCCATGCTTTTTCGCGCACTCGGCAATCTTATCCCTCGTCTGTCCGATCAGCACCAGGTAGCGCACCTTGCCGCCGAAGCTCTCAATCCACTCGTCATACTCTGAGTGCTTGTCATAGCCTCCGGCGATGAGAAGCGTGGGCCCCGGCATGGCCTTGATCGCCTGCATGGCCGCATCCGGGTTCGTTCCCTTGGAATCGTTGTAATATTTTACTCCAAAGCGCTCTGTGACAAACTCAATTCTGTGTTCAACCGCCTCGAAGTGCTTCACCACCCGGCGGATGATCTCCATGGGCACGCCCATGTTCATGCTGACAGCCACAGCGGCCATGACGTTTTCATGGTTATGGCGGCCTAACAGCTTCAGATCGTGGATATTCACAATCTCTATCACGGTTTTGTCATCGTTCTTATATACGATCATATCGCCGTCCAGGTAAAGGCCCTTCTCCAGTTTCTCCCGGCTGGAGAAGTAAACCACTCTGCACTTCAAGGTCTCTCCGAACTCCCGCAGCACTGGATCGTCGTGGTTTAATACGCAGACGTCCTCCTCCTTCTGGTTCTTTGTGATGCCTTCTTTGATCTCGATGTACCGCTCCATCGTCTTATGGCGGTCCAGGTGATCCGGAGTGATATTGAGGATCGCGCTGACATTGGGCCTGAAATCCATAATCGTCTCCAGCTGGAAGCTGGAAACCTCCGCTACCGTTACAGACTCATCTGTCGTCTCCAGGGCGTGGGCTGTGTAGGGATCTCCGATATTTCCCACTACAAACACGCTGTCGTAAAAAGCCTTCATAATCTCCCCTGTCAGAGCCGTGGTAGTGGTTTTTCCGTTTGTTCCCGTAATTGCCGCCAGCTTTCCCTTAGCGCAGTGGTAGGCCAGCTGGATCTCGCTCCAGATGGGGATTCCCGCCTGCTGAAGAACGGACACGAAAGGAGCTTCCAGGGAAATGCCCGGGCTGATAATGGAGAGCTCCACGCCTAAAAGATCTGTGCGGTCTAATTTTCCAAGGACAAAGCTCACCTTTGCCCCCTCGTCAAATTTCTGTCTCAAATCCTCCTCGTTCAGCTTCTCATTGCCGTCGTAGAGGACAACCTCTCCTCCCATGCCCAGAAGGAGCTTTGCCGCTGCAATGCCGCTGATTCCGCTTCCTGCTACCAATACTTTCTGACTCATTGTCCATTTCCTCCTATAATCCTAAGTATGCAATCAGACAAAGGATTGCTGTTATAATAGAAAATACTGCGACTACTCTTGTTTCAGACCATCCGCACAGCTCAAAGTGATGGTGGATAGGCGCCATCTTGAAGATGCGCTTTCCACCTGTGCTCTTAAAGTAGGTCACCTGCATGATCACAGACAGCACCTCTACCAGATAAATCAGGCCCACCAGAGCAATGAAAATGGGCATCTGCATCATAAAGGCGCTGGCCGACACAAAGCCGCCCAGAGCCAGAGAACCTGTATCTCCCATAAACACCTTGGCCGGATACACATTAAACAGCAGAAAGCCCAGAAGACTTCCCACTACGGCTCCTGTAATCGGGCTGATTCCTGTATTCTCTCCAATGGCCACAATTGTGAAGAAGGTAGCCACCAGAATGGTGACGCTGGTGCACAGTCCGTCCAGTCCGTCTGTAAAATTCACTCCGTTGTCCGTTCCAAGAACAATGAAAAACAGCGCCGGAACAAACAGCCACAGCGGAAGAGCCAGGAAAAATCCGTCGTCAAAGCCTCCTGTAAAGGGAATCAGCATGGAAGTTCCCACCTCGCTGCTGCTGATCAGATAGTAGGCAAAAATTCCCGTAATGATAATCTGGCCAAGCAGCTTCTGCTTGGGGTTCAATCCCTCGGACCGCTTCATCACAATCTTAATGTAATCGTCCAGAAAGCCGATCACTCCGAATCCCACTGTCATAAACAGAATGGGAATAATTTTCGGATAGTCCTTTATATAGAGTAACGAGGTAATCACGACGGAACCTAAAATTACAATCCCACCCATAGTGGGCGTGCCCTGCTTTTTTAAGTGGGCCTGGGGGCCGTCCTCCCTCACCTGCTGCCCGAATTTGAGCTTGTGCAGAAAGGGAATTACAATCGGGCACATAACTGCGCTGATAATAAATGCCGTGATAACCGCAAGAATTGTCTCATTTACCATGTCACACCTCAGATTCTTATGTAGTCTTTTGTTGAGCTGTCCTAGACTCCTGATTAGTATACGTCTTTTTCCCTGAATAATCAACTGTTACTTTGGTCCCGTTCAATCCCCAGATAGGGCAGAATATTGTCGAAAATCCCGCCGATGACAGGGGCCGCAATGGTGCCTCCGTAATAAATTCCCTCCGGCTCGTCGATGGTGATCAGGGCGATGACCTGGGGATTGTCAGCCGGCGCGAAGCCCAGAAAGGAGGAAATATATTTTTTTCTGCTTCTGGGCAGCTTTTCCGAGGTAGCGGTCTTTCCTCCGATCCGGTAGCCTGAAACTCTGGCGTTTTTTCCGCTTCCCTCCGCCACTACCTGTTCCAGAATATAGCGCATGGTTCCGCTTGTCTCCTCTGAGAGAATTCTTCCCTTTTCCTTACTCTCAAATTCATGGACAAAGCCTGTGGATGGATTTTCCACCTTTACGGCGAAATGGGGCGTCACCCGGTTTCCCCCGTTGATGATGGAGGAGGCTGTGGCAATCAGCTGGAGAGGCGTAATCTGGAAGGACTGTCCAAAGGACACCGTTGCCAGCTCCACTGCTCCCATGTTCTCCTTCCTGTGCATGATAGTGGCCGCTTCTCCCGGCAGATCCACCCCTGTTTTTCCCATGAGGCCGAACTGTTCAAAATATTTGTAATAGCGGTCCGTTCCCAGACGCTGTCCCACGTCAATAAGCACAGGATTGCAGGAATTCATCATCCCCTGAAGGAAGGTCTCCCCTCCGTGTCCTCCCGCCTTGTGGCACCGGATTCTCCGATCCTCCACAATCCGGAAGCCCGGACAGGAAAAGGTGTCCTTGAGCGTAACGACTCCCTCCTCCAGCCCTGCGGCGGCTGTTATAATCTTAAAGGTCGAACCTGGCTCGTAGGTATCGTTGATGCAGGGATTTCTCCACATCTGGTTTAACAGCTCCTGTTTTTTATCCGCACCCGCAGGCGGCGCGCCTGCCGGCAGAGTGAAGGGATCGTTTAAATTAAATTCCGGCACAGTGACCATAGACAGGATCTCCCCGTTCTGTGGATTCATAATAATCACAGAAACCTGATTGGCCGATTTCTTCTCCATCACCTGGAGAGCCGCCTGCTGGGCGTACTGCTGCAGATTCACATCCAGGCTGATAGTCAGATCATTTCCGGCCACCGGCTCAATCCTGTCCTCCGCCGCGTTCTCAATCTCCACCCCCGCCGCGTCAGCCAGAGTCAAAATCGTTCCGTTCTGTCCTTTCAGCCACTCCTCATATTCTACTTCCAAGCCGACGATGCCCTGATTGTCGCCTCCTGTGAAGCCGAGAACGCGGGAAGCCATCTCATCAAAGGGATAGTACCGTTTATAGTCCTCGTCCACCTTCACTCCGGCCAGTCCCATATCGCGGATTCGATCTCCTGTCTCCTTGTCTACATTCGTCCTGATAATCTCTCTGGACGTATACTTTTCTACCTTCTTTTTTACTTCCTCAGCCGGAAGAGAAAGCTCTCTGCTGAGAACCTCCGAGACTTTCTCCGGTTCCTCGATCTGGTTGTGGACCACCGATACGGTGCATACCGTCCTGTTATCGGCAATCACCGTCCCGTTTCTGTCTAAAATCCTGCCTCTGGCCGCCTTCAGCGTCCGCTCTCTCTGGTGGAGCTCCGTCGCCATGGAGCTGTATTCGTCTGCTCTGCAGGTCATAAGAAAAAACAGCCTTCCTGTCAGGCCTGCCATCCCAAGGCATAAAAGCCCGCACAGGAGAGCTATTCTTTCTCTGTGCCGTGTCCTTCTCTGCTCCATACTGTGTCTCTCCTGCGTAGAACGCTGTCCCGATTGATACAGTATATTGCCGAAAACACATTTTATGTATTCGTATCCGCTTTCGCCTCTGAAGGCTTTTCTGCTCCGCCGCCATTCCCGCTGGCAGAGCTTTCTGCCGCAGGAGCCTGGGACGGCGCCTCTGTGCTTCCCTGGGACGGCGCTGCTGTCTGCCCTTCTGGGGGAGCAGACTCTGCAGACGGATCCCCCGGCATCAGCTCCGGATACTGGACTCCCTCCTCGATAAATTCTTCATCGTATACAGGATAGGTCTCGCCGTTTTCATTGGTCGGAGCTTCAGAGGGCGCCTCCGTCTCCCCGTTGTTCTGGCTGGTGATTCCCTCCGGAAGATCTGCCATCTCCTGATCCGCCGGCGCTGTCTCCCCATCCGGGAATACGTTCATATAAGGAAGGACCTCCGCCATAATCTTGCTGAAAATCTCGCTGGCAAAAGTGGAGTGGGCCTGCTCCTTTCCCTCCAGATGCGGCGTATCAATCACCACATAGCACAGCACCTGGGGATCGTGGGCCGGAGCGTATCCGATAAAGGATACCAGGTAGTTGTTGGCTGAACGCGGATATTTCTCGGCTGTTCCCGTCTTTCCCGCAATCTCGTAGCCCTCTACGGCGGCAGCTCCCGCTGTTCCGCCCTCTCCTGATACCGTCTGGTAAAGAGCCTCGTTGATGTAGTCGGAAGTCTCCTTGGAAATAGTCTCCCGCACCAGAAGCGGCTCTTTTTTATCCACCACAGAGCCCTGCTCATTTAAAATCTGTTTTACCACATGAGGCTGGTAGTAAGAGCCTCCGTTGATCATGGAAGCGTAGGCCGCCGCCATCTGAATCATGGTGCAGTTATAGTTCTGGCCGAAGGAGTTGGTGGCCAGATCCGTATCAGGAGTTTTCCGCCGTGTAGATCAGGCTGGCCGCGTCTGCCTCTCCCGGCAGGTCGATGCCTGTCTTCTGTCCAAAGCCGAAAATGCTCTGGTACTTGGCGAAAATATCCACGCCCTCCATCCTGGAAATATTCATCATAACTACGTTGCAGGACTTCATCAGTCCCTGCATCACGGTAGTAGGACCGTGGCCCACGATTCTGGAAACGCAGTGGATATCGTGGCCTCCGATAGACAGAAAACCGTTGCACTGGAACGTCTCGCTGCCGTTGATAATATTCTCCTCCATGGCTCCTGCTACCGTAAAGGCCTTCTGGGGAGAACCTGGCTCGTACGTATCGTTGACGCAGAAATTACGCCACATCTTGTACCATGCCTCCGATTTGGCCTTATCGTCCATGGCGTTAATCTCTTCCTGGCTGTAGTAGCCGCTCAGATCGTACGGGTTGTTCAGATCGTACCGGGTGCTGGTATCCATGGCCAGGATCTCTCCTGTCTTCGGATCCATGACAATAGCCGCCGCCACGTTGCTTCCGATGCCAGCCTGCCACTCGTCAATGTATTTTTCACATATTTTCTGAATATTCAGATCAATTGTGGAAACAACCGTATTTCCATTCTGGGCCGGTTTAATCACGCGCTCCAGGTTGGAATCCGATGTCAGGTAGCCGTACTCTCTGCCGTTATTTCCCACCAGGGAGCTGTTATAATACTGCTCGATTCCTCCGGAACCGGCGCTTCCGTCCTTCTGGGCGAAACCGATGACATTGCAGGCAGTGGATCCGTTGGGATACACTCTCCTGTACTCGTCCTCAAACCAGACGCCCAGAATTTTTTTCTGCTCGCTGTTCTTCGTAAAGGCCTCGTTTCTGGCCTTGGACTCGGTCTCAAATTGTTCCTTTTCCTCAAAGGTCATCTGTTTTTTATACCGGATATAGGAGCTGTCCTTCTTTCCCGTGATCGTGCTCCGCAGATCCTCCGCGTCAAAGCCGAACAGCTCTGTGAGCAGCGCAATGGTAGGCTCCACGCACTCCTTTTTCTCATCCTCGTACATCTGCTTCGGATCGAGAATCAGAGTGTACACCTTCTCGCTGGTGGCCAGGTAGGATCCGTTCCGATCCACAATGTCTCCCCTCCGGTAGGGAATCGTCCTGCTGTCGTAATCCTGGTGGGATAAAACCATCTGCGTATAGTCCTCGTTCTTGTTCTGCACCATGGTATAGAGAATCACGGTAAGAGCAATTAAAGCCAGCATCATCACCAAGACGGTAATGGCCAGCTTTTCCTGCATGTATTTTCTGAATGGCTGCTTATTATTAGTGCTCTGGGACATCTTCATACTGTCTTACATACTCGCTTTCTGTTTTATCATACAAAAGAATCTGATCCTTATTCGCATAAACCATCCCCAGTTCCTTTGTAGCAACGTCGTAAATGTAATCCAGATCCACGTAGGTATTGATGCTCGTCTCCAGCGCATCATTCTCGGCCCGCAGCGCCTCCACCTCACGTTCCAGCTTCTCAATATTTCCCAGACGGGAGGTAATGGAAGATCGGAGAGCCAGATACTGCATACAGATAGCGAGGGTAATTATCGCTGCCAGAGTCAGCGCCATCACGTAGGGCGCGTCCATCTGCAGGGCCTTCTCCCTGTTTCTCCTTACAATATGGCTGCGCCTGAGATGATCCTCAGCCTGCTTCTTCCTCTGCGCTGCCTCGCGGCTGCCAGACCGGCCCTTCCCGGCCTGCTTTACTTTTCTAACTGTATTCCCATCCGTATATGTATCATATACTCGATGCCTTTTTGCAGCCATAGGTCCTCCTCCTCTTTTTGCAGGGCATCTCCTGCAGCGCTGTCTGCGCCGCTATGCTCCTGCCTTTTCAAATACTCTCAGCTTGGCGCTCTTTGATCTCTTATTAGCGGCCAGCTCCTCCTCCGAGGGCAGCACAGGCTTTCTCGTCACTACCCGCCCTTTGCTCTTTCTGCCGCACATGCACACCGGAAACTCCGGTGGACAGATGCAGGGATTTTCATTTTCCCTGAACTTGTTCTTTACAATTCGATCCTCCAGAGAATGGAACGTGATAATCGACAGGCGGCCGCCTGGATTCAGCAGATCGATCATCGTATCGATGGACTGCTCCAGCACCTGAAGCTCGCGGTTCAGTTCAATCCGGATGGCCTGAAACGTCCGCTTGGACGGATGGCCTCCGGTGGCTCTCACCTTGGCGGGAATCGCCGCCTTAATGATCTCCGTCAGCTCGCCGGCCGTCTCGATCTCTTTTTCCTGTCTGGCTTTCACAATATGCTTTGCAATATTCTTGGCAAAGCGGTCTTCACCGTAATCTCTGATGATGCGGTACAGCTCCATCTCGCTGTAGCCGTTCACAATATCCTTCGCAGTCTGAGTATTTCTCTGATCCATCCGCATATCGAGAGGCGCGTCGTCCTCCCGGTAGGTAAAGCCTCTGTCAGCCGTGTCAAGCTGATAGGAGGAAACTCCCAGATCCAGGTAGATTCCATCTGCTCCCGATATCCCCTGGGACGCTAAAGCGTCCTTTATATTCTCGTAATTCGTCCGGATCACAGTAACCCGGTCTCCGTATTCTTTCAGTCTCTCCCCGGCTGCCGCAATGGCATCCGCGTCCTGGTCAAGGCCAATCAGCCTCCCCTGTTCTCCCAGCCGGTTCAGCACCAGAGAGGCATGGCCTCCTCCTCCGAGAGTGCCGTCCACATAAATGCCGTCAGGCCTGATATTCAGGCTGTCCACCGTCTCGTACAGGAGGACCGATGTGTGTGAAAATGTCATATCCCAAGTCCCTCCATATTCTCGGCAATATCTTCCATGTCATCATAGACATTCTTCTCTTCCCAGAGCTGCCGGTTCCATATCTCAATTCTGCTTCCCACTCCCGCCAGCACTACTTCCCTCTCAAGATGGGCGAAATTTCTCAAAACGGCCGGTATCAGAACTCTCCCCTGCCTGTCCACCTCGCAGTCCGAAGCGCCCGCCAGGAAGAAACGTGTAAATTTTCTGGCATTCTGGTTCGTCAGCGGCAGGGCTCTCAGCTTCTCCTCAAAGGCAGCCCACTCGGCATTGCCATACACAAATAAACAGCCATCGAGTCCCTTTGTCACGACAAACTCATCTCCCAGCTGTTCTCTGAACTTCGAGGGCACAATCAGACGCCCCTTCCCATCAATTGTATGGCTGTACTCTCCCTTAAACATAGAACCACCTGCAGGCTGACGCCGCCTGGCTTCTGCGGAACTCCACACAGCCCCACTTTCCGCCACTTTCTACCACTTTATGTTATAATACTAGTACATACGCAGAAAAATAGCAAGGCATTTTTCAAAAAAATTATGTAAATTAAAACCTGCAAAACTGCCCTGAGGCGTTTTCTGTACAAACAAAAAACGGGCCCCGCCATATCGGCAGCGCCTGCGCGTTAATATCCTGCTACAATATACTGATTCAGCAGCTGATCCAGCTCTACGCTGTAGCGGTAAATCTTTCTGTATTCCTCCCGCTGTTCAATGCACTGATCCATCTTTTTGCGAATTTTCTCAATTTGCTCCACTAACTCTTCTTTCGCATTTGCCATCGCTATTCTCCTTTGATCCCTGTTTTTAACTTTGATCGTTTCCAGATGATGACGGCTGATGCTGCAGCCACTAAAACCATGGACAGAGCCTGGGATACCGGAATTCCTGTGCCGAAAAATAAAAGCTGATCCGTTCTCAGTCCTTCGATCCACGCGCGGCCAAGTCCATATCCCAAAAGATACATCCACAGGATTTCTCCATCAAATTTTTTTCTTTTGCGGTACCACAGAAGAAAGGCGAGCACTCCCAGGTTCCAGACTGATTCATAGAGAAACGTCGGATGAACCTGAATATACTCCACTCCGTTTTCCACAATTCTGTGGTCTAACAGCTCCTGGGAAATCATGGAAGGATTCACCAGGGACATCTTAAGTCTCATGGCCAGCAGGCTGTCCGTATAGCCTCCAAACGCCTCGCAGTTAAAGAAGTTTCCCCAGCGTCCGATAATCTGGCCTGTAATCAGTCCGATGCACCCGGTGTCTGCCATCGAGAAAAACGAAACCTTCCGGACTTTTGTAAACACAATCAGAGTCAGGACTGCGCCGATGATTCCGCCGTAGATGGCCAGCCCGCCGCCCCGCAGGTTGAAAATCTCAATAGGGTTGTCCTTATAAAGCTCCCAGTCAAAAATGACATAGTAAAGTCTGGCTCCTATGATGGAAAAAATAATCGCATACAGCGCAAAATCCAGATAAAGCTCCGGATCCTGCCCTCTTCTGCGGGCGTCTTTCTGCGCCATATAAAGTCCGGCCAGCATTCCGATTCCAATGATAATCCCATAGAAAGCAATCTCAAAGCCTCCTATGGAGATACTGTTCCTCAGATGCTCAATGGTTATACCAAGATGCACAAAGCTTACATCTGCGCCTTCTGTCATATAAGCTCTCCTTTCGATGTAACTTTTATTTTAAGTCACGTTTCAACAAAAATCAAACACATTCTCTCGACATTCTGCTCTCTTTTTCGACACGAAATTCCATCTTTTAGCCAATTCCCTTGTAGGCAATTCCCAGAATGAACACTGCGATGGTGAGCGGGACGTAAAGATACTTAGCCAGAGCGCCGAACCAGGCCGGAACCGCAGCCTTTCTTCCCTCAGACAGCTCCTCCTTGATTTTCTTATATCCGAATACATAGTAGACGGAAACGGCTCCCAGAACCGCTCCAAAGGGCACCACGATAATGGTGATAAAGTCCATCCATTTTCCCACAAACGGTTCCGGCTCCAGGAAAATGCCTACGCCCAGACAGATGGCTCCGCACAGAGCCACAGCCAGACGGCGCGGAATCTGGAACCGGTGCTGCCAGCTCTCAATCACCGCCTCGAACATGTTAATCAGGGACGTAATTCCAGCGAACACGACAGACAGGAAGAAAATCACTGAAAAAACCTGTCCCATGGGCATCTGGGAAAAAATCTTTGGAATTGTGATAAACATTAAGGCCGGACCGGAACCAGGCTCGATGCCGAAGGCGAACACTGCAGGCATAATAGCCAGAGCGGAAAGAAGAGCCGCGATGGTGTCGAACACTGCCGTCCGCATGGAAGCGCCGATAATATCGGCGTTCTTATTTAAATAGGAGCCATAGACAATCATGCCGGATCCTGTGATGGAAAGAGAGAAAAAGGCCTGTCCCATAGCCATTACCCAGGTATCCACATTTTTTAACTGCTCCCATTTGGGGACAAACAGAAAGCTGTAGCCGCCCTCCGCTCCATCCAGAAAGCCGACTCTCACCGCCAGAGCGGCAAACAGGATGAAGAATACCGGCATCATAATCCGGTTGGCCTTCTCAATCTGAGCCACTGAACCGGTCAGCAGGATCGCCACTGTAATCAGCACAACTGCCAGATGCCATGGAAGGCTTCCAAAGCTTCCTGTGGCCTGGGAAAAATATTCTGCTGAATCGGTACTCAGAATCGTTCCCGTCAGAGAACCTCCCAGAGAGCGGAGCACCCAGCCGATGATAATGGAATAGCCGATGGCGATTCCTAACGATCCGATTAACGGAATCCAGCCAATGATCCGCCCAATTCCTTTTTTCCAGGCCGGAGCGTCCTTATCGTCCCCTCCCCAGCACAGCTCGTAGGAGCCAAGCGTTCCTGTTCTGGCTCTTCTTCCAATGGCAAACTCGGCTGACAGCCCTGTCAGGCCAAACAGCACAATAAAAAAAATGTATGGCACCAAAAATGCCGCACCTCCGTATTGCCCAAGACGGTATGGGAACATCCAGATATTTCCCAGGCCCACCGCCGAGCCAACGCAGGCCAGTACAAAGCCCAGCGAGCTGCTGAAGCTTCCGTTTTTGTGACTCATCTAAAATTTCCTCCTTTGCTACTCCGCTTTAAATCATTAAATCGACCGCGGCAGTCTACAATACCTCGATCTCTTATCTTAATATATTGGGAAAAGAAAAGCAAACATTTTCTCTTTTCTTTCCCTTTATTCTATGATATCCTTATTACATGGCATCACACAGCATCTTCGCAGGAAAGGCAGACCGCCTCCTGTGTGCTGACGTTAAGCTGAAGGAAGGATAAATACTATGAAATTAGGAATTGTGGGTTTACCCAATGTAGGAAAAAGTACCCTGTTTAACTCTCTGACCAAGGCCGGAGCAGAGTCCGCCAACTACCCCTTCTGTACCATCGATCCCAACGTGGGCGTAGTTCCCGTACCGGACGAGAGACTTCAGAAGCTGGCTGCGCTCTACAACTCTGCCAAGATTACGCCGGCTGTCATCGAATTCGTAGACATCGCCGGACTGGTAAAGGGCGCGTCCAAGGGAGAGGGCCTTGGAAACCAGTTCCTGTCCAATATCCGTGAGGTGGACGCCATTGTCCATGTAGTCCGCTGCTTTGAGGATCCCAATGTCGTTCATGTAGACGGAAGCGTAAATCCTCTCCGCGACATTGAGACCATTGACCTGGAGCTTATCTTCTCCGACATGGAGATTCTGGAGCGTCGCATTGCCAAGACCACTAAGAGCGCTATGGGAAATAAGGCTCTTACAAAAGAGCTTGAGATCTTAAAAGCCATGTACGCCCATCTGGAGGAAGGCAAGTTAGCCAGAAGCTACGAGACAGAGGATGAGGACGAGCTGGCATTTATCGCCACTTTAAACCTTCTCACCTGGAAGCCTGTTATCTTCGCAGCCAATGTAGCAGAGGATGATTTATCTGACGACGGAGCGTCCAACGAGTACGTGCAGGCAGTGAGAAATTTCGCCGCTGAGAACGGCAGCGAGGTATTCGTCATCTGCGCTCAGATTGAGCAGGAGATCGCAGAGCTGGACGACGACGAGAAGAAGATGTTCTTAGAGGATCTGGGATTGACTGAATCAGGACTCGACAAGCTGATCGCAGCCAGCTACCGCCTGTTAGGCCTTATCAGCTACCTGACAGCTGGAGAGACCGAGACAAGGGCATGGACCATCAAGGTAGGCACCAAGGCTCCTCAGGCAGCAGGAAAAATCCACTCTGACTTTGAGAGAGGCTTTATCAAGGCCGAGGTTGTCAATTATCAGGATCTCTTAGACTGCGGAACCTACACAGCCGCCAAGGAAAAAGGCCTGGTCCGCATGGAGGGCAAGGAATACGTGGTAAAGGACGGGGATGTGGTTCTCTTCCGCTTCAACGTATAATTTATAAATAAGGATCTCAAAATCCCCGGCGCTGCCGTCCTGTCACAGACATGCAGCGCCGGGGATTTCCTTTTGCTTTCTATTCTGACTTTCTAAGCCGCAGCTCTTCGCTGCCGCCTCTGTGCCGCGAAGAAGCTTTAGTCGTCTAACTCGTCCTCGCTTACCAGCTCGTCGTACTCCTGCTCGTCTAACAGCTCGTCGAAAGCGTCAGCCACGATCTCGTACTCGTCATCGTCCTCGATGTTCTCCAGATTCGGAGCTCCATTCTCGTCCTCTGTGTAGCGGTACAGATAAACCTCGCCCTCCTCGCTGTCCTCGTCGTCCATCGGAAGAAGGGCAATATACTCCTTATCTCCCGCAGGGAAGATTGTGAGGACTACGCACTCCAGCTCTCTTCCATCGTCCAGAGTGAGGGTGACTGTCATCTCCTCCTCATTTTCTGCATCCGGGTTTACGTTCTTGTTCTCAGCCATAGCGTTCCTTACCTTTCCATATTTTATCGGTGTACACTAATGCTATCAGAGACAACCGGAAAAATCAAGTAAATTTCTCATTTTCGTCATCCGCCTGATTTTCCTCTCCGCGCTCTTCCTGCTCCTCCTCAGCGGCCTCGTTTCTGTAGCCGGCCATCTGCTCCAGAGTCGTCCTGGAAACGGCTTTTTTCGAGAAGTAGACGCTCATAGCCCGGTTCAGCTTCACCGTCATAGACGCCTGTCTGTTAAACAGAACATAAATGCAGAATACTGCCTCGAAAAACTGCATGGCCATTCCTGCGATCATGGTAAATATCACAGCCGCCGCCACCGCTCCGGGCGCCGCCGCTACCAGCCACGGAGCGTTGCTCAAAAGTCCCGCTCCCCCGATTCCAAGGCCGATTGCCCTGGCCGCCAGCATTAAAGCAGCTACTCCCCATCCGGACTGCAAAAGAAGGGTATACCAGAAATAAAACACGGCCGTACTTAAAAGATTTACCAGGCCTTCTGTCACATCCAGACCGCACAGCGCGCACAGACCTATGTAAAACAGGCTGTATATCACTCTCACTCCTGTAAAAATTTTGACAAAAGTATACAGCTTCTCACGCTCGTCCCGGTAGCCTGGATACTCCTCGTCCATCCGGGTAATGTATTCCTCTCCCATCTCGTAGGTAATCAGGCGCATCTGCGGCCTTTGTCTTCTGTTCATGTTTTTCTATCCTTTCCCGCGTCAGAACTCTATTCCTCGTCTGGCTCCTGTTCCCTGCTCAAACGGATGCTTTCTGCACAGAATCTCCGACACATAGTCTGCGGCCTCCGTCATCCTGGCAGACGGATTCCGTCCCGTCAGGACTGTCTCCAGATTCTGCGGCCTTTTTTCCAGGCGAGATGGGACCTGCTCTTCCCCCCCAACCCCGTTCCCCACAGCCGCGGCTATCTCGTCTAAAATAAGAAGAGCCTGTCCGGCTTTGGCGCAGGCCTCCCGCGCCAGGCTGACGGCCGTTTCAAACAGCCCGCTGTAGTAAAGAGCGGCCTCTTTCTTTTCCTCCCGCGTCATCTGCCAGGTAAAGCCAAAGGTCTTTTTACAGGGAATCACCGTAATTCCCGGAAGGTTCTTAAGGGCTCTTACCTCCCCTGAATCGTCTGTCTTCAGAAACCGGGCAATCACCACAGGATAACCGCAGCCCTGCATTCTCACGGCTAAGCCGACAGCCGCCCCAGTCTTTCCTTTTCCGTCTCCGCAGTAAAGATGGACACAGTTCATATTTCCTACCATTCCTTTCCGTCCTGCTCCTCCAGATACTCCTCCACAAATCTGGAAACCTCCGCCGGCTTGTGATATCTGTTTTTTACGCCGTACACGTGAAGACGCTGCTTGGCCCTTGTCATGGCCACATAGAACAGGCGTCTCTCCTCCTCGATGTCAGCGTCCAGCACCGCCTTATTGTGAGGTGTGACGCCTTCGTTGGCGTCCAGAATGTACACCACCCGGTATTCCAGCCCTTTGGAACTGTGCATGGTGGAGAGCATCACCGCATCCGCCTGCTCCTCCCGCTCTCTGGCCTGCCTTTTCAGCTCTTCGCCGTAGGCCCGGATATGTTCAAACCAGGCGTCGAAGGTCTTATATCTGGCCGCGCTCTCCCTGAGCTGCTCCGCTGTCTCCAAAAGCTCCTCCGCTTTCACATGGTGGGCCGCGGCATACTCATAAAGCCAGGCATCGTAGCCGATGGATTTCCGGATATAATTCACTGCCGCCAGGGGGGACATGCGGCTGACTGCCGTCAGATCGAACTCCAGGTTCTCAATGCGCTCCACCATCCAGTCCTTATCTTTATAATAGGCCTTCAGCTGTTCAAAAGACACCTGGGGATCTCTCAGCGCGTCACGGCCCACATACCTGGCCGGCCGGTTGATCATCTGGAGCACCTCTGCCCTGTCTCTGTTTCCCAGGGCTACCCGGATATAGGACAGAATATTCTGGGAAATCCAGTGTTCATAGAGATTGGGAACCTGATCTCTGGCCCGAAAAGGGAGGTTGTGCTCCATCAGCTTCTCAATCAGCCGCTTAGGCCCGGAGTTTGTCCTGTACAGGACTGCGATATCGCTGTAGCTGCACCCTGCCTCTGCATACATCCTGATTTCCTCCGCAATGCGGCTGTTTTCCTCTTCCTCGTCCTCCCAGATTCTCGTGATCACGCCTCTTCCCCTGCTGCCTGCTGTTTTTAAAGACTTCTTAAACCGCTTTTCGTTGTGCTCAATCAGCCGCAGAGACGCCTCCACAATCTCCCTGGTAGAGCGGTAGTTCACATCCAGAAGCACTCTTGCCGCCTTGGGATAATCTCTCTCAAAGCCCAGCATGATCTCCGGCTTCGCTCCCCGGAACCGGTAAATAGACTGGTCGTCGTCCCCTACGATAAACAGGTTGTCCGAAGGGGCGGCTAACATCCGCACAATCTGGTACTGAAGTCTGTTGATATCCTGGAACTCGTCCACCAGAATATATTCGTACTTTTTCTGCCAGGCGGACAGAATATCGGGACGTTTGCGAAACAAATCCCAGCACATAACCAGCATATCGTCAAAATCAATTTTATGGGCCCGCTGCAGCTGTTCCTCATACCCTCTGTAGATCCTCCGGAAGGAATCCCCGGAGCAGCTTTTCGCATAGTAATGCTCCAGGTCAATCTGCTCCCCCTTCACCGCGCTGATCTCGCTGATCAGGGAGGAAATCAGTTCGTTTTCATCCTCCGGCTCCAGCTGCTCCTTCGCCGTCAGCTCCCGAATCAGCCTGAGCTTCTGATCCTCTCTTATGATATCCGACGCATCGTACTGATAGGCCAGCTTCAGGATCCTGAAAAAGACGGAGTGAAAGGTTCCGAAGCTTACCTGTCCTCGCATAGGCCTTCCTTCCATCAGCCGCTCAAACCGTTCCTTCATCTCCCTGGCCGCCGCCCGCGTAAAGGTAATCACCAAAATGGAGGAGGGGTTCACCCCATGCTTCTCAATGAGACTCTGAACCCGGTGGGTAACCACAGTAGTTTTCCCGGATCCCGGTCCTGCCAGAACCATCATAGGACCGTCCTTGTGGCTGACTGCCGCAGACTGCGCTTCGTTAAATGGCATGCTCTAATTCCTCCCAAGACGCGCCCCGCCCAAGGGCATTTATACATCGTTTCCCACTGAGATAAAAGGGAGGATGCCGCGGATTTTCCGCAGGACATCCTCCTGGCAGCAGCTTCTACTTCTCCAGAAGCTCAATTCCCTTTCTAATTCGCTCTAAAGATTCCTCTTTTCCCAGAACCTCCATAATCTCTGTGGCTCCGGCCGGAGTCATCTGCTTTCCTGACACAGCGGTGCGGATCGGCCACATCACAAATCCTGTCTTCACGCCTGTCTCAGAAATGTAGGCGGACAGCCTCTCGTAGAGGGCGTCGTTGGAGAAGTCCTCCTGCGCCTCCAGAATCGGAAGCACGTCCTTTAACACCTTCAGAGACGTCTCCTCTGTGGATTTCATCTTCTTGTGAACATACATCTGCGGATCGTATTCCGGAAGCTCCTCGAAGAAATCAATATGGCCTGCAATATCCGGGAATACCTCGATTCTCGTCTTCACCATGGCCGCAATCTTTCTCAGATCCAGATTCTTCTTGATCACCTCTCTGATATACGGCTCAGCCATCTCATAAAATTTATCGAAATCCATGGATTTCATGTACTCGCCGTTCATCCAGCGCAGCTTCACCATATCGAAAACTGCCGGGGATTTGCTGATATGGCGGTAGTCGAACTCCTTAATCAGCTCGTCCAGGGTAAAGAGCTCCTGGTTTCCTTCCGGAGACCATCCTAAAAGAGCGACAAAGTTGACCACTGCCTCGGAGAGGAAGCCCTGATCAATCAGATCCTGGTAAGAGGAATGGCCGCTTCTCTTGCTCAGCTTCTTGTGCTCCTCGTTGGTAATGGTGGGGCAGTGTACATAAACCGGAACCTCCCAGCCAAAGGCCTCGTAGAGGCGGTTGTACTTGGGGGAGGAAGACAGATACTCGTTTCCTCTTACCACGTGAGTAATCTTCTGCAGATGATCGTCCACCACATTGGCGAAATTGTAGGTTGGGAAGCCGTCGGATTTAATCAGAACCATGTCGTCCAGCTCAGAGTTGTCCACGCTGATGTCTCCGTAAATCTCGTCGTGGAACGTGGTCGTTCCCTCTGTCGGATTGTTCTGGCGGATAACGAAAGGCTTTCCTGCCGCCAGGTTCGCCTCTACCTCCTCCTTGGACAGGTGCAGGCAGTGCTTGTCATAGGCCATAATCTCCTCGCCGTTTACTGTCTTCTTCAGGCTGTTTAAGCGCTCCTGATCGCAGAAGCAGTAGTAAGCCTCTCCCTTGTCAATGAGCTCCTTGGCATATTTCATATAAATGCCGGACTTCTGGCGTTCGCTCTGGATGTAAGGGCCTACCGGTCCTCCCACATCGGGGCCTTCATCGTGGATCAGGCCTGTATCCTTTAACGTATTATAAATAATCTCAGTGGCGCCTTCCACGTAGCGCTCCTGATCCGTATCCTCAATTCGTAAAATATAATCTCCGCCCTCATGCTTGGTAATCAGGTAGGCATACAGCGCAGTTCTCAGATTTCCTACGTGCATCTTTCCTGTCGGGCTTGGGGCATATCTTGTTCTGATCTTTTCCATGACTCCACACTCCTCACTGTTAGAATAAGGCCCGGCCGGCTGCCGGGCCTGTGTTAAAGATAATTCATTATATCGCTTAATCTGAAAAATTACAAGTCTAGGCTGCCATGTCGAGAAGACGGCAGGCAAAATTAAAATAAATTACAAGACTGCAGGCGTCCAGAATCGTAGAGATCATAGGAGACGCCATCAGCGCCGGATCCATGTGCAGAACCTTGGCAATAATCGGCAGCGTGCAGCCAATCGTCTTGGCAATAATGACAATGCAGAAAATACTCAGGACAACAGTGAGACAGATCATCTCCTGTCCCGGATAGGATAAGGTCAGACGCACAAAGTTGGCAATGGCCAGACAGATTCCCACCAGAATGCCCACCCGGAGCTCCTTCCACACTACCTTCGCCAGGTCGGAGGGGCTGATCTCGCCCACCGCCATGCCTCGGATAATCATGGTACTGGCCTGGCTTCCGGAATTACCGCCTGTATTCATCAGCATGGGAATAAAGGTAACCAGAAGAGGAACCGCTGAGAAAGCTTCCTCATAAGTAGTCAGAATTTCTCCTGTCACCATGCTGCTGAACATAAGAATCAACAGCCAGACAATTCTGTTCTTGGCCAGCTGGAACACGCCTGTTTTCAGATATGGCTTCTCGCTGGGATTCATGGCGGCCATCTTCTCAAAGTCCTCTGTGGCCTCCTGTTCCATAACGTCCATCACATCGTCAACTGTGATAATACCCACCAAACGGTTTTCTCCGTCCACAACAGGAAGGCTCAGAAGATCATACTCATTAAACAGATCCGCCACCGCCTCCTGGTCGTCCGTCGTGTGGGCCTTCAGCACATGGCTGTCCATAATCTCCTCGATGGTGGTGGCATACGGGCTCATTAAAAGATCCTTCACCGTCACCACGCCCTCCAGGTGGCGTCCCGCATCCATCACATAACAGGTATAGATAGTCTCCTTATCTACTCCGTACTTCCGGATGTATGCAAACGCCTCCTCCACTGTCATGGCCTTCTTCAGCCCCACGTACTCAGCTGTCATCACGCTTCCCGCGCTGTTGTCCGGATACTTCAGGAACTGGTTAATCAGCTTTCTCGTATCAGGGCTGGAATTTTTCAGCACTCTCTTTACAATGGTCGCCGGAAGCTCTTCCAGCATGTCCACCGCGTCGTCCACGAACAGATCGTCCATAATATACTGAAGCTCATTATCCGTAATGCTGGTAATGATGTGCTGCTGCTTCTCCACCGGAAGGCAGGCGAACACATCCGACGCGATTTCCTTGGGAAGCGTCCGAAACACTACCACCGTTTTCTCCGAATCCAGCTCCTCCATAAACGAGGCGATGTCTACCTCGTTCATCTCTATCAGTTTTTCCTTCAGGCTTCTATACTGCTTCTCGTCAGCCAAAGCATGAAGCTCGTCAAAATTCATCTCCTCCATACTCTACTCCCTTTCCAAACCGCGCACTCGCTTCTTCCTATTATAGTAAGGATCCATTAAAATTTCAATGGATTTATACGAGATAATAGTAGGGCAGAAAGAATTTAGCCGCAGCTGACGCCCAGGGAAGAAACATGGACAGTTCGATAAATACAGGGCAGAGAATCAGGCTTGCCGACGCAAAAAACGGAATCAGGCAGGCAACCGCCAGCGGATTTTTCACAATCCTGCAAAGTCCCCAGGAAAACAGCGTGCACATTCCTCCATAAACAATCAGCCGGATCCCCTCCAGTATCCAGGAAGACGAGGACAGCTCCCCGGCGGCTGCAAGCGCTGCGAATCCGCTGACGCAGGACAGAAACACAGGGGCCGCCAGACAGGAGAAAACGGCCGCCTCACGTCCAAGGCCTGACAGGGTGGAAAACAGACCTCTCTTTTCATCCTCGCAGACCGTCACTGCCGCCGTCAGGCCCATCACAAAAATAAACACCGCCGTCAGGCCTCTGGCTGGGAACGTCTGCTTCATAGAAGGTTTTCCAAGCTGCGTTCTCCCTTCCGTCTCATACTGGAAGGCAAAGGTGCTTCCATTTTCCAGATAATGGTCATACATAGGTTCCAGCCTCTTCCAGACCTCTTTCTCTCCCTGAAAGACTTCTCCCTCCCTGCTGTACGTCTCCAGAAGGCTGCGTCCCCATACGGTAAACAGGCCGGAAAATACGACTTCAGAGGACAGCTTGTCCACAGCTGTGGAAGGAGCCGCCACCAGAGTAATGCTTCTCTTAAACCGCCCGCTCTCCAGCTTTTCCAGCAAATCCTCTGAGAAAATATAGCCGCATTCCGCTCTTCTGGCGGCCACATCCTCCCGCAGCTCCTCTTCTGAACCGCTCAGGTAAAACTCAAAGGAATGCTCTCCTGACAGCAGCTCGTCAGCTACACGCCGGTTCCAGTCTGACTCTCCTGCGTAGAGACAGCTGTGGATGGCATCCTCCTCCGGGCGCTCTGCCTCCCGAAGCAGCCAGAGCCCTGCCGGCAGGGCGAGCAGCAGAAGCAGGAAAAAAAGGCGTTTTGTCTGCCGCTTCAAAGACAGATAAAACCACAGTCCCATTTTATTCATAATCCCTCCTCACTGCCGCCGCAAGGCAAAACGCCGCCCCTTCCAGAACAAGAAGCCTGAGAACTGGAGCCCATGCCGCCAGCTGCCCTGCCCTTCCTGACATATCTTCTGATACCATCCATTTCACCGCTTCCATCAGAAAGAAGACCGGCGTAAATTTCCCGGCTCCGGCAGCCGCCTCAGGCAGAAAAACAGACGGAATCAGCCCGCCAGCCATAAACATCATGACAATCGTGGAAAGAAAGAGAATGCTGACGCCGGCCAGCGTGCTCCTTCCCGCCTCGTAAATGAGAATCACCCAGCCGGACGCGCAGACGCAGACGAGAAGCCACACAGGAATGCTGAACAGACCGCTCTGAAAAAAGCCTTTGACAAGGCAGACGAAAAACGGAGCTGCCGTAGCCAGAGCAAACAGAAAGGCCAGCGCAGCCGTTCTGGCCCACAGACGCATAGGACGGCTGAATCCAGAAAGATACAGCTTTTTTTCCATCACAGGGGAAAAGGGACGCAGAAATCCAGCCGCAGGAATTCCCAGCAGAAGAACTGCCAGCACAGCGCAGGAAATTCCGTAAAACACCTCTGTGGTCACATCTCCCGATGCGCTCACCTGCTCCGTTTTAAAATAGACAGAGCGGGAAAGGGCATATTTCAGATACATCTGGTTCAGATCTGACTCTGCCTGCGGAATCTGGCCGGTTCTTCCCATATCCCCTAAGAGCTCATCTGTGCTATAAACAGCGGCCTGGGCAGTCTTTAAAATTTCTGTTCCCGCATCTGTCAGTTCCCGGAAAATCGAAGCTTCCAGCCCGGCCTGCTCTGGAAATACTATCGTCACAGGCTCGTTCGTCCCGTTCATAATTCCTTCCAGCAGCTGATCCGGTATCAGCATGAGGGCGTAGATCTCCCCCCTCTCCATCTGCCTGCGTCCTTCCTCCTCGTCCAGATAGACGAATTCGCAAAGGCTGGACACGCTCTCCAGAGAGGACACCATAGACATGATCCATTTTGCGCCGCGATCCGCTTCAGGCACCGCCACTCCTACCTGAATGCTTCCCACAGACCGCTCCCCGTAAAGCATCCTGTTTGCAGAAAAAGCAATTGTGCCGGCTAATACCGCCAGCACAACTGCTCCTGCCAGAAAATAGGGGAGGCTTTTTAACGCCCTCTTCATCTCAATTTTTAAAATCGTCAAAAATCGTCCCATGAAATTCTGTTATCCTTTTCTTTAGCTGAGGCCAGCTCCGCTCAGCATGGAGGTAAGTCCCATATACAGTTCCATAATCACTGTATTCCACTCTTCCTCTGTAGCTGCCAGAATGTCAAAGGCTTCGCCCTCCGGTTTGGAAACGGCCTCCTCTAAAGGCTTGATTCCATAGCTTCCAGACAGCTCTGCTAAAAGCATGCCCTCGTCTGCCGGACCGGCTGTCACTCTCAGAGAGTCAACTACCGCGTTGAAAGACTCGCCTGGAACCAGATCCTCCATAATACCGTCTATGCGGATGCTTCCAACCTCCGTGTCATTCTCCTCTGCGTAAGCGTCAATGGTGTAATTGGCTGTCGGAATGTCGTACTCGCCGCTCATGCTGAAGAGCATCTTCTCGCCTGCCGCCTCTACCTGAAGCGCCAGCTGGGCCTGATAGAGCTTATCCTTTTCGTACTCTCCCATTTTAGCCATGTCGATGACAATCTTCTCGCCGGACGGCTCCTCGGCTGTAAGGTT
>OATT01000535.1_pt1 | contig 35556 bp, 47 predicted proteins | sample 1476071 | NCBI WGS metagenome assembly OATT01 (sample SAMEA2579989, study PRJEB22360) | human gut metagenome | biome: human gut; feature: human-associated habitat; material: faeces | place: Denmark | collected 2008/2010 | reverse complement strand
ACAATTTCTTGTGCAGGCGCCATCGAGGTATAGGTTGCCATAAATAGTGACTCGCCTGAAAACATACGCCCAATTCCTTTCATCAGCCCCCCTTTTAGATTCGTCTCCATTTTAATTTTTTCATCCATCCAGGCCATTCCGCCTGTTTTTGTAATTTTAAGACACTAAAGATTATATAAAGGTAATATCGTGTATTACCAATGGTTCTCGTCGTCCAGTTGTAAGATAACTTGTCTTTGAAATAGTAATAGTTTTAATGAATTCACTCATAAATTCTATTTTATCAAAACGATCCATTGAATACCAATATGACGTAAAATCTTCACAATTAAACTCAAAAATTTTAGGTACTGAAATTTCATTTAATTGTTCGATTTCTTTTAGTATTACTTCTTCACGTGATTTAAGCTCGGCAGATCGTGACTTAAATTCATCCAAAGTAACTAAATCATTTTCAAATGCTAGATAGCATTTTTTTCTCTTGTTAGCAATTTGTAATAATTCTTTTTGAAGTTTATCTTTGTCATTTGCTTTCGAGTAATTGATGTTGAGGTCAACAGTCCCTAATTTGATTTGTTTTAAAGTTTGATTGATACATTCTACGAATAATTTTTCAAGTTCATCTTCTACAAAGTTAGCGCATCGGCACTTTATTCTAGTATATTTTTGTGAACAACGATAAGAAAGCGTACCAGCTTTAGCAGAAGAGCCGCTAGCAGATCCACAAATAGAGCGACCACAAAATCCACATGTAAGATAACCAGTAAAAATTCTCCGCGTAGACCTTTCACGTGGACTGGTAATTTTACGACGTTCAATCATATCTTGAACTTTGTTAAATAACTCTATATCAATGATAGGTGGAAAAGCATCTGTTCTTGTGTGGGTAGTTCCATCTTTAAAGCGTGTCTTATATTCTCCAATATAAGAACGGCGTTTAATCATTCTCAAAATTTGAGTATTACCAAAATTCATAAATTCTTTTGGATATGTTTCATAAATATATTTTGAAATAGAATTGGATCCATATCCCTTTGCGTACATATTAAAAACAATTTTTACAACTTCGGCTTCCGATTCGTTAATTGAGACTTTTCCAGTCGTCGCATCATAGTGATATCCAAATGGAACAGTTCCAACAATTTTACCCGAAAGAGCAGCTTGTTTAATTCCCAAACAAACTCGTTCTTGAATAGCTTCACGTTCCCATTGTGCGGCAGATCCTAAAATATTAAGATGGAATCGACCATTTGCCGTTTTGCTATCTAAATTTTCATTTAAGCTGATAAGTTGTAAGTTGTGAGTATCAATAAAATCAACAATATCTTGCAAATCGCGGACACGACGAGTTAAGCGATCAAGCTTATGGACGACAATACCTTGAAATTCTCCTTTTTTTAATCGTTTCATTAAGTCTTTAATCGCAGGGCGATTTAAGCTTTTTGCGCTATGACCTTCGTCCTTGAATATTTCGTAATCTGTAATATCATGAAACTCTGCATATTGAATAAGTTTTTCAGTTTGCACTTCAATAGAATAACCTTTTAGTTGCTCATCTGTAGATACACGTGCATAGAGAGCGATTTTCATATGAATCCCTCCTAAATACTATAGATACATTGGACTAACTTGTCCGATGTATTTTCCAATAATTTTTAAACGATTAATCTCGCTACCTTCTAGTATTTGTGATTTGTAGTCGGAATTTTGACTATCAGGTTTTAAAACAACGGTATCAGAGTCAAGTAAATACCACTTCCTTAAAACTGCAGGTTCTTTATCTACCGAACAGAGAACGATGTCACTATCTTTGAAACGTGATGTTTTTTGAATTAAAGCATACATACCAGGTTGAATAAAGTTATTCATTGAGTCATCGGGAATTTTTATCCCTAATATTTCACTAGATAAATGAGGATAGGGGTTATTTAGTTGTTCAATAACATCCGAAAATTGAATTCCATTATCTACATAGGTGATTTCAGAGTATACATTTATAGCGTTATGAGCTAAATAAGGATGAATAGGACTTTCTGGATCCTCGAATAAGTATTTATTGATGAATTCATGAATATCATCTTCATGTAAATCTGCTTTTTTAAGTCCTTTGATTGCTTGATTGAAAGATGAATATATTTGGTCCACATAAAACGGAATTTCGTTGTAAATTGCACGATCATTATCTGTTGATTCAAAGTGTAATAATTCTAGAAGCGGGATATCAAGAACCTTTGCAAAAGATGCAAGTTTTTCAACAGAAGGATTTTTAATATTACCGTCTTCATATTTTTTTACACTTGTTTGGTGTAAATCTACCAATTCACCTAATTCTACTCGTGACATTTTCTTAGATTTACGTGCATGATAAATCTTTTCTCCGTAATTATTTGCTACTTGAAAGTTCATTAACAACACCTCCTAGTATAAGAATATATAAAACTTTACCTAAAATCAATATTTTTTATACTAAAAGTAAAAAATAAGATGGGTGTATAGCAAGAAAATATAAAAAATGATTTCAAATTTAATTATTGTATATTAGAATATTAATATGGGGTAATTATAACCGGAGATTTTATAATGAGGGTATAGTAAAAAATAATAATCTAGTTGATAGTGTTCTAATTTAGAGAGAGTTAGAATATATATAAGGAGAGTTAAATGTGTGGCAAATATCAATAGCGCTTATATTGTTAGGATTTATTCTAGCAATATTGTTTTTACAAAGATTTATTAATGAAAATCAGAAGGATATTAATAAAATAATACACTTAGATAATAAAGATTATTTTTATATAGTTTTGATTGTCAGTATATTATTCATTTTATGGATTTCGGCTGATTTATATCATCGCGAGGAAATTATAGACTTTATTAGTTTCGCAGGTACGGTTACTTCAATTATTTTAGGTGTAATTGCAATTATATACTCTATGATTCAAAGCGCTACTTCAGTAACCAGTCAAAAGGCCTTAGATGATAGTGCGATGGAACTAAATGGGATTGTTCTTGAATTAAAAGAACAAATTACGGTATCAAACAAAGTAACAAATGATCTAGAAACTAACTATACTAATTTATTGAAGAAGATTGAAGTTTTAGATAAAAAATTAGACGAAAGTATTGTGCGATTAGATAGAGTAGAAAAACAAACTAAAAAGGATATTATAATATCTCCTTTTGAATTTAATTTTGATGAGTCAGACGATACAGAATGGGAGTAGTCTCTTACTTGATATATGGAGGTTTTTATGAAAGATATAAGTGCAAATATAATTTGGATATATGATGATGGAAGAGAAACACAAAACTTAATTGAGTTAGATTTAAATAAGGCGCAAAGAGGGTACATGAATTTTAAAATTATTGTTGAAGGAGAGGTTAATGAGAAATTATCAATTTTAGTAGGAATGAGACACGTAGATAGCGGAAAACGATTAAATATTTTTAATACGGAAATAGAAGCGCCTATTGGTGATAGTATTCAATATACTTATTATTTGAAAAATTTAAATATAAGTTTCAATGGAGATGGGGAGTATACTCTTCAGGTGTTTATTATACCAAGTGGGAGACAACCAGAATTATCAAATTTAAAAAGTTCATTTAATTTAAAAGTCACTGGATTTGAAAAAAGTGTTAAAGAGAAAAACCACACCGATTAGGGTGTGGTTTTTCTTATTTATTAATTCGTTCAAGATATATACGATTGAAATGTCCAAGTGTATAGACTGGAATCCCTAAATCTTTAGCTTTATTAATTGAGATGTAGTCATCTTCAGAAGCGAAAGAAGATAATTGATAAACAAGCATAGTTGTTTTTTTACCTAGCCTTGTGTTCGCCTCTCCCGAATGTGTTTTGACGAGATTAGAAAGTTTCTCTGCCATAGCTGCTCTCATTGGAACAAAACTAATGAACTCATTGGCAAATGCATCAGATAAAATTTGAGATTCATTCGTCATATTTGTAGACGAAGTAGGTGTAATTTCAATTTCGGACGTCATTTCGAAGAAATCAGCCATATCCATGATTTCGATTCCTAGATTTTTAGCTTTTTGAAGCTTGCTTCCAGCACCTTCACCTACAACGAGTAAATTTGTTTTCTTAGTAATTGAGTTACTATTCACATCAGCACCACATTTTTTAGCAAGTTGCATCAAGTCGTTACGAACATATGGACCTTTTCCAGTAAAAACAATATTTTTGCCACTAAAAATATCTTTTATCATTTCGAAATCTGTTTTTAATGAAGATAAATTCTTACTATTATTCTTTTTAAGAGACTGACCAATCGGAACCCAAATATCAGGTTGAACTCTATTAATAAGATCATATAGAACTTCGACATCAGCAGTTGCTGTATGTTTTTGTTCAATATCTAAGTTGAAGAAATCGATAAGTGTTTTCATGGAATAAGAGAACAACCCTGGTAATTTCAAACGAAATGCACGAATTGTATCGTAAAACGGATAATCATCTGAAATCCAGTTGTAGAAAGTTAAAAATTTTCTGTCGAATGAACCATTATGTGCAACTAAAGGATAAGGGTATTTCATTAAAAACTCTTTGAATATAGAAATGCAATTCTCATCTTCTGAAATTTCATCATATCCAGCACCATAACCTTTATGGATTTCATTTGGATTATCAACAATTGCAACATGAAGTCTATCAACAATCTTTGAGTTTTCGATAGCTAAGATTGCGACTTCATAAATTCCCTCTTCAGGTTGTAATCCTCCAGTTTCTAAATCGATAATTAGCATATTATCTAGTGTCATAAGTAGCTAACCTCCCATGTTATATAAAATATACATGTATAATTATAAAATACATTTAAATATTTGTGATGAAAATAGTAAAAAACACACCAATTTTGGTGTGTTTTTTACTATTTAGCTTGTTTTTGATCTTCGTTTACGTCGGTAGTATTCGAAGCTGTAAATTTGATTTTCTTGGCAGAACTTGAGATGCTTTTTATATATGCTTCTTCAGCAAGTTCAACAGCTGTTTTATTTGACTTTATTTCTGATGAGGAATCAATTGAAGCTATTGTTTCTGTTAATGAAGAAGTGAATTTTTGTTTAAAGTGTTGGAGTACTTGAGTTCTCGTTTCTTTATCAAGGCTAAAATAAAGCTTAAGAATATCTAATTCAAGGTCTGACATATCACGTTCTCGTGCAAATTGATCTAAAGAAAAGGGTTGTTCTTTTAAAAACATTTCTCCTTCACCAGATCGAAACCAATTTTCGTTTACGTTAAATTCACGACATACATCTGTAATTATTCGATTCGTTATATTTCTACGTCCTTTTTCTATATTCGTGATAGAGCTAGCGCTTAAATTTAGCCTTTCAGCAAAAGCTCGTGTAGTCAGATTCAATTCTTCTCGTATTTGTTTAAATCTTTCGTTCATCATATCACCTCCTGCATAATATAGTACCACTGTTTGTTTTCAAAAGAAACAAAAAAGTACAAAAAAACACGATTCCGGTTTACAAAGAAAACAAAAAACTTTCAAAAGAAACATAAAAGCGTTGAAAATTGCAAATTCATATGTTATATTGTTTACAAAGAAAACAAAAAACTTTCAATGAAACAAAAAAACGTGCTTGTTTTCTGAGATTTTAAGTTAAGGAGGTCGTGGAATGAAAGTGGTTGTCGAACAAAGTCTAAAAGAAGAAGTGGCTGATGTTGCTAGCTTCTTAGAGGAACTAACGAATGAGGAACGTAAAGAATTTATGAACTTCATTGATGGAATTCGATTTGCAAAACGCTCAATGCAGGCAACAATGTAAATTAAAGACTATATCTGAAGCGGGAGAGATAGAGTATGACACGTATGATTAATATCACAAGAGAAAAAGGACAAAGCATGATGGAGTTTGTGACAAAAGCGGCAGCAGCAAAACGATTAGCAGATGCCAAAGGACTTCCACTACATGTAGCGAAAGAACATGTAAGTATCGTCTATAATGAAAAAGGAGTGGAAGGTGTTGAAGAATTAGAATCAGCTTTACCGTCTGAAAAAGATGTTTCTGCTGGAATGGTTCCGGTGGTAGAAGTAAATTCGGAAACAAAAGAGTTAATCGTTTCTTATGTTGATAAGGCAGAGTTAGAAATGAAAAAGAAAGACAAAATTTCTTAAGGATGCGTAGAACAAATGGAAATAGAAAATAATCGTCTTTTATTTAATGATGCTCAATATAAAAAATTCACCTTAACCTGGTGGAATAAGGTGAAAGCTTGGATATTCATTGAGGAGTGATTAGATGATTGCTATTACACCTGATATTGTATTAAGAGGTAAAGAACTGGTCCAATTCCAAGTTGATAATTGTATCTGCTTAATCTGTAAAGAAAAGGATGAAGCAACCGTTAAACTAACGGATACGTCAGGAGATACGTTGGTGACTAAGTATCTGTTAGACATGGAAATGTTCCGAGTAAATTCAATGAATGATATTAACTACCATGAAGATAGATATATTGGATGGTGAGAAGGAGAGGAAATGATGAATCAAGCACAAGCTGATGTAACATTCATTGGAATGGTCGCCCAGGAGAAAATGGAAGTCATCATCAATGATAAAGTGACATTTGATTACAACAGAAGTAAACATCAGTTAAATATATGTATACCAAGCGGAGTATGTCCGCGACAAAAAGCTTTATTTGATCAATACGAAATCAATATCTATAATATGCAGCACTTAAAACAATACGCTGCTCAATATTTCTTAGAACACCAGGAGAAGATTGAGGAAGAATTAAACAAAAATCAATTAGGTTTAAGTTGTATCCCTTACGAATCTCATGAGGAGCTAACAACAGGATATAAAATTTTCCATCAAGATGATCAAGTCGCAACGTTAGAATTTCGAAGTGGTGAATGGATTGGAGCAGTATTCCCTAGCGGAAGTCTCGTAACATTAAAAAACGTAGACCAAGAAAAGGTCTACGCATGGATTCAATTAATGGTGTTAGGGAAATAAAGCATAAAAAAGAGAATGACACTGATTTGGAGGTCTGAGTCATTCTCTTAATAGAATAGGTGGAAATATAATTTCCATTTTTATTTTACCACCTATAGAAAAAAATGTCAAAACATGAGGTGAAAGTCCTCTTATAACGTCCTTGTAATAGGTATTAATAAGTCGTCGTTTTTTTGATAGCTGAAAAAAGTGAGTGAGGTGAGTGAAATGAATCAAGTAACAACAAAGGTGATTAAACGTAAAAATTATTTATTTGATGATTATGATTATGAAGCAACGTATTTAAATCATTTAGAGAATTTGAGCGAGTCATTTGTTGATTCAGTTTTCACCACTACTAGATACCGAGTAAGTTATATGACAAAAACGATTCAAGCAGGGAATCAGTTTGAAGTGGAGATTTATCCAGTGTTCAAATATTCGCGCGATTTACCTGAAGGGATTGTTCTGAATAAAAAAGAAACTAGAAAAACTCAAAAAAACTTAAATGATAAGAATTCTAGAAAAAAAGTCACACGGTTAGTCCATGCCAATTTTTCTGAAGGAGATTATTGGGCCACTTTTACGTTTCGAGATGAGTATTTGCCTAATGGATTAAAAGATATGAAAGTAATCCGTGAGAAATTCTTTAGAAAAATAAACCGTCTTAGAAAACGAAAAGGATTAGAGAATGCTAAATACATCTACGTAGAAGAGGAAGGAACGTATGGAACTGAAAGATTCCATCTTCATGTCATCATGGATCATGAGTTAACGAAAGAAGAGGTAGAGTCAAAGTGGGAACATGGACGTGTGAATATTCGAACGATTAATTATTACGGTGATGAAAGTTTAAGAGGACTATGTACTTATATCACTAAAGATCCTGAAACGTATAAAAAAACAGCATTCCGTGTGAAGGGAGGGCGTACATGGGGGCGTAGCAAAGGAAATCTAAAAGACCCTATTGAGCGTAAAAATAAAACAAAATTCACTAAAAAGAAAGTGCAAGAAATGGCTAAGCATAGGGACGGAATAGGAGAGTTATTGGAAAAAGCTTATCCTAACCGTCAATTCAAAGAGGTAGAGGTGCGTTATAACGACTATAACGGACTATTTTACATCTATGCCATCATGCATGATAAACGAAATATTAAATCTAGGAGGTGAGCGTGTGTTAGTGGAGTGTAAATTCTTTCTATCTGACATTAAAGAACTCAAAAAGGAGATACTGGATTGGATAAGAGAGTTTGGTCCTGATCATCCGGAATTAACCGAAAGATTAGAAAGTGACCTTTTAAAGAAAATGGACGGTTACATTAATACGTTAGAACAAATGAAACCAGGAACGATAGTAGAGGTGATGTAAATGAAAGGTTTTTGTCAAATGGATTTAGACATGATAACAAGGGTAAGAGAGTTTGTTGATAGAAGTTGTTTCGATTCTAATCTAAGTGTTGAAGAGAAGAATGACTTGCATTTTGCAGCGGGGTATCTAGAGGGTTTGAAAATTCGTATTGAATGTGGGTTAAACAATGAACAATGTCATCAATCATCAAGCCATCTTTAAGAAACAACATCACAACGGAAAGGGGACGTATCTTCAAGTATATGTCCCAGGCGTTGAGATTCAAGATAAATACTTCGATGTAAAGGGCTTAGCCAAAGGGCTGATACAACTAGATGATGGACGAATGATTTCTGCTGCACAAAGAGGATTATTATATGCTTTGTTTGATGATATTCAAAGGTGGCAAGGTGAGAGTCATCGTCGGATAGGGATAGAAAAAGTAAAAACGATATTAAAAGAGAGTTTTTGCGCCAAGACAAACCTGCCTATGTTTAGCCTATCGAATGTCACCATGACCTTAGCTGGGGAATTTGTTGATTATGTTTTAGACTATACGTTTGAATTTGGAGTTCCGCTAAGATTTAAAACGTTTGAAATGGCTAAGACGAGTCGGAATTGGTCCTATATTTGTTTCAAGCATAGAGAGTGTACGGTATGCAAAAAAGCAAATGCTGAGGTGCATCACTTAGATGCGGTAGGGAGAAGAAATCGAAATAAAGTCGATCATAGCAAAATGGAACTCATCATGTTATGTCGTGAACATCATCAAGAAGCGCATAACATCGGTGATGAAACATTCTTAAAAAAACATTATGTAGCGGGAATCTTTGTTCCAGTGGCGACATTAAAGGCCTTAAATATACGAGGCGATTATGGAGAGGAGGCTAATGTATGATAAACCGAGTGATTTTAGTCGGGAGATTAACACGAGATCCTGAACTAAAGTATACAACTGGCGGAATAGCTAATTTGAGGTTCAGTTTGGCGGTAAATAGAAATTTTAAAGATGATAAAGGTAATCAACAAGCTGACTTTATTAATTGTGTGGCTTGGAGAGGCCAAGCTGAGAATATGGCCAAGTTTCTAAAAAAGGGTGCTCTGATAGGAGTAGAAGGACGAATTGAAACAGGAAGTTATGATGATCATGGAATGACACGATATACGACACAGATATTAGCAAATGCAATTACCTTTTTAGAGACGAAAAAAGGGCAAAATCAAACGTCACAAGCCCCATCATCGCAACAACAAACCTCTCAGCAAGAAATGGGATGTTTTCCCAGTTACGCACCTGATTTTGAGTCCACTCATTTCAATCCATATGATCCTAATTTCTCAAATCCGAATGCTGCCGCAAATTATAATAATCCATTTGATACAGCGACCACACGAGCAGGGCAGATAAAAAATGAACCATTGATTAATATTAACGACGATGATTTACCGTTTTAGGAGGGAGTGAAACGAATGAGCCAGTTAGATCGAGAACGTCAAGAATTTAAAGAAAGTCTTAGTGGATATACAGACTATAATCTAGTCAGTTTAATGGAATTACATAATGTGAATCAGCCGACCAGTCAAACAGCTAAATTAGTTTCAGCCTTTGGAAAAGCCTATGCAGAGATGGTTTATGAAGAATGCCTAGAAGAATTGTTTAGAAGAGAGAGCCCATTATTGAAGGAGGTTTTAGTATGACATGGATAAAGGAAGGGTATTGTCATTTATTAAATAATTGGACGAGTGAATTATCGCTAAGCCAACATTGCTTTGATTTAATAGGCGGAGAGTTTGGAGGTTTCTTAGAAAAGAACCTGGACAGATTATTAAAAAGTCATGATCGTCAACCTGGTAAATTTAAAACAGATAGTGCATTGAAAGAATTGATAGAAGATTACCAAGTGAGAAAATCTAACCTATATGAAATTTCAACGACGATTGCCCATCGCTTATACAAGAAGCGGGAAGAGGCAAAACAAGATGATAAAACCGCCTTATTTATCATGGAGGTTGCCACGCCTCAAAGCCAGTATGTGATGGGAATTGAGTTTAAGCGAATGGAAAAGTATCAATTAAAGCGAGAAGGCTCAACTAATACGGTAATTTGTAATCCGATGTTACTTGCTAATGTGAATGCTAAGAAAACACCATTTTTTACGATTGATCTTCGAAATTTAGAAGTTTCTGTCCTAGATTTAGAAAAACAAGAGTTAGTAGACATCTTAGAGGTTGAGTTAAGCGAATCGTTTAATGAACAACTAAGAACGGTTAGGCATCATCTGTATAACACACTTACGAAAGTAGAAGATCGTTTAACTTACTATGGTGATATTGAGACATCTAAAAATGAAGATAAAATCAATCAAGTCAATCAATTTGAACAGCGGGTGGCTTCGATGGTAGTTAATAAAGCATTAATTGATTTTGAAGGAATTGCGAAAGAGGTCTTTTTAAATGAGTCAGCCAATCGTAAGGAATTTTTAAAACGATTAAAAGAGGCAAAAATTCCGATGTCATTAAAAACCCTATCTACAGGGAAAGTATCAACCCGAATGATGACTTGTTCTAAGGAAAAACGATTGAAGTTAAGGAATGGAATTGAAGTGATTATTCCCGAAGAGGTAGAAGGAGTTAAACAAATTCTGCTCCAGGAGAGAGATGGAGAATTAGTGGAGGTAGAAGCTCATGAATCAAACGGATAAAGACATCTATTTAACTAAACAATTTAAAACAAATTATGTAAGAATGGATAAAGAGCGATTAGAAGCTATCGTGAATCGTGTGGTTTTCTTTGATTATGAGCGCCAAAACAATGTACTTAAGGTTTATGTTAAAGAAACGAGTTTAAAGGCTCAGAAACGATTATTTAAAAAACTAACCGATATTGAATTAGGAAGCGGAAGTCAATTAAAACAATACGCTGAAGAGTGGTACAAAGAACATTTAGAAGAATTAAGAGTATTTGTTTAAGGAGGAACAGTAATGAAAGTATTTATTAGTCAACCTATGAGAGGATTAACAAATGAACAAATTCAGGAGCAACGAGCTAAAGCTATTCGTTATGTGAGCGAGCGTTATGATGAAGAAGTTGAGGTTATTGATTCATTTTTCGAAAATGCGCCAGTAGATGTTAAACCACTGTGGTATTTAGCTAAATCACTAGAGTTGATGTCAACGGCTGACCTTTGTCTTTTTATTGGTGATTGGTATTGTTTCAGAGGTTGTTCGATTGAACATAATTGCGCACAACAATATGGATATCAGTGTGAGTATTTCTATGATACGGAGGAACAAGCATGATTGAGCCTTCATCTATTCAAGTAAACCAAAGAGAATACAAAGAAGTAAACATTAAATGTGAAAGATGTGACGGGGAATTGTTATTACTCATCCATCAAAATAACCAGGATCGTGTTTGTATCTTAGGTTGCGGATTTTGTGGCCATAAAAACGAAATGAAATTAGGAGAGGTTGAATAAATATGAATGAATTCAAATTAAAAGGTAAAGTAGTAGCTATTGATGTAGTTGAAGCGGGAAAATTGGCACGAATGAGTGTAGAAGTTATTGCTAATCAACGCACGGAAGTGATTCCAGTGATGGCATTTAATAAATTATCAATGGTAGTTACTCACTATACGAGAGTAGGAACTGTTGTAGAAGTATCTGGCGCTTTACGATGGAATTATCGAATTAAGGCAGTAGAGCCAATCGCATTTAAAATCACAGAAATAGAGCAAATGGACACAAAAAATGCTCAAAAAGTAACGAAAAGTGATAAAAAAAGCACAGTTATTGATAAAAAAGAATCAAAAAAGGAAATTAAAGTTGCAAGTGGTCCAATTAAAAAAATAGATCCTTGGGACGGTTTAATCGTCAATGTTTATGAGAATTTATCTCAGGCGGCTGAAGAGATGAAGGTTAAGAAGTCAGCGTTAAAGAAAGCTATTGAAAACGGAACTAGATTAGCAGGATATAAGTGGAGCAGATAAACAAGGGGGGGATGAATGTGAAAACTTCATGTTATGGCTGTTTGAATAGAAAGGTAGAGTGTCACATTCAGGTGGAAGAGCATAGGCGAAAGAAGTTGGCTCGATTAGAGCAAAGGATAAAGAAGAAAGGGTGAGAGTATGAAGAAATTCTTAATAGGTTTTGTCTGCTTATTTTTAATAGTTTCATTTGTAATTTTTTTGATGAGTTTAGGTTTAGAGTTTGTTTTAGGGTTCTTATCAGTTATTGCTATATGTTCTATTTTCGGATTATGTTGGTTGATAGGTGATATAGTTGAGATGATTAGAAAGAAATAAATAGTTAAAGTAATTAAAGAAGCGGGATTGAGGTGAGAAAGATGAATATACGTAGTAAATTTAGAGAGTATTGTTTTATGATAAAAAATCGACCGCTTATCGAAGGTGAATTAAAAAGATTAGACCAAAGAATTAAGATTAAAACATCAGGAATCAACGCAGATGGGGGTCATTCGAATAGAGATATAATGGATCATTATAATGCGATGATCGAACGTAAATTACGATTAGAATCGACGTTATTAGAGTATGATTCGTTGATAGAGTTAATTAATAATGCAATGGAGTTGCTAAAGGTTGATATGCCAATTGAATATGAGGCCATTAAAATGTATCATATTGAATGTAAAAAAATCTTTCAGATTATGGAGCGTTTGAACTTTGGAAAATCACAATGTTGGAAATATATTAATCGAGGAGAAAAAGAACTAGCACGATTATTAGAAATTGTCAAGTAGTTAGACGAAAGAACGGACAAAGTGCGGACAAAGAGTGGACAAAGTGCGGACACTTTTGCCTTAAATCCGTGGTATTATGGTAGAGTGATAAATTATCACAGATGTTCTTAATTGCTACAAACAGTCATAAAAACCTCATAGTTATAGTCATATCGAAAGGTATGGCTTTTCTTTATGGTTAAGAATAATAGAGGTGATGAATATGGATTACATTCAATGGATTATTGAAGGTCGAGAAGATAAATTCTATAATTCTCGGCCATGGAGGAATCTTAGGTTGAAAGCCTTAGAACGAGATCATCACGAATGTCAGATGTGCAAGAAGAATCCTAAGGTGAATAAGATTGTCTTTGCTAATACAGTGCATCATATCCAGGAGATAAAGGCTAGACCTGATCTTGCAATGGATTTAGATAATCTAGTTAGCTTATGCCGAAACTGTCATGAAGAGATTCATGAGAGATTATCCAAAGCGAATGAGGCGCGACAGAAAACATCTAAGTTTATAAATGAAGAGAGATGGTAAGATGAAACATTTTATTAAATTCAGAAATGGTGTGATTAGAGTTGACTCTATTGATGCTATGACAAAACGACGTTTGTTGGATGATTGTTATGTCTCTATTTATGTAGGATCAAATGAGTTCAGTGAGAGTTTTACAACAGAAGAAGAACGAGATAAACGATATGAAGAATTGATTAAGGAGATAGAGGAGTATTATTTATCTCGAAAGGTCTTACTAACTTTGAACGCTATTAGAGAGCAGTATGGTTTGAATCCAATTGACATGGGAGATGCTGCTATAATTGAAAAATCATTGCTGCACGCTAGATAGCCCCCCCTTTCAAATTTTTCACGTTTTTTAGGGAAAACGTACACCGGGAAAGGGTAGGGGCCAAGAGTTCTGTCTCTCGCGCACGAGAGATTTTCACAAAAAAGTGTGCATTTTAAGTTATTTAATCATTAGAAAGGAGGTGTCATTTTTGTCTAAAAAAAATAAACGTGAACAAGCCTATCAAGATTACCTCAAAGGCATGAAGTATTCGGAGATTGCTGAGAAATATGGAGTGACTTTAAATACGGTCAAAAGTTGGAAAAGTAGACAAAAATGGACTCGTGAAAATGAAGGGAAATGCACACAAAAAAAAGTGTGCAAAAAAAAGAGTGTGCAAACTCAAAAAAGTGTGCAAAAAAAGAAATCACAAAAAGAGATAGAATATGAGCGTATCAAGGCGAATCTTCTGGACCAGCTCAAAGCTAAAGATCGGTATGAAGAAGTTTATATTGATTTAGTTAATGATTATATGGCGATGTGGAAGATCAAAAATGACTTAATTGAAGATATTAACTCACGAGGAGTCCGAATTGAAACGTTTAATAGTAAAGGACAGGTAATTCTTAAGAAAAATGATAATATTAGTGAAGTTCCAAAATATAATTCTCAAATGATGAAGTTATTAGCGGATTTAGGATTGAGTGCTGCAGAATTTGAGAGTGGTGATGACGATGATCTATAACAAATACATTGATTCTTATGTTTGGAAGGTCGAACGTGGAGAGATTATTGTTGGTGAAGATATTAAAAAGTTAATTAAAAATGTCATTCATCCTAAACTTTCTAAAGATAATATTGTCATTAAACATGATCTGATTGAGCAACAAATTAATAAAATCAATGAATATTTTCCGTTTAAACTCTTTGATTGGCAAGAATTCGCAATTGCTTTAACGCATTGTTATTATGATGATGATACATTAGTCTGGAATCAATTTTTATTAATGATGGGACGAGGAGCAGGAAAAAACGGGTTTATTGCAGGGCTTTCCTTTTATTACACAACACCATTTCATGGAGTCAGAGAATATAACATTGATATTGTTGCGAACTCAGAACGACAAGCTAAGACGTCATTTGAAGATGTTCGCTTGGTGATTCAAGAGAATAAAAAATTACATAAATACTTTAAATGTACAAAAGAAGAGATTATCTTTAAAAAGACGAATTCATACATTCATTTCAATACCTCAAATGCTAAGACAAAAGATGGTCTTAGATCAGGTGCTGTTATTTTTGATGAAATTCACGAATTTGAAAATTACAAAAACATTAAAGTTTTTAGGTCCGGATTAGGGAAGAAAAAATACCCTCGGACCTTTTATATTACAACGAATGGATATGTTCGTGGTGGCGTGTTAGATGAGTTTCTTGAATTAGCTGAAGCCATTTTAAATGGGGAGAATAAAACCTCAAAATTACTGCCGATTATCTTTAGACTAGATCATAAAGATGAGGTTCACGATCAAAAAATGTGGTCTAAGGCAAACCCTTCATTGATTTATTTACCCCATTTAAAGGCTGAAATGGAACAAGAATATCTTGAGATGGAGCGACAGCCACAAATGGCCATTGAATTTATGACTAAACGTATGAATTTACCGGCTCAAAATTGTTATACCCCCGTTGCATCTTGGGAAAAGATTAAGGCGACTAATCGTCCAATTCCAGATTTAAGAGGCTATACATGCATTGGTGGAATTGACTATTCATCTGTTCAAGATTTCACGTCATGTGGATTGTTATTTAAGCTAGATGATGAGTATATTTGGTTTCAACATACCTTTATTTGCTATAAAGCGTTAGAAGTGGAGAATCGTGAGTTTAAATTCGATATTCCGACAGCTGAAGCAAAGGGACTATGTACAATTGTGCGAGAAGAGAGTATTCAACCCTATCATTTAACGAGGTGGTTCTTAGAACAAGCGCAACATTATCATATTAAAAATATTTACTGTGATGATTATCGTAAAAGTATTTTAAAGTCAGCTTTTGATGAAACAGGATTACCATTAGAAGTCACTCGTTCAGGAGCTGTGACTCACTCGAAGCTCTTTCCTTTGATCGAATATCTTTTCGCAAATGAGAAAGTCGTTTTTGGTGATGATATGATGATGCGATGGTATACCAATAATGTGTATGTAGATGATGATGGTCATAAGAAAGGAAATAAAGTGTTTAAAAAAATTGAAGAACGATTAAGAAAAACGGACGGTTTTTTCGCGTTTCTTCATGCGATGAGTAAGCAAGAAGAGTTACCAGTGACCACACAAATGGTCTTTTATCATTGTCATACGTATTAGAAAGGAGGGAGGCAATGGGATTGGTTATGGATTGGATTAAAGGTCGTTTAGGACGAGAAGAGAATTTTCATTCCGATATAATGGGTGGAAAATGGGTGGGTACGACGGATTTACCCGTAGAGATTTATTATAAAGAGTTAGCCATTCAATCATGTACCTCTTTTATCGCAAATGCCTTAGTCATGAGTGAGTTTCAAACGTTCAAAGAAGGAAAAGAAGTTAAGGAAGAAAATTATTATCTGTTTAATGTTGAACCCAATCGAAATCAAAATGCGGTTGAGTTTTGGCATGAAGTCATCAGTAAATTGATTTATGAGAATGAATGTCTGGTTGTTCAGATGGATGATCAGTTGTTTGTTGCCGAAAGCTTCCAGGCCAATGATCAAAAAGTCACGCTTCAAAAAACATATCAGAATGTCTCCATTAATGGAATTTCATTTAATAAAATTTTTTTGGAAGAAGATGTGTTTTATTTCAGATTAAAAGATAAGCACATTAAAAGGTTAATCGACGGATTATATAGTGATTATGGCCGACTAATCGCCAGCGCAAAACAAGTTTATGAAAAAGCGGGTGGAATTAAAGGGACTTTAGAAATCGAAGGAATGATTCCGATTGATGGGCCGCAGAGGGAGGCTTATGAGGATTTAGTTGATAATCAATTTAAGAAATATTTGAATGCTGTGAATGCGATTCTTCCGTTATCTAAGGGAATGAAGTTTAATGAGCGACAAAAGAATGCCACTAAACAAGATAGTCGAGATATTCGGCAATTAATTAATGATGTCATTGATTTTTCATGTGCTGCCTTTCATTTACCTGGTGGTGTCGTTCGAGGAGATGTCGTTGGAGTGGCTGAATTAACCGATAATGCGATTACGTTTGGGATTAAACCGTTTGCTTGTTTAATTACGGCCGAAGTGAATCGTAAATATTATGGTAAACAAAACTACATGAATCGAACATTCATTCAGATGGATGTGAAACGGATTAAAGATGTTGATATTGAAAAAATGGCTAAAACAGCTGAAATTCTCTTTAGGTGTGGAGTCCATTCAACGAATGAGAATCGTGAGATGATTGGAAAAGGGTATTTGCCTGAAGATTGGGCGAATCAGTATTACATCACGAAAAACTACAGTGAAATTCAAGAGAATGAAACGGATTTGAAAGGAGGTGAAAAGAATGGAAAAACGAATGATGAATCTAGAGATTCGTAGTGTAGACGATGGGAGTCGAAAATTAGTTGGCTATGCTTCAACTTTTGACGAAGAGTATACCTTGTTACGAGATCGTTGGGGTGAGAAATTTTATGAGCGTGTTCGACCTGGAGCGTTTAAGAAGACCTTACGTGAAGATGAAGCTTTTATGTTGTTAAATCATAATTGGGATCAAGTCATCGGAAGAACAGGCGCGAATTTAACCTTAACTGAAGATGAGCATGGATTACGCTTTGAAATTGATGTTCCCAATACAACAGATGGCAATAATTTATTAGAAAATGTCCGTTTAGGATTAATTACCGGTTGTTCATTTGGCTTTGATATTACCAAGCAAAAGACTCGCTGGGACGATGAGTGGAATTTTTACCGTGATATTGAAGAAGTTGAATTATTTGAAGTAACCGCCACGCCTATTCCAGCCTATCAATCAACGTCTATTGAAGCTCGTTCGGAAGACGGAACTAGTTTTTCAGTTAAAGCGTTGCGAGAAAAAGAACAAGGTTTCACGACTAAAGAAAATCAATCTCAAGAACCACAGGAATCACCAGAACCACAAAAACTAAATCAACGAAGCGCACAATGTTTAGGCGCTTTTTTTAATGCCTTTTTAACAAAAAATTAAATCAATAGGAGGAATTTAAAATGCCAATGACAAATTTAGAAGATAAAGGATTAGGAATTCAGGAACAAATTCGTGCGGCGATGCAATCAGATAATGAAGAAGAGATGATTCAAGTTTTTGGTGCGATGGCTCGTTCGATCGAAAATAATATTTTGAAAGAAGCTAGAGATACTTTTCAGTTAGAATTGAGTGATCGTTCAACATTAGAAGCTCGTGGACAAGCTCAATTAACCTCTGAAGAACGTAAATATTATGAGAAGGTCATTGAGAAACGTTCATTTGATGGAGTAGAAGACGTCATGCCTAAAACGATTTTTGAGCGTGTCTTTGAAGATTTACAACGTGAACATCCGTTGTTATCAAAAATTGATTTCCATAATACGACGGGTTCAATGGAATGGATTTTACGTACAGAAGAGTGTGTAGGGGCATTCTGGGGGAAACTAACAGATGCAATTACGAAAGAATTAGATAATGGATTCACGAAAGAAGATATGGCATTGGCTAAACTAACCGCCTTTGTTCCAGTATCAAAAGCGATGTTAGATTTAGGACCTGTTTGGTTGGATCGTTTTGTTCGTGCGATGTTGGCTGAATCAGTGTCAATTGCATTAGAAGAAGGAATTATTGCAGGGACAGGAAAAGACCAACCGATTGGGATGTTGAAAGATTTAGATGGTGCTGTTCGCTCAGGGATTTATCCTGATAAAGCAGCAACACCATTAACGGACTTTTCACCAGCTACTTTAGGGAAATCTGTCGTAGCGCCATTAACTCGTGAAGGAAAACGAAATGTAACGGAAGTTCTCATGATTGTGAATCCATTAGATTACTGGGAGAAAATTTTTGGAGCAACAACGATTTTAACAGCCAACGGAACGTATGTGTATGGTGTGATTCCAATCCCAGGAGAAATTATTACGTCAGCAGCCGTTCCTAAAGGAAAGATGGTAGCTGGAATTGCGAAAGATTACTTTATGGGAATTGGTTCAGAACGTAAGATTGAATATTCAGATCATGTTAAGTTCTTAGATGATGAACGAATTTATGTGACTAAACAGTATGCAAATGGGAAGCCAAAAGACAATAAATCCTTCTTAGTGTTTGATATTACTAATTTAGAAGCTTCATTAAATGTCGGCTTAAAAGCTGAAGGAGTTGCAGCTGCTACGTATTCTCAAGAAGATTTAGTACAAGCGGTGGCTCAAGGCGTGGCCTTAGCTGTATCACAAGCGAGTCTTGAAGTAGCTTCAGTGGAGGGAAAAGCTAAAGACAAACCTAAAAAGTAGGCGATGAAATGTTAGAAGAGTTAAAAAAAGAACTTCAATTAACGTATGAGGATGCTGATGTCGACCAACGATTACAACGGTATTTGAAAGAAGGAAAAGCAGAGTTAGAGAAAATAGCAGGGTTTTCTTTGAATGAAGAGTCAGATGAGGTGAAACCTTTGTTATTTGCTTATTGTCGCTATGCCTTCTATCATGCGTTAGAACAGTTTAAAACGAATTATTATCAAGATTTAATCAGTTTTCAGTGGAGGGTGGCGATTCAAAAATATGATTCCCAACCAGAAGAAGGTGACGTTTAATTCGTATAATGATGGGATTCTTCACTTTGGCGATTACATCGAAGGATATGATGAATTTGGAGATGCAACAGAAAAAGAGTTTGTCAGTCAAGGCCGACTCTTTTTTGCTTTCTCTTCGATTCGAGAACAAGATGCCTTGAAGTATGCAGATACGGGGGTAAAAGTAACGTTAAAGGTTAGAACACCTTTCTTTAAGAAAGTCACATCAAGTGCAGTCATTCAAATTCACCAGCAACTTTTTTCGATTGGTTATTTAGAGCCTAGCGTGGATCAGAGAACATTGTTTCTTTATCTAACTGAACTTAAAGATGATTTGAATGAGAAAATAGAAATTTTATACTTAAGTGAAAAAACGGCCTTAACATCGCCTAAGCTGAATCATTTTAAAACCGTTTGGGCAGATATTAAAGCCTATAATTATAAAACTAATGTGAGTGAAGTTGCTGATAGACGGTCATTTCCTGTTCGAAAGCGAATGGTGATTCGATATTTATCTGAATTAGATCCAAAAGAGGGAACGAATCTAAATAAGTACCAAATCAGGTATAAAAATAGAGATTATAAAATCATTGGAATAGAAGATTTAGACGAGCAATCTAAACTCTTAGAGTTATTACTGGAGGCGATTTGATGGGATTAAACTTAGATGTGAGTCGATTAAAACAAAAAATGGAGACTATGAATAAGCGGATGGCGAAACAAACCCTAGATCAAGCGCTAGAAAGTGGAGGAAAAGTGTTAGTTTCAGCGATGGAAGAAACAGTTCCTGTTGATACAGGGGAATTAAAAGCTTCATTAGGTAAGATTCGAATCGAAGGAAGTAACCAAGATCGAAAAATCTTAACAGGAATCGCCACAGATAATCGGGAAGTGATTGAACGTGGTTATTACCAGGAACACGGTCACTCAACCATGATCGGGAAGAAATGGATGAAACAAGCGAGTTTAAGATCAAAAAAACAAGCGGTTGAAACGATGATTAAAACCTTGCAAGAAGAGTGAAAGGAGACTTAAGATGCATCAGTATATTGTGGATACGTTAACTTCTCTAGGGATTGAAATGGCATGGGGATGTTACACAGGAGATGCGGATCATTATTTGATTTTCTCTGTCTATCAAGAGGAAGAAACAGATAGGTGCGATGATCAGTATTTATTTGACCGATTTTATCTCACCATTAGTTATTGGTTTAAAGCCCCTGAACAGTTATCCAATAAAACTAAGATTAAACAGTGTCTTTTAGAGGCAGGATTCATCTTTGATGGTGCTAAAGATTTATTTGATAACGAAAAGCATGGGATTAATTTTGATTTCATTTATGAACAAGAAAAGGAGCTGAGTTAAGATGTCAGAAGTAAAAAAATTAATTGTTGGATTGAGCGATATTCATTTTGCGCCGTGGAATGGGACAACTTTTGAGACACCTGTTCCAATCACAAATGCAAAAAAATGTGAAGCTAAAACAACATTTGAAGAAGATGAGGAGTGGGCGGATAATAAGAATGTGAATCCTGGTTATGTTTTCGCAGGTGGTGAAGGAACACTAACCACACTAGGATTAACTGCGGAAGAGCAAACCTTAATCTTTGGGAATACGTTAGTGAAAGGTGGAGTGTTAATTAATAGCGCGGATGTCGCTCCTCAAGGAGCTTTCTTATTTGCACGTAAGAAGAAGCGCTCGAATGCTCGTCGACTATACGTCATTTATAACTGTGTCTGCGCGCCTTCATCACTCATCAACGCAGAAACCATTGAGGAAGGGAAAGGCTCAGCAGAAGAAGTTGAAATTAACTTTACGATTGATGCGTTAGAAGATGGCAATATTGCTTTTTATATCGATACGGATTCATCAACTGTTAACCAGGAGCAAGTAACAAATTGGTTTAAAACCGTTCAGATGCCAGAAGCATTAGACGATGAAACAAGTGTATTAAAAATTAAATCGACTAACAAAAAGGACTAGATGATCTAGTCCTTTATTTATAGGTGATCATCATGTATCAATCTAGGATTCAATTAACTAATCAAATGCTAACAGGAACATTAGATTTCTATGTCTTATATCAAGTTCAACAAGAATTGAAAGTGAATGGAAAGTTATTAACGATTCCTCAAATTCTAGAAGCTGTGGGAGAAGAAGATTTTCAGTGCCTTTTTCTTCTTTTTATTTATTCCATTCAACGAATGACTGGCCACTCAGTAACAGAGATTCAATCACTGTATGATCAACATCGTCAACAAGACGATTCAACAGAATGGGCGTTGAGTTGTTTGATTCAAGTGTATGAATACATTCAACACTTGTTTAAAGCTTGTTTGGTCATGAATGAATCAGAAGAAGAGAGCGAGTTTGAAGATGTCCCGTTATCATCCAGTGAAGATTGGGATTTTACTTGGTTAGAGTATGTCTGGACGAGTGTGTTAAATCGGGAACATTTTTGGAACGCAACACCTAAAAACTTTATGCAGCAATTAGAAGCACATCAACGCTTCAATGGAATAGAAAAAGAAAAAGTCGAAGAGTGGTAAGGCGGTGAAAGAATGGCAAGTAAAAGCGTCGATGAAATTTATAATTTGGCGGTGTCATTAACACTAGAATCTAAGAGTTTTGACAAGCAAATGACAGCTATTAATAAAGTAATTAGTAATAGTGAGAAAGCCTTTAAGACCGCAGGAAAAGGTGTTGAAAACTACGAAAACACCTTTGTGGGATTAAATAACAAGATTGAAAAATCCGAAACTCAATTGGAGCTATATCGCAAAAAACTAGGATTACAACGTGATGAATTAGATAAAACAGAAGAGACGTTAGTCAAGCAACGAAAGAAGTTAGAGGAAGTTGCGAAAACAGTTGGAGAAAATTCAAAAGAATATACGGAATGGGCGAATAAAGTTCAAGCGAGTGAAAATAAATTACGAACCTTATCCACGGGTATTTTAGATTCTGAAAAAAAGATTGAACTTTTAAGTCAAGAAATTGAAGAGTCGAAACAAAAATTTGAATCGTTAGGGATGAAAATTAAAACGACGGAAGAAGTGCTGTCAGAGATTGATCGTCAAGCACTTTTAACTCAAACAGAAATGGATAAGTTAGGACAGGAGTTAGAAGAGTCAGGAAACTTTTTTCAAAAATTAGGGCATCAACTGACTGAAACAGCAACCAAGTTGGAAACTGGAATGGCTAAAGTGGCCATTTTAACAAAAGAAGTTCATACGCTTAGTCAAACCCTTCACCAAAATAGAGAAGAACAAGATCAATTAGCGGTTCAAATTGAACAAACGAACGCAGCTCTTTTTGAGGCAGAAAGCCAATTTGGAGAGAATTCAACTGAAGCACAACAACTGAAACAAATGTTATTGACGTTAAAAGATCAGTATCAGAAATTAGAAACAGAAATTGATCAAAATCAACGGGCATTAGATGAGTATCAAATCGAATTAAATCAAACTCAAACAGAAGTTCAAGAATTGAGTACGGAATTGAAAAAGATTCCGTTTAATGAAGTCAGTCAACAACTTCAGACCAGTGGCCAAAAATTTAAAAGTGTTGGGCAATCGTTAACCTTAGGTGTAACAACGCCTATTTTAGCTGCAGGAGCTGCAGCCACTAAAGCCGGAACTGATTTCGATACGTCAATGAGTAAGTTACAAGCAACAGCAGGTATTACAGACAAAACGAGTGAATCTTTCCAAAAGCTTGAACAAAAAGCGAAAGAAATGGGATCCTCCACTTCTTTTTCAGCTTCAGATGCTGCAGATGGTTTAACTTATTTAGCATTAGCTGGATGGGGCGTTGAAACGTCTATTGAACGAATTGAACCTATATTAAGAGCAGCCGAAGCCGGAAATATGGAATTAGCAACAGCTTCAGACTTAGTGACAGATTCGATGTCATCTGCAAGTGTAGCAGCCGATGATTTTACGAAATATTTAGACATTGTCGCTCAGTCTCAACGAAAATCCAACACATCTATGGAGCAAATGTTGGAAGCCTACATTGGAGCTGGAGGAATCTTTAAGCAATTAAATATACCTTTAGAAGAATCAGGGGCTTTGCTTGGTGTGTTAGCCAATCGAGGGAAAAAAGGTTCAGAAGCTGCCAACGGATTAATTTCAGTCTTTTCTAACTTAATTACAGAAACTGGGCAAGCCGGAAATGCATTAGCTGAATTAGATATTTCATTATATGACTCACAAGGTAAGCAACGAAATATGATTGAAGTTTTAAAGGAAATGGCTCAAAAATTAGGGGTAACGGCTGATGGAACTTCAAAATTAACCGAACAGCAACAACAACAATATGCAGCCATGGTTGGAGGTAAAACTCAATTTGATACCCTAATGGCTGCCTTAAGTGGTGTCAGCGGAGAATATGATGAACTCCACGAACAGTTAGTGAATAGTAATGGTGCCTTAGAGGAAGTCGCTACTACCATGAAGGATAATTTAGGCGGAGAAATTGAGTCCATGTCGTCCGCTTTAGAAGGTTCGCTTATTAATGCCTTTAAAGCGATGGAACCTGTCTTATCTACCGTCGTTGGCTACGTGACAGATGCGGCGAATTGGTTTAGTAGTTTGGACGAAGAACAACAAAAAAACATTGTGACCTTAGGTTTAACTGCAGCAGCTGTTGGGCCTTTACTGGCTGGAATTGGACAGTTGTTGATTGTTGGAGGAAATGCGGTGACGTTATTTGGTAGCTTATCTAGTGGTACTGGTGGATTAACGTCCGCATTAGGCGTTTTTGCAGGACCTGTCGGTGTTGGGTTAGCCATTGGAGCCTTAGTGGCTTTAATGGCTTATTTAGGAGATAGTGAGCAGTCTATCTTATGGCTACAAGAGAAATTTGGAGGATTAGGAACCATCATTGGTGGTGTCTGTGAATTCGTGAGTGGTGTGGTCCAGTTAACATTAGGAAACATCCTATCTTGGATTCAGTTAGGTGTTGATGTCATTGCTGCTATGATTGATGGTCCAGGAGGAGCGACGATTGAAGAGGCGTGGACCAATCATTGGGCACGAATTGATGCGAATAATACCGAAGGCATGCAGAAAGTCACGCTAACGACCACTCGTGGAATGTCTCAAATGAGATATGCCACCGATGAGAGTTTAAATGACATGTTAAATGTCTTTCGTGTGACGTTAAGCGAAATACCTGGTGTCGTCGAAGAGGAGTATGGGTTTGCGGCGAATAAACTGGCGGGGCAACTTCAAGGAATGGACAACACGCAATTAACCATTCTTCGAGGAATGAACGATACCACTGGCTACCTCTTTAGAGGGATTCGCGAAAATATGACGGTGAGTGAACAAGCAGCCCAAATTAAACAAAACCTCAAAGATATGGCCAATGCAGGAAAATTAGACACAGAAGCCTTTAGTCAAGATATTCAATCGGCGATGGAAACGATGAGTGATCAATTAGACACGAAGACTTCTGAAGGTGGACAAAAAGCGACGACGAATACTGAAACGATGAAAGAGGATGTTGTCAAAGATACAAAAGAAATGAGTCAGGATAGTCAAACGGCCGCTAAAGAGATGGCGACTCAAACGATTCAATTGACTCAACAAATGAAGTCAGAGGTGACAAAAGCGACGGATTCGATGGCCAATCAAGCCATTAGTGATTGGAATCGAGTCCGAAATGCGTATAGTCGAAGTATTTCAGGTAATGTCACAGTGACTACACGCAATGTTCAGCAGCGAATCGTGACCTCTCCATCTAGCCGAACTATTTCACCTGTGCAGTCTGCTCGTCAATTATTAGATGTTTCTCCTTATCAAATTCAAGGCTACAATCTCGCCTCTCAACAACGACAAGGAATAAAGATTATTAGAAATATGGCACAAGATCAACAACGGACCTACACGACTGAAAAGAACGAATATCATCTTCATTTCAACTTTGAAAATGTGAATAGTGAGAGTCAAAAAGAGTTAAAAAAAATTGTTGAATATGTCAATAAAGAGCTTCAAAAGCTCCAAAACCGAAATCGACAAGCGAAAGGAAAGGTGAAGTATGCCACTTAGTTTATATTTTAATGATCGTCAACTCCCTTCCTTTGTGCGAGTTAATAATATCCAGGTTCAAGTTTTACCGAATGAGGAGCACCAAAAGAAAGTCACGATAAGCTTTTATATCCATCGTCATCAGCTCATCTCCAATCATCAAATGGATGAATTTGCGACCTGGTTGAAAGGGAATAATTTTAAGCCATCCCCATTAATATTGCCGAATGATTTAACGAGTTATTATTTAGCAAAAGTTGATAATGTCGTCGATATTGATGGAAGTATCACCAGAGGTGAAGGAAAGATTGAATTTTTATGCGTCAAATCTCAACGAATTTCACTCACTCCAAACCAACAAAGCTTTACCAATTCAAGTGTTATTCAATATATGGGAAATCGAAAGACATCACCGATCATTCGATTTTTTATTTTGTCTCAAACTTCAGAGATTAAATTAAACGTTAAGAATAAGGCTCACAAAAACTTTATTAGATTAGTCGGCCACTTTAATAAGGGACAATGCCTAGAAGTGAATATGGCGACGAAAAAAGTCCTTATAGATAATGAGTTAAAGATGACAATTTTAACTTTAGATAGCTTTTTTCATGACTTAGTACCAGGAGATAATCAATATGAATTAAATCAAGGGAATTGTCGAGTAGAAGTGAGTTGGTTTGATGAATTCATTTAAAAAGGAGGGAGATAAATGGCTCATCTATATGTCTTTGATCAAAATGAACAATTATTGATGATCCTATCTGAAGAAGAATTTGAATCCGACGAACATAAACGACAATTGAATGGAAGTTGGACCTTTACTTTTACAACAGAATCTAAATATGCTTCTGTTTTATTAAAAAGCCATAAGGTTGCTTTTTATGATCGCGAGGGTAATTTTCGATTGTTTGTCATTTCTGAAGTTCCAACACTGACGTATCATGATGATCAAATTGAAGTCTATAGTGTGAATGATTATTTTCAATTGGCCAATCAAATTGTAGAGGATAAACGTTTAAGAGATGGAACAGCAAGAGAAGCTTTAAGTAAGGTGTTAGACGGTTCAGGATATTTAGTTGGAGAAGTCGCAGATTTAGGCAATCAAACGATTAGTTTTTATGATGTGACTCGCATGGAAGGATTAGAAAGTATTGTTGAAACGTATGGTGGTGAAATTGATTTTAGAATTGAATTGGACGAGGAAAAACGATGCATTTCTAAAAAATTCATTGATTTAAAAACAAGACTTGGGACCGATACAGGCTTACGGTTTACTTTTGATTCTAACTTAGAAGAAATGAAGCGAAGTGATACCTCTGAAGGTCATTTCACTGTGCTCTATGGACGTGGGAAAGGAATTGAATCAGGGGATGGCTATTCTCGCAAAATTAAATTTACTGAAGTCGAATGGACGACTCCGATTCATCCAGTTGATAAACCCATCGGGCAAAGTTTTATCGAAGATGAAGAAGCAATCGCTAAATATGGCCGAATTGAAGGGATTTATGAAAATTCAGACATTGAAGATCCAGGCGAATTATTACAAGCGACTTATGAAGCTTTACAACAAGTTAAAAATCCTATTTTAAGTTATGAAGTCAAAGCGACTGATTTATCTCAACAAGCAGGCTATGAACATTTTAAATTGACACTGGGTGATAGTGTGATTTTGTTGGATGAAGCCTATCAGCTAAGTTTAGAAAGTCGGATTGTATCCATATCAGAATCTATTCGAGAGGGTAATACAGAACAGTATTTAACGTTAGGAAGTGTCCAACCTTCGTTGACGGATTCGATGGGAAATGCTCAGATTACAGCCCCTTCTGATGGAAGTGAAACTATCGTCATTGAAGATGGAAAATTCCCTGATACACTCCCTCCCATTCCGCAACTACAAGTCGAAGGGTTGTTTTCCTCTATTTTAGTGGAATGGACGTATGAAGCGAAAAGTTACTATGAGTATGAAATTTATGCATCACCGCTTGAAAACTTTAACCCTGATTCAAGTAATCTGATCTTTAGAGGAAAAGCAAGTACGCTTTTGCATCAGGTTAAACCACAAGAAACTTGGTATTATCGTGCTCGTGCTCGAAATACTCATGGAAACGTGACAGAGTGGAGCTCCCAAGTTCGAGCAACCAGTACAAAAATTGCAGATGGAGCTGAATATTTTGAAACAGCAGCTATTTCAGATGCTTTAATTGGAGAGTTAAGACTTGATCGTGGATGGGTGGGGAAATTAACAGGAGATCTAATTGAAGCGAAAAATTTAGTTGTGGTTGATGGAAATGGAACAAGAACTCTTTACATTGATTCATTTGGACGAGTATCTTTAGATGTTTACGAATTGAATATTCAGAGTCAAGCGGTCATGACAAAACCACAAGTGGATCAAGCCATTCATGAGGCTGTTGAAGAGTTAGATTTTGGTGGCCGAAATCTAGCCAATTTATCTTCGATTAAGAAGCACGCTAATACGATTCTTGACACTAGTCATTATGTAAAATCAAGTTATTTTACCATCGAAAGAAAGGTTCAAGAGTCTAATGGTGGATTCATGTATGATTGGGGGATTGTTTACCAACCCAATACTCCATACCGCGTAAGATGTTATCTTACTCAGATGACTGATAACCCTATTCTGAATATCCATGTTCATAATGGACAGAACTTAGTTTCATTGAAGATGTACTTAGATGGAGAGCTTATAACTGGAAATACTGATGTGTCTGACATTTTAGGCGACAAAGAAGAACACTGTTTTGAGCTCATATATACATCGCCTTCAGCCGTTGTAAGCTCTACTTCGGGTGTTCAACAAACGTATATTCAGCCAAACAAAAATAACTCTACAAACCTATACAAATTAAAAGTGAATAAATTTAAGTTAGAGCGAGGTACTGTTTTCAGTGATTGGTCTTTAGCACCAGAGGATTATAATAGTGTCATAGATGCCGTAAATAGTGAGCTTAAACAAGACATTACAAATTCAGTAGCGGGTTTACAAGACCAAAACAACGAGCTCATTGAAAGGTTTGATGAGGCATTCAGTGACAACGTCCTCTCAGCTTACGAAAAAGTACAGCTTAAAGACGATTTACGTACGATTGATAATCAGTATGAATCGATGAAAACCATGGTTAATGAGTTTAATGAAAGTTCTGTTAATGGTCAGTTCGCTACACTTACTTTACGACACCAAGAACTCCATGCGTTTGTAGATCCGTTATTATTGGACTTGAATGTTGCTTCTGAAGCTTCAAATGCGACCATAAGGGAATATCTCTACCAGTATCAATTACAATATAACATTACTTTTGTCGCCTTACAGACCATGATAGACAATCGATTAAATACATTGACAACGACAGTGAATACCACTGCTCAAGGGGTAGAGACTGCGATTACTAAATCTAATACAGCATTAGACGGGATTCAAACGATTGGAAAGCATTTTAATTTTACTGACTCGGGATGGGTGGAGATCTTCGCTACACTGAATGGCGTTCCTGGTCGATTTAAAACACAAATTACTGACCAACGCTTAGCATTCTTAGACCATAACGTTGAGGTTGCTTATATGTCAAATCAGAAACTATATATTACTCAGGCACAAATCCTTAATTCCTTACAATTAGGAAATATAGAACAATCAAAAACCGCCAAGGGTGGTTTAATTTATCAATGGAAGGGGTGAGGGTAGATGCCAACATTGACTGGTTCTTGTGATAATTCACGTTATACCTTAACGTGTGAATACTCGGTCTCTCAAGATATTACCGCTAATACCTCAACGATTACGGCACACGTTTATCTAAATGGGAATGGCTATACAACTTCATCGTCTTATTGGTCTTGTGTCATTAATGGAGTCACCGTCACTTCAAATAAAAATGCCTCTATTGGAGGGAAAACCTTATTAGGTTCTCGGACTTGGACCGTGAATCATAACTCGGACGGTACTTGTCAAACTAACATTAGTTTCAGTTATCATAACGGATTATCCACTTCAGGAACTTATACAACAAGATCAGGTTCGGGGAAAGCAACAGTCACTCTTGATACGATTCCAAGAGGTTCTAGTCTATCACTGAATCGAACCTCAGCGACGATTGGATCAGATGCAATCACCATTACATTAAGTAGAGCTTCTAACAAGTATACTCATAAAATTCAGCTATATTTTGGATCATACAGTGCCTTATTAGCTGAGGGCGTTGGAACCTCTTATACATTTACTCCTAACATCTCACTATGCAGCCAAATTCCGAACGCAACCAGTGGGACAGCGACTATCAAAGTTCAAACGATGAACGGTACTACCTGGATAGCCGAAACCAGTAAAACCATTACATTAAATGTTCCTTCAAGCGTGGTTCCTTCGATTGGATCAGTGACTGCTACGGGTAATAACTTACTTGATGGTGTCTATGTAGCAGGTAAATCAACTGTGGCCGCTAAAATTAATAGTGCAGCAGGTGCTTATGGTTCAACTATCAAGTCTTACAGTATTAGTGGTGCGGGGATTAGCAGTTCAAGTGCATCTGCTACTTCAGGAACACTAAATGCTGGGACTTATACCATTACCGGTAAGGTGACTGACAGTCGAGGGAGAACGGCAACTAAAACCGTATCAATCACGGTACATTCTTATCATGCGCCGTCTCTTAGTATTGAGTTTTATCGCTGTAATTCTGATGGGACAAAAAATGATAATGGGACTTATGCTAGGGTTCGTATAATGTCTACTGTTGTCAATATCGGTAATGCCAATGTCAATGCAAAGCAAAATAAAATTGAATGGAAATTGGCTTCCTCTAATTCGTGGACAACTAAGCGAGATTGGACAAACAACAGTGCATACATAGTCGACGGAACTGTTGATTTAGGTTCTGGGTGGGATAACACTGTTACTTATCACATCCGTGTATCGGTTAAGGACAGTTATAATACCGTCACGGCAACAGCTTCCATAGGAACCCTTTCTTGTTTATTTAATATTGAACGAGAAGGGATTGGGATTGGTAAGGTTCATGAGCGTGGAGCCTTAGACGTGGCGGGACCAATCTATTCCGATGGATTCAAAGTCATGACTGAGGAACATAATTTGACTCCGTCGGATGTAGGGGCTACCTCATCAACGGCTCCTTTAGCTTCTGGCGCATGGCATATGAATGCCAATCAAACAGTCACGTTGTCTAAAAAAATTAGTGAATGTCAGCATGGGATTTGTCTGGAATGGCGAGATTACGGGAATGGGACGGCAAATGCGAAAGATTTTATCTACACGTTTATTCCTAAAGCGCATGCTAGCCGGAATAATGGGAAACCATTAAGTGTCTTACTTCCTGTCTATGAACAAGGGGCAACCGTCATTACCAAGTATCTCTATGTTTACGATGATCGAATCACAGGGTACGCTACCAACGTTAGCGCAGCTAACTCTACGATGGTCGTCTTATCAGGGGTATTCGAAGTTTAGGGGGAATAAATTTGAAATTAATTTTTTCATATGATCAGGAGTATGCGATTACAGGATATGGATTAGTAGGGTGTTATCATAGCACTGAGAGAATGGGAGAGATTGAAATAACTGAGGAAGAATTTGAGAAACTCTCCCATTATCCACCGATGTTTTTACGTTATGATCCAATAACAGATACCATTACCTATGATCCTCTCTTACAAAAGACCTACCATTTAGAACAAGTGGAGAGCATTAAAGAAGAGCTGGAAGAGGAACAAGCTCATAAAGATCAAGTTAAACTATTAGAAAATAAGGTTTCGAATTTAGAAAATTTGATAGCATCCTTAATGCAACGCTTAGATCAAACTGAAAACACATAAAAAAGGTCACTCCATGAGTGGCCTTTAATATTAAGGAGATGAAGAAATGATTAATCAAGGTTTATTAAGTTTTTTTCCAGTAGCAATTACCACTTTACTATTTGCTTATTTAGGAGTAAAAGTCATTGATTTTGCGACAGGATTAATGAAGACAAAAGTAAGTACGAATACCGAAGATAAATACAAGAGTAGTAAGATGCGTGACGGATTAATCTGCTGGATGGCTGAATTATGTGGAATTGCCTTTGTTATGATCTTAGATTTATTGTTAGGTTTAAACTTCTTATTATGCGGCCTAACTCTATCTCTTTTCTTATATAAAGAGGGAATGAGTATTCTAGAAAACCTACTAGCGTGCGGTGTAGAGTTGCCGACAGCGGTCGTTAAGAATTTAGCGGTATTCAATAAAAACAATGAAGGAAATGAAGGAGATGTGAAATAATATGACTTACACATTTAAACAAAACTTAGTCGCAAATAATAAATATTCAATCAAGTGTCCGTACGAAATGAAACCAGAATATGTGACGCTTCATGATACAGCAAACCAGGCACCTGCCTCAAATGAGATTGCCTATATGATTCGTAATGACCTAGAAGTCTCATTCCACCTAGCAGTTGATGAGAAAGAAGTCATTCAAGGGTTACCATTAAATCGTAACTCCTGGTCATGTGGAGATAAGACAACCGGTGCTGGAAATCGAAAAGGAATTAGCGTAGAGATTTGTCGCCCAACTCATGAGGATCGTACCCTTTATGATCAAGCAGAAGAAAATGCGGTTTATGTCGCCGCACGATTACTTTATAAGTATGGATTAGGAATTGACCGATTAAAAAAACATCAAGATTGGTCAGGTAAGAAATGTCCCAATGTGATTTTATCTGAAAACCGTTGGGATGGATTTAAAGGTCGTGTCGAATGGGTGTTGAATGAAATTAAAAAAGGAAATATTGATTCAGCATTAGAGTCAGGTACAACGGCTTTAAAAAATAACTCAAACACAACAGCGACTCCATCAACTTCAATAGGATTCAAAGTCGGAGATAAGGTCAAAGTTAAGACAACAGCAACTCACTACGCAACAGGTCAATCCATCAAGTCATTTGTCAAAGGTTCAACTTATGAAGTAACACGAGTGGATGGAAAAAAATTATTATTATCAGATATCACATCATGGGTGTGGGATTATGATGCAGAAAAAGTAGAATCTACAACTCAATCAAGTTCAGATAGCTCATTTTTAGTCGAAATTATCTGTGACGAGTTAAATATTCGTCAAAAAGCAGATTTTAATTCTAAAGTTGTTGGTACAGTCAAAAAAGGTGAAGTCTTTACGATTACGGAATCGGAGAATGGATTATATAAATTAAAAAGTGGAGCTGGGTGGATTTCTGCCAATCTAAAATACGTCCAAAAAATTTAAATCACCTCACAAAAAAGCCACTCGGTCAAATGACTTAGTGGCTTTTTTGTGAGGTGAGAATATGGAATATATGAAACAATGGCTTGAAAGTGTTTTGAGGAAAAATAAAAAGCGTGTTGGAGCACGCAGTTTAAGGATAAGATTTAAAGACATCTTTGTATTGGAGTACAAAGAGAAGAACTTATAATCTAATTATATAATTAAAGCGAATGAAGTTCAATCATTTATGTAGAATTTTATTTGAGTTTAATCGCGAAGAAGAGGCTATTACAGGGACTGCTATACCGACTTTATGGGTAGATGTGATAAAAAATTGAGGTGTTTACGTTATAATTTAAAGTAGATAACTAATCTTTTAAGAATGTAGATGAACTTAATATAAAAAAATTTGATTTTTATACAAATTCATGTTATTATTACCACATTCAGGAAGAAACTCTAAAGGCGTAGAGTATATTACTGAATTTGTTAATATTCATTTAATATAAGAAAAAGCAGAAGGGAAGATTATGATGAAGAGTAAAAGTATTATCTTTAGCTTACTTGTCTTAATGTTATGCAGTACAATTTTTTCTAGTACTGCTAGTGCAAACGATCATCTAAAAGAAAATTTACAAATTAAAGATGTAAATGCAGTTTATTTTAAAAATGGAGAAGTTAGGACAATTAATGAATCAACAGATATTGATTTTCAGGTAAAAGATTTAAATGTGGATTATGTAGATGGAATAATTTCAATCAATTTAGAAACTAATTCTAATAATATTAAACAATATTTTTCATTAGAGGCATTGCCTTATTTAGGTAAATTGAATTCAGCGTCTGAAGATACAATCATAGGAAAAGAATTAACCATTAATGAAGGATATGAAATTGCTAGTTTACGAATTGAAGAGGTTGCATCGAGTTTAACACTTATGCCTATAAATATTGATTTAGAAGGGAAAACGGTACTTTCCGTAGGAATTCGTAATTTGCAAACAAAGGATGTATACTATTTCCAAACTCAATTAGAGGGATTAGATTTTAATAGTATTTTATTAGATGCTAAAAAAAATAGTAATGGTATAGATGATAGTGAGATTGTCGAACTCGAAGAAAGATATTTATTTTTAAAGGAAAGTTCTCTTTTAAAATCTGAGCGAGTTGCAACAGAATTTGTTACTGATGAATATGATGGAGATCAATCTGGTGAGGAGATTTTAGATTTTTTAAATGAATTAGAGGAAAAAGGAGAAATTTACTCGTCTGATATAGAACCATATGGAGTTGTTCATCCCAATGTACCAGATAGTATTTTCAAGAGTGGGGCTTTAAATACATGGAGACATGGTAAAGGAAGTACATACGCATATTCATTCATTACAAGCAAATACGCCGGTACAGATAATAGATATACGTATATTGTGTATATGGAATGGGTACCACAGGTTAATTCAAGTCCATATTCAGCGACATTAAGGGTAGTAAAAAATGTAGCTGTTCTTTATAATGTATCTAACAATGCAGTTAGAATAGAATCAGGGAATAAAAATAGAATTCATGTTAATAATGTTAAATTAGGTTTATCATCAAATACAGAGGGTGGAGTTTTTACCAGTCGAAAGTATTGGGGAGTGAATAACTCAAACACCTTATCCAAAGTAGTAGAGGCAGCACTGGGGTGGACAAATTATCCTGGTAAGATTGTTAGTACTTTTAAAGCTTTATCAGGGAGCGATTTAAATGCAAATAAAAAATATACGTATCAAAGTACAGCAGCTAAACAAGTAGCAGAGTATGGAAAAGTTATTAGTGCTATAAATGCAAAAAGTAGTAAAATAAGATATCCGGATGATTATTTTAGTATCGAAGGTTATGGAAATGGAATTAGAAGCTGTACTGCAAGCTATGAATATACTGTAACTTATTAATCCAAGAGGTGATTAGTATTCTTAATTTAATACGAAACAATAAAAAAGGATTTCGTTGGATATGTTTAGCTTGTATTCTAATATCAATTGTTCTAGTTTTAAGTTTTAAAATTTTCATTCCATTTTCAAATTATGATGAAATAATGTTAGATCGAATACTCTTATCACCAAATGAGGAGTATTATGTGGAAGTTAGAACATTAAGGAAGATTAATTCTTTATCTTCGTCTGAAACAGATAAGGTTGAGCTAAAACATAGTTATGTAGTATTATCAAATAACAAAAATGAGCGTGAAAAAATTATTTATTATGGAAATGAAGAGCTAAGTGAGTTGGATGTAAAATGGATAGATGATTATAGTATACAAATTAAAAATCATGTATTAAAGGTTCCTTATGATGTGTATGATTACCGTATTCATGTCTGGAAGTAGAGAGTTATTTAATATTTAAAACAAAAAATCTTATAAGTTATAAATCATATCTAGTATGCAAATCTCTTATAAAGATATAAAGTTTAATAATTGAATTTGCTAGATTTACAAGTATAGTTTGTTTCCTTGAATACTTATCATGTATCATTATACATGTTGGAAAACATATATTATTCTTGAATCAATTAAAAAGAAAGAAATTCCGAAATTATATTCTTAATCAAACAAAGAGGGGGTTATCTTGGAGGTAAACCCTCTCTTTT
>OATT01000533.1_pt1 | contig 35673 bp, 25 predicted proteins | sample 1476071 | NCBI WGS metagenome assembly OATT01 (sample SAMEA2579989, study PRJEB22360) | human gut metagenome | biome: human gut; feature: human-associated habitat; material: faeces | place: Denmark | collected 2008/2010 | reverse complement strand
TAATGACATATCTTATATCAGTTTTTTGAGTTTACACAAAACTTGAAACGGTCTCGAAAAAGTGGCTTCGCTGGTTTTGATTGGCGCACAATATAAAGTTCCAAGTTTACTGATAGATTTTCAAAATCTTATCTTCCGTTGTATGCCAAACAAGGCTTTTGAAAGTATGGGACTATCAAAAAGCAACACCATAAAATTGGCTCACTCTATGCGATCATTGGATTTTACTTCGCAATTAAACAATATTCCTTGTCCAGTGACAATTTTGTGTGGCAAAAAGGATACTGCCAACCTGAAGGCTTCTAAAAGGCTAAAAGAATTGCTACCCCAGGCTACTTTGCACATCGTTCCAAATGCAGGACATGAACTCAATAAATATGCACCAGATATGGTTGCAGAGATATTAAATCAAAACCTATGATTCGGATGTGGAAGAATGTGACTTCCATTGAGAGACTAATATCCATAACATCGCTACTCTCTATTAAAATTTCACATTCTCCACATACAAAAATTCTGCCCTCCTGACTTTTATTCTGCCGCTACAAATTCCATTACCTCAAATTTCTCATCTGAAATACTATTCAATTTTTCAAACACTCTTGACATCACTTCCAACATTTCCATATCATCCACATATTTCTTTGTATCTAAAATATTCTGTATGACTGCTTCTCGGCTCTCACTCTCAAAAATGCTGATTAAATTACTTTCTTCTACAGTAAACTTTATATTCATCTCTACATCTCCCTCTGTTTATTTTTGCTGTTTTCTTGCGTATCCTGTGCCTGACCTGCTATCTGTGCTTTTTTCTCCGCAAGACGTGCTTTCAAAGATGTCCTTGCGCCAGATTGGTTCTGGATATTTTCTGCAACTTTTTCCTGCAATTTTTCCACACCATTATTCAATACATTATCGATCATATTATAATTCTGTTCTTCCAGTTCCTCAATCTTCGCAAGCGGCTTATAATCTTCCAGTCTTTTCAGAAGTTCTTTTGCCCTCTCTGTTTCCTCCGGCACAGCTCCCTCCGAAATAATTTCTTTCAGCCAGTCTGTTAAATACTTGCTGTCCCCCTGTTTGATTCTCTCTGTCAGTTCAGACACGTTTTCCGACATGGTACAGATACTATCATGGTACAGAATCGCATCATAATCATAAGAAAGGCGGTCAAATGTCACTGCAAGCTGCTCTGCAAGTGTTAAATACGGCATACGCATTTCCCACACCTTTGCTTCCATTTCTTCTGACATCACGCCGTCAATCTCCATATTCGGCAACTTCGCTATTAATTCTGTAACCATCTCCATTGCTTTCGGCTCATTTTTAATACTCGGTATATACTCCAGAATCTCCAAATCAATGCGCTTTCCGGATAATATGTCAATTTCATCATCCACATAGTTTTCTTCGCCCACCCTATGAATATGAATACCGATTGCAGGGATACCATTCATTCGTTCCGGCGGTATCTGTTTCCAAATTACAATCGCTTCCTCCACAGTAGGAATATTCTCATAAAATTCGCCCAAATTATGAAATTCGCCACACTCTGCTACCGTCAAAGTCACTTCAATTTCTTTTTCCGACCTTTGGACAGTGTGCCCAGAAGTTTGATATATCTCCTGTTCCCTTGCTTCTTTGACACCTACAAGATAATCTTCGACCTGCGGCAGATATGTTTCCAGCGTTCCGGTACGCTGCGAAGTAATTGGGTTAATATCTACTTTCACTGACCCTATATGTAGCCCGTCTTCATTAAAAATATGAAACAAATCATCTTCTCTCTCGCTTGTCGATAATTCTACTACCACATCAAGGTCTGATCCTTCCCGTTCCAATCCCCTGCATCGACTTCCTGACACCGCAACATCAACGATAACCGCATCAATATCGTACTCATCAATCTTTGCCTGTACATGGCATTTTATGGTTTCCTCAATTTCCGCCGGATTCATTTCACTAATGTCATGGAACAATTCATTCGTCTTTGCCTTAAAATCTGCCACCACACTGCTTGGTGTGTTCCCCGGAAGAATACGGTTTGCTTCCTCTGCTTTTTCCATCAGTCCATCATAATCCATCGGTATCAGTTCATCTTCTCTTTGGATATTTCCTTTTGCACCATTGTAATCCGGCTTTGACTTCAAATCCTCTAAAATATCATGTAAGGCTTCCCGTATCGACACATCAGGATTATCATAAATTCCTCCGTCAATCTCCTTATAATCAGCTCCTATAATGGAATAGTCATAACCTCCCTCCACTTCCTGAATACTAATATAACGGTCTGCTATGGAAAAAGCCAATTCTGTTTCCTGTTCACTCTCCAGTGTCTTTTTCATTTCTGCAAGCACCTGTTCCGCTTCATCGCCAAGATCAATAATCTCATCTCCATCTGTTTCCATTTCCAAATCATTCTGCTGTTCAGATTGATTTTGTAAAAGCAATTCTTCTCTAACCATTTCCGGTTTGATAATAGAGCCATCCTCATAGACAATGGATTCCACCCATTCAACATTTAATTCCCGCTCTATTTCTATCTCCAAGTCAGTACCATGAAAAGCGTTGTGAATTTCCGCTATAATTGTGTCCGAAATAGGTTCTGACGATTTAAATATCGCTGTTCTGTCCCCGCCCATTTCTTCTATATTGACAGCCACAACTGAATACGGGTATGTATACTCATGCTCCTGTTCGTCCATTAAGATAAGCGTAATCTTAGTCTGCTGTTTCAACGCTTTACTCCATGTTTCCTTTTCAACCCCAAAGATACCTTCATGCTCCTCTATCTGTCCTCTGCTCTCTGCCAATGATTCCGCACCATCAGTATGAAGCAGATATACGGACAAATCCTGTTCAAATAATTCCTCTGCTTTCTCCTTTGTCAATGGCAGCATTTCATTCCATTGATAACCATATTCCCGCATTTCCGACAAACCAATCATCGGATCGGGCAGGGCTTCAATTTCCGCCTTTGCATCAATTATAGTCAATGCCACATCCTGCTGGGCATACTGTTCCCTATATGCCAGTTTCTCCGCAAGTTCCCTTGTTTTATCCATATCATCAAGTTTATAGGCATAATTTACAATCAGATTTCGCTCCTCAGAAGTGAAAATATTTTTTTCTGCTTCCAACTGATTGATAAGCTGTTCTGCCTGCTTCATGACAGATAAATTGGTATCAATAGGCTGTTCCATTCTTTCCTTTACATCAATAAGCTCATCTCTATCCACGTTATAGCGGACATCAATATGGTATTCCTCCACCTCTTCCGTCTGCTCCTCAGCAAGTTCGGTAGTCCATGCCCCCTTACTTTCAAGATAAGACTGTATATTCGATTTGTCCTCTTCATTCATAGTAGAAAGAACTGATACAAGCTCTGCCCTGTCCATCCCACGAACACCAACAAGACTGTATTCCGAAAAATCCTCGTTATGTACCAGCAGAATATTTTCCATGTTCTGCTCTTGTTCTATTTCCCGGTTAATCTGAAGTTCCTGCAATGCTCGCTCAATGCCCGTAATTAATTCTGAAGCAGTCTTTCGGATTGTATCAAGAGAAGATTTTAACTCTTTCATATTTCTTCCGCTGCTCCAACCTGCAATGTATCCAAAGGAATAATCGGAGGTATCAATTCCAAAATGCTGACATACCGTAAAAGCCACACTCTCCGCTTCCACTTCTTTTGTATTCCTGTCCTTTTCCGGAATTTCCATGCTTTGATTAACTTCTTTATCATGCAGCATAGAATGAGCCACCTCATGCACCATTGTTTTCAATGTCTGACTTTCACTCATATTTTCCTGAACAGCAATCCGTTTTTCTGCTGTATTGAAATACCCTTTGGAATCGCCGGGAATATCTTCAAATGCAATCGGTACAGGAGAAATATTCATAAGTGCTTGGACAAAATCCTCATATCCCTCCACCGTAGATAAAAGCTCATTCACTTCTAATTCCGGAATAGGTTTACCATCCGTTTGAGATACATCGAAAACGGATACTGCACGAAAAGCAGGAATGGTAATCTCTACTTCCTCTTTCTGCGATATACCATTTTCATCAAACATCAATTCTCCTGTGACTGGATCTAACTTATCACGTTCCTCCTTGATTTTGTAAGGGGCTGGTGCAAGAATACGGATTGCCTTTTCCCCTTTATTGACATGCCTCTCAAAGTTCTTTTGCCATGCCTGATACCCTGCCACAAGTGTAGCTTCCGGCTTCTGCATGGCAATCAGCAATGTATTGTTAAAACTATAATTATGAAATTTTGACATAGTGCTAAGATAGCTTTTATATTTTTCGCTTTCAAAAAGTTCCTTTAAGCCAGCTTCCAGCTTGTCTGTAATCTCTTTAACTTTTTGCTTTTCTGTCATTTGACCTTTATTTCTATTTTCATCTGTCATACTTGTATTCCCTTTCCCAAAATCGGAAAAGGACAGCCATGTGGCTGCCCTCTCCTAATTACTACAACGTTTCTGCTTTATCCTTCATTTTCTGTGATACCGCTTTTCCTGTACTATTTCCAGCTACCCTAACCTGCATCTCTGCTAACCGCTCTTTCAAGGATACCCTCTGTACTGGCTTATCAGCTACCTGCTCTACGCCCGGTTCAGATTTATCATCTTCCATACCAATCCCGTCATCTCCCTTTTCATCCATATTGAGCAGGGCATTTAAGGCAGAAAGGCGGTCTAATTTTTCTGTAAGCTCTGCCTCCTGTGCAAATGGTTTTGTCACCTCCACTTTTGCTGTTTCAAGCTGACGTTTCACATTAGCCAGCTTTGTCGATGCTTCTGTCAGTTCCTTTGTCATGGATTCCAAGGCATGATTGATACGGGAAATGTTGCCCAGCGGATCAACACCAATTTCCAAATTATGACTAAGCTGCCCCTTAATGTTCATAACAAATTTATGATTAAAAGAATCAAAGGACACCGCCATTTTAAAACCTGCATATTCGCCAATAACAGCCGGAGCATTCGCACTCTTGATTTCTTTACACATTTCCACAAGTGCAGTCCCAGCTTCTTTTTTATCGGTATAGAGTTTATTCCCAACTTTCATAGAGAAAAAATCCTTATCTACCGGAAGATTGACTTTTGCTGTCTGAATATCTGCCTGCAAGCCGCTGATCCGTTCCTTCAGAATAGTTATCTGCTGTGGATAATGCTTTGCAATGTTGTCCTCCAGACGGTATTTCTGACTGGTATGGTTCGCTTTCATCAATTTCAGCTTGCTTACCTGAATATCCAAATCCATCTTTTCTTTAATGTATGGATTCCCCGTTGCCAGAGCCTTGACCTCTGCATAGGAAAGTGCTGCTTCATCCACATCCTCGCAGCTTCTCACTGGAGATTTGCTCGTCATAATCTGACCGATAAATTTCTGCTTATTCTCAATGAGCTGCCATGAATAGCTGTCAAATGTTCCCTCTGTCACATACCGGAAAATCTTAACCTTTGGATTCATATTACCCTGCCGCAAAATACGTCCCTCCTGCTGTTCTATGTCGGACGGACGCCACGGTACATCAAGGTGATGCAGAGCAATCAGCCTGTCCTGTACGTTTGTCCCCGCCCCCATTTTTGCAGTAGAACCCAATAAAAAACGAACCTGTCCGCTTCTTACCTTGCTGAACAGCTCCGCTTTCCTAAGCTCTGTATTTGCCTGATGTATAAAGGCGATTTCTTCTGCCGGAACACCTTTTTCTATCAGTTTATTTCTTATATCTTCATAAACATTAAATGTACCATCTCCCTTCGGTGTCGATAAATCACAGAAAATAAGCTGTGCTGATTTCTGCTCTTTGGTATCTTCCCAAATCTCAAATGCCTTATCCACACAGGTTTTTGCTTTGGAATTTTCCTCGTCAGGCAGCATATCATTGATAAGTCGCTGGTCAAGTGCCAGTTTTCTTCCATCATTGGTTATCTTCAGCATATTATCCTGATACGGTTCTACAAGCCTGTTACGCACTGCCTCTGCTCTGTCCGCCAGCGATGTTACCATCTCTTTCTGATATTCGCTCGGTTTCAGCACCACATTTTCATATTCTGCTTCCGGCACAGGCAGCTTTAACATATCCGGTGTCTGAATATCCGCACTCTCCTTAAAAAGTGCAATCAGTTCCGGCAGATTAAAGAATTTTGCAAATCTTGTCTTTGCCCTGTACCCTGTTCCCTCCGGTGCAAGCTCAATCGCTGTCTGTGTTTCCCCAAAGGAAGCCGCCCAACTATCGAAATGTCCTAATCCCATTTTTTGCAACGTACCATACTGAAGATACCGCATATTAGTATAAAGCTCTGTCATAGAATTGCTGATCGGCGTACCCGTAGCAAAAGTAATTCCCTTTCCTCCTGTCAGTTCATCAAGATACTGGCACTTGGCAAACATATCAGAAGACTTCTGTGCTTCCGTCTGTGCAATCCCCGCCACATTACGCATTTTTGTGTATAGAAAAAGGTTCTTATAATTGTGGCTTTCATCGACAAACAGCCTGTCCACCCCCAACTGCTCAAAAGTTACAACATTATCTTTCCGGGAAATGTCGTTGAGTTTTTCCAGCCTTGTCGTAAGGGATTTTCTGGACTTTTCCATCTGCTTAATAGTATAACGCTCTCCATTATCCGCTTTTGCCTGCTCAATGGCAAGTTCTATCTCATCAATCTGTCTTTCGATAATCGCTATCTGTCTCTCCTGCGACAGCGGGATTTTTTCAAACTGGCTATGTCCTATAATGACAGCATCATAATCTCCCGTAGCAATTCTGGAGCAAAATTTCTTCCGATTCGCCGGCTCAAAATCTTTCTTTGTTGCCGCTAGGATATTGGCTCCGGGATACAAACGTAAAAAATCACTTGCCCACTGTTCTGTCAAATGATTCGGAACAACAAACAGGCTCTTTTGACACAGCCCTAACCGCTTGCTTTCCATTGCCGCAGCAATCATTTCAAAGGTTTTTCCTGCTCCCACACAATGAGCAAGCAACGTGTTGTCCCCATAAAGCTGATGTGCCACAGCATTCAACTGATGTGGTCTAAGTTCGATGTCCGGTGTCATGCCGGGGAATTTCAAATGGGAACCATCATACTCTCTCGGTCTGGTAGAATTAAAAAGTTTGTTATATTTCGCCACCAAGTCCTGCCTGCGTTCCTGATCTTCAAATACCCAGTTCTTAAAGGCTTCCCTGACTGCTTCCTGTTTCTGACTGGCAATCATGGTTTCTTTTTTATTCAGGACTCTTGTTTCCTTCCCATCCTCCATCACAGTATCATACACTCGGCTGTCTTTTAAGTTCAGGGAATCTTCTAAAATCTGATAGGCATTTCTCCGGCTCGTACCATAAGTCATGTTTACAAGACTGTTTCCATAATCTGCACTTTTTCCTTTTACATTCCATTGTCCTGTGACATCGGAATACTGAATCCCCATTGTGTTCCGGTTTAAAAGATGCTGTGGCGTTTCAAAGACATCACGCATAAAATCTTCTATATATTTCGGTTCAATCCATGTAGCACCAATACGCACCTCTATTTCGCTTGCATCCAGTTCTGTCGGCTGCACCTGTGTAAGTGCCTGTACATTTACGTTATATTCCGAGTGGTTTTCAGCATAAATCTTCGCTGTTTGCAGCTTATCCCGAACATTGCCGCTTAAATACTCATCCGCTGTTTCCCACCCATCTGTAACAGGATTCTGAAAAATAATTCCGGTCAGTTCTTCTTTTATTACATCAATTTCTTTTCCAGTCAATTCCGCCATATAGGAAAGATCAACCTTTGCTTTTTCTGCTAAAGATACCGCCAATGCTTCCGTTGCTGTATCTACGCTTGTAACAACTTCCGCTTTCTTAATGGTACGCTTCGTGAACATATCCGCTTTACCTTTGAAATTACCCTCATCATCCAGTTTTTCCAATGAACACAGCAAACAATAGCTGCTGTCCTGATTAAATGCCCTTTTGTTGGTCTTGGAATTGATTAACCCATATTTTTTACTGAACGCATCATAGAGAGTATTCAATTCTTTCTGCTTTTCCTTAATCACAGTATCCGAATATTCTTCCAACTGTAAATTAATAAGCTCCTGTGTACAATCCCGAATTTCCACCATTCCCTTAATACGTTCCTGCATAGATTCCGACATATCCACAGGTTTCATAATGGAATTTTCACGGTAATATACCTTCCCTTCCACCAATGTATAACTGTAATTTTTTACTTCCGGATCTGCCGGAATAGTAGCATCTGCAAGCTCATCCGCAAATTCGTCCAGCTCCACCGCTTCAATCTCCCCCTCAATCCGGCTGACCGCTTCCATTAGCTGCTCCGAAAACGGTCTTGAAGTATCCGGCTGACAGGTACTTTCCATACCATAGGGACCGCTGACCATCGCCATCTTTCCAACTATCATTTCCGGATGTTCTACAAAGTAGGTGTTCATGGCAATACCATCTGCATTTTCTGACAAATGTACCCAATCCGGCTCAATATCCATTACACGGTCACGCTTCTTAAAAAACAGAATGTCCGAAGTAACCTCTGTGCCTGCGTTTTCCTTAAAGGCTGTGTTTGGAAGTCTAACCGCTCCCATAAGCTCCGCCCGCTGTGCAAGATATTTTCTAACCTCTGGGCTTTTCTTATCCATTGTTCCCTTGCTGGTAACAAATGCAACTACACCGCCTGGACGGACTTTATCCAATGTTTTGGCAAAGAAATAATCATGGATCAGGAAGTTATTTTTATCATATTGTTTATCTGCCACCTTATACTGCCCGAATGGCACATTGCCAACTGCCACATCAAAAAAATCATTGGGATAGTCTGTTTTTTCAAAACCGGATATTTTAATATCCGCTTTGGGATAGAGCTGCCTTGCAATCCTCCCTGTGATACCATCTAATTCCACACCATAAAGGCGGCTTTCCTGCATCTTCTCCGGAAGCATTCCGAAGAAATTTCCAATTCCCATCGCAGGCTCTAATACATTTCCAGTTTCAAATCCCATACGTTCTAAGGTATCATAAATACTGCGAATAATGACCGGACTGGTATAATGAGCATTTAAGGTACTTTCCCTTGCCGATGCGTACTCTTGCTGTGATAACAGTTCCTTTAATTGCTGATATTCTCCCGTCCATGCACTCTTGCTTTCATCAAAGACGTCTGCAAGACCACCCCAGCCGACATATTGAGATAAAATCTGCTGTTCCTCTGGTGTGGCAATACGGTTCTCACTCTCTACCCTTTCCAGAGTACGGATTGCTTCTATATTTCGTTTGAATTTTTCTTTCGCACTACCTGCTCCTAACGCATCATCCATGATATGAAAATTAACTGCATTGGGCTTATCAGATTTTGGTACAGTCTGCTCTGGCTTTTGGACACCGTGTCCTAAAGCAGTTTCTACTGAAAACTGTTGTTCTGTTTCCGCTACTTCTTCCGTTCCTTCAATGCGTGAAAACACCTCCGCTTCATGTCGGTCAATGTCATCCATTGATATGGCATTTAAATAATCATTTTCAGCTTCCTCTCTGCTCGGTCTGTAATCATATTCAAAATGAACATTTTCATTTACAAGCACATAAAAGAACTCCTTATCCTGCATGGAATTTCCAAGCACATAGCTATCTGCTTCAGACTTCCATTCATCAACCGTTAAGCACAACTGTCCATCAATGCTTATCTGTTTTGCTGCAAGTTCTTTCTCCTGCTCCATATAACGTCTTACCTGATTGATAAATCCATTTAATACCGCTGGGTGGGAAGAAACAATCAAGTCACGATTTTCCAACATGGCATATGGCTCTATTTCTTTCGCCCATTCCTTGTTTTCAAGAGAAAATCTGCCATCACTGGTCAAATGTGTGACAGTATTGGCAAGCACATAACTAACGCGTTCATTGCCATATCTTCTAATAACTTCATCCGGTGTATCTTTTGGCAGGCGATACCCGTCAAACTTTTCCGAAATAGCCCGTTCAATGGCTTCTTTACAGGCAACCTTTGTTTTTCTTTCTATGACTGCCTGTGCTTTTTCCAATGCTTTCTGTGCTTCTTCCTCCTTGTATTGGGCATAGGCTTCTTTCCCTGCTTGAGATAAATACTTATCTTCTGCCACTAGCTTCCGGATACGCTTTTCTACTACTTTCCAAGACAACAGTACTTTCGCATATGGTTCGCAAATATTTCCCTTTTTTAATTCAATACCTTTAAAATTATGGTCTTCCCAGCTATGATCTGCTCCGGCAAGTGCGTGAGAACCTCCACCTGTTCCATACTCCTTTTTCAAAAATTCTTCTGCCTCTTTGCTGTCATGCCCTTCCTTAAAATAATCATAAATACGAAAAGACCCGTGTGCAAAACCACTTCCTTTTCCAAGCCGATAATCTATCTCATCCTGAGTAATAAAATCCTCTCTTTTTACTTCTACATGATCTGCAGTTGGATAAATCTGTTTTTCTATCAACAGATTATCAAGTTCTGCCCTAAGTTCCTCTTTTGGCATAACCGAACGAAAACGCAGCTTTTTTTCTCCGGTTTCAAGCAGATGTAGTGCCTGATCCATATGGGAAGCCACCTTTTCAATCCCTTCTCTGGTAGAAAGTAGTTCTACCAGATGTGCATGAGCCTCCGGATAATTTCCTGCTTTTAATTCCAGTTCCTCTGGTATTTCCCCCATTCCATCCCGAAAAAAGAAAAACAGATGCCCTGCAATCCGATCACGTTCCGTTTCATCTGTCAAATAAGCTTCATTTGCTCCCATATAAGTGCCTCTTACTACCTGTGAGTGAATTTCTGCTTCTATCTCCTGCCAGTTCATTTGAAGCACCGGACGTTCTGTCGATGTTCCATATCCAACACGCATCCCCTCATCACTGAACCATACAGCTAACTGCTTTCCGTCAAATTCAAAACCTTTTCCGGTTGTTCCATATTCCTTCTGTAAGAAAGCTGCCATTTCCTCTGGAGTCTTTCTCTGCTGATATTTCGTATAGATACGTTTTCTGCTGTTATCCTTTCCACCACCACTCCGCAGAATAGCTGCTAACTGTTCCGGCGGTATCTTTAATACCGGTTGTATCGGCGCCACTGTTTCTGCCTGTTTCATGGCGATATTGCCCGCCTGTTCCGTAAACATAGAAAACAAATCAAGCTGCCGATACATTCCTGCTGTTTCAATCTGCTCTGCTTTTTCTCCCGGAAGAGGATACACACCATCCTCCATGTAGGAATTTACAAGAAAACGTGCTTCCTCCCATGACATCCGGCTTTCTGCTTCACGGGTTAGATAGTTACCTTTCCATAAAGTAATACCGTCCTCATCAGCACGATAACCACCTCTCATCCCCCCGATATTAAACTCGGTGTATTCTTCCATATTGAACGAATTTTTTAAATAATCCGTCTGAATTTTGGTATCCGATTCTATCTGAAAATACCCTGCTATCTCTGGTCTTTTATGCTTCAGGAACTTATCGCTGCATAAAAGACCTCGCTGCAAATCCTCTCCTTGCTCTGTTTCAGATAGACTAGGAAAAAAAGAACCGGATAATGAATGTTCTCCACTATCCGGCTTCTCTATTTCTTCTTTTCCCTGTATGTCAGTTTCTAACTGTAAATCAGCTCCGTCAACACGATTTCCTCCGCTGAGTGCCTGATATTGTTCATCCTCGCCACCCACTTCATCTGATCTGCTGCTTTCAGTTCCTCGTTCACTCCCTCTGCTTTCGCCATCTGCTCGATCAAAATTTCCATTCTCTGTTCTGCCTGTTCCTGTATCTCCAGACAGTGTGCTTTCAGCTCGCCCGTCAGGATCATACCCTGATAAATTCCTTTCCGATGTTCCTGCAAGAAGTTTTTCCGCATCAGACCGTACTTCGTCAGCATTCCCTCCGGTTCCTCGTTCACTGTAAGGTTTGGAATCAGATAATCCCCGTTCTTTTCGTATGTCAGTTTCATGTTCCATGTTCTCCTTTTCACTCGGTATTTCTATTTGTTGATTATTTTGCAACTCTGTTTTGCTTTCACGCTTTAAAGCATTATAGTTTATGTCTGTTTCATTTGCAAGTACTTTTTCCTTATTTTCCAAAGAAGTTTCTGTGTGTCCTGCAAGGGCTTTTTCCTGTGCTTTTCTGCGGGCAATCTGACGTTCATATGCTCCTATGGTTCTTCCAATCTCCATCAAAAGCGGCTTGCACATATCTGTGGTAGCTGTACCAATGACAGACAATGTTTTTGTTGTATTAAAATCATGAATATACTCAAACTCCAGCTCATTTTTCCAAAAATCCATATCTGCACCGCAGCGTGACAGAATCGTGTAAGAAATACTGGATGAAAGCGTATCACGAAGCCTGATACCTACATTTAGCCCGTCCAGTTCTTCTAAAAAACTCCCCTCTTTTACATATTCGATTTCTGGAAGAAGTTCTTCATAATAATCCTGAGCAATCCGATTGGAAATCTCCATTAACCGCTGTTCAAAAGAATTGTTTTTATCCGTTTCCCCATAGGTCTTTTCAAGCTGTTTCAGAACGCTTTCCTTATGTTCCTCACGTAGCTCCCACAGATTTGGATCACGTCCAATTCTCCTTGCCTTATGTACATCAGACACATCAAAAACATATTTCAATTTTGAATAGGAATGTTCCGTATCCAACAGAGCAATTCCCTTTGCACCTCGATTTACCCAACAGTTCATCTTCTCATTCCATACTTCAAGGGAAGCACAGGCTGTTGCATCCGGTCTTTGTGCATAAATAAGTATCTGTTCATTAAACGGATATTTATAAAGTCTTGCAGCCGTAGTCAGATACTTTGTCCATTCCTGTTCGTTTTTTCCTATCTGCTTTGCAGTATCTTCCGCCAGATAGGAAATCATCTGATATTTTGTTATCATAAGCATTCCTCCAAAATGGCGGAGGGGATACCCCCGCCGCCTTATTCATAAAAACCATATTCTTCGATACCATTTTCCAAAATCGTGCCAATCAGGTCTGCCAATTCTATCTCTTTCAATTCGCTGATTACAATGAGCTTTGCAAGAGTATCTTTTTCCACCGGAATCGCATATTTTTCTTCATCCGGACAAAATTCCCGTACACAAACCTCCAGCCCATCTGCAATTTTGCAGAGTGTGTTTATGTCTGCATCCCTTATACCCGCCAGAATATCCATCAGAACATCACCTCTGACACCACACCGCTCAGAAAGTTCTGAAATGTCCATATCCTGCTCTTTCATCGCATTTAAAATTTTATCTCCCGTACTGTAAACAACGGTCTTTTTCATCTCTGTACTCATCTTCCTCTCTCCTTTTCATTTGCTTTTTCTCTGTGGAAATTCTATCTTGAATTTGTATTGCGAGCCTTTGATTTCCTTTCCATCTTTTATGTAAGAGTAATCCTCTATTCCTTCTGGAATCAAATACGCATCGTAGCTTCCCTTTTTACCTTTTAATCCTCTCACAAGAGTTTTTTTCCCCTCCAGCAAACTTTTAATCTGTGCATCAGAAAGCATAGCTCCCATTGCCCTGCCTACATTCATGCCGCATTTCTGTTTACAGTAAGCACCAAATTTTCCTTTTATTACATCGCTTCCACAGTTCGGACATTTTCCAAGCACTTCCTGCGTCATTCCAAACAAAGACTTCTGATCGGCACTAATGCTGTGATAAGTCTGCACCAGTTCCCGCACCATATCTTCAATACCATCCATGAACTCTCGCATGGAGCATTCACCCTTTGCTACCAAAGTCAGCGTATTCTCCCAATCTGCTGTAAGTTTTGGAGATTTTACCATGTCCGGTAGAACAGTAATCAGCTTCATACCATCCTCTGTGGGAAGCAACTGCTTTTTCTCCCGTTTCACAAAACCGTCCTTAACCAGTTTCTCAATAATATCGGCTCTGGTAGCGGGTGTGCCAAGTCCTTTGCGTTCCACTTCATCGCCCATATCTTCTGCTCCGGCACGTTCCATTGCTGAAAGCAGACTATCCTCTGTAAAATGTTTGGGTGGTTGTGTGAGATGTTCTGTTACCTTTGTTTGCATGACCGAAAATGTCATACCCTCAGAAAGTTCCGGCAATTTCTTTTCTTCTTTATCCTCATCTGTTTTTTCTATCCGGTAAGTGCATTTCAATGCAGATTCAAATTCTTTCCATCCGTTCTGCAGAACCGTTTTCCCTGACACATGAAAACTGTAACCGCCGCAAGAAAACTCCGCTTTTATCGTTTCATATAACTGCTTCTCTCCAGTGGCACATAACAGTCGGTTCGCTGTAAGGGATAAGATTTTCATTTCTCCTTCCGGCACAGCAGAAAAATCTGCCTTTACAATCTCTACGGTAGGAATAATCGCATGATGATCGGTAACTTTTTTACTGTTCAGCACTCTTTTTATATTTGGTTCTGCTTTGGTCTGTTCTTCAAAGAGAATCGCCTGATAAACTGCCCTGATTACTGTCCTTGCTGTTTCTTCCATATCATCTGATAAATACTGGCTATCTGTTCTTGGATAAGTAACCAGCTTTTTCTCATAGAGACTTTGGGTATACTCTAATGTCTGCTTTGCAGTAAAACCAAAAATTCGATTGGCATCTCGCTGAAGGGTTGTAAGGTCATAAAGTTTCGGCGGTGCAACACTTTTATTTTCCTTTACCACAGAACGAACCACAGCATCCTGACTTTCACACGCTGCAGCAATACTTTCTGCTCTCGCCTCATCATCAATCCGTTCTGTCATGGCATCTATCCCATCCATCAGAATATGAGCCATGTAATACTTCTCCTTCTGAAAATCCATAATCTTCACTTCACGCTCTACCAACATGGCAAGGGTGGGCGTCTGCACCCTCCCCACCTTTAATACCTTACCACCATACAGTACAGTAAATAATCTCGTACCGTTCAAGCCAACCAGCCAGTCCGCCTGCTGTCTGCAAAGTGCAGATTGATATAGACTGTCATAATCACTTCCCGGCTTTAAGCTGGCAAATCCGTCACGAATTGCACTTTCTTCCATTGATGAAATCCACAGACGTTTCATCGGTTTCCGACAGCCTGCCTGTTCATATACCAGACGAAAGATTAGCTCTCCCTCCCGTCCGGCATCAGTGGCACACACCACACTGTCAACTCTTGTATCATGCATCAAGCCCTTTAATATTTTATACTGTACTTCTGTTTCCTTTTTTACCTCATGCTGCCACTGCTTTGGTATCATGGGCAGACTCTCATAGTTCCATTTTTTCCATGCTTCTGAATATGCCTCCGGCTGTGCCAGTTCTACCAGATGTCCCACACACCATGAAACAAGAAATCCATTTCCCTCCATGTAACCGTCTTTCTTCTGCGTTGCTCCTATAACCTTAGAGATTGCCTGTGCTACACTTGGTTTCTCTGTAACCACTAACTGCATAACTATTCCTCCTGTTCATCAAAGAAATCTTCTTCTGTATCTTCCTCTGATTCCTCATCTTCGTTTTCATATTCCTCGCTATCCTCATCTTCGTCCTCATCCTCAATAAAATCCTCTTTTTTCTTACGAACAACCTTAAAATAATAAGCTGCTCCGATAAAGATTAAGGCAAAACCACCGATCAGTAGATAAGAAATCATAGGGTTGGGTTCTTCTTTCACTTCCGGCTCTGATTCGGTTTCTTCTGTACTCTCCGCACTTTCTGTTTCCTCTACCTCAGTTTCTTTTCCCTCTGTTTTTATCTGCTCTTCGTTATTATTTGGCAATGCACTCTCTCCATTTGGGATTGCAGATTCCAATGCAGCGGAATTTTTCGGTAAGGTTTCACTATTATCGGAAGTTGCATTTAACAGGTCATTCTCCGTAACTTCCGTCAGAAAATAAACCATTTCTTCTTCCCCATCCCGGTCAATAATCAGATAAAAAACTTTCTCTGTGGCGGTCTGAATGGTATAAAACTCCTTACCCTGACCAGATTTTTCTGTATTTTCTTTTTTCCCGTTTTCTGCCTCCGAAGCTTCTTTCATCGCCTGTTTTTTCTGTTCGGCGGGACTTGTCTGTGAAGCGGTATTTCCACTGCTATCTGTTTTTGTATGCTCTGTCACGATTCCAGTTGCACTTCCCGGTTTCGTTGGTTTTGCACTCTCCGGAAGCTGTTGCGCCGGATTTCCATCACTGGTATCGGCAGGGTCTTTATAGTACGGATTTTTCGTTTTATAAATTTCTGACATATTTCCGGCATTGTCCATTGCAGAAATGGTAAAATACTCATATCCTGCGTCAAACTGTTGCAGACGAATATTCAGTGTACCTTCTGTCAGATCTGTAAATTCATATCCGTTGACATATACCGCTTTTGCACCGGAATCTGTATCATGTACCTGTATGCTTAAAAGTCCGTCACTAATCGCAGCATTTAAGGTCGGCTTTACGGTATCAAAACACTTTATGGCACGATTTTTCTCATATGTATTGCCTTTTTGGTCTGTAACAAGCACATATATGGTACAGTTCTCCGAAATCCGTATTTTCTTTTCCTCAGTCACATCCGTCCAGCTTCCGTTTTGCCCTATTTTTGCCTGTATCTTTGCTATTTCAAAATTTCCGGTATCTGCTGTGTCTTTTATGCTGAAGGATACAACAGCAGCGTCATTATGCCATTCCCCCGGTTGCTTAATTTTTATACTTACATTCGGTGTTTTATAAGTACAGAGTTTATAATCTGTAACACAAACTGGACAATTTTTGTCATATTCATATGCACCACATTTATCTTCGCAGTTACATATCGGCTCCGGCTTATCATTTCCCGATACCGTTCCGTCCCCCGTGTTTTCGTCCGTACTTCCCTCTGTACTTTCTTCCTTATTTCCTTCTGTACTGCCCTCGGTACTGTTTTCAGTGTTTTCCTCCGTACTGCCCTCGGTACTGTTTTCAGTGCTTTCCTCCGTACTGCCCTCGGTTTCACTTTCACTTGGTATCTGTTCTGTGTTCTCCTCCGGTTTAGTTTCTTCTATTTCTTTTGTTTCTTCAGCAAAAGCAGCCAGTGCATAATCCCCGTTCATGGAAAATGCCACCGCCGGCATGGTAAATAACACAGCGGACAATACGAGTGATATAATTGCTTTAGATGATAATTTCCTGTTCTTCATGGCTGTAAGTCTTCCTTTCTTCTGATTGTATTGCTTTTTTCTCCTCTTTTTCTTTTAACAATCGCATAATTTCTTCCTCACTGATTTTATTTAACAGAATCAGTTGATCCAGAGAGATTTTATTCTTTTCAATGAATTTCATCTTCTCCGCATCCTCTGCCATCTGAAGCTGTTCCGCCAAATCCCTCTCCCTTGCATGCAATCCTGCAAGCTGTTCTCTGACTTTGGAAAGCTCCTTTACAATTCTCTCTTTCGTCATCTTTCCTCACTTCCTGTTATTTTAATTTCCTGATAATCTTCCAAACGCATAAAAGTGGCTCTGCCAGTAGGAAGAATTGATAGAAGCGTAGCTGATCGGATCTCCGCAATGGATCATAATCCCGTTCCCGCAATAAATCCCCACATGGCTGACTGGTACTCCCGAATTGTATGTACCTGTAAAAAAGATAATATCCCCCGCCTTTGCATCTGCCGCTGACACAGGTGTACACTGATCATAAATACCCTGTGCTGTGGTTCGTGGCAGATTATGGACACCACTGTTTGTGAATACCCAGCAGACAAATCCGGAACAGTCAAAACTGGTAGACGGATTGGAACCGCCCCATACATAAGGATAGCCTAAATACCTTGCCGCTTCTTCCATAAGTGCCTGCACCGTTGCATCGTCATAGGAATCCGGCGGTATTGCATTACCCCCGCCGCTTCCGCTGCCCGGAATTTCGCCATATAGCGTATCTGTACCTGCTTCAAAATAAAAAAGAGGGTTGTAATATTCCCCCTGATACAGACATTCGATATGTAAATGGCTTCCGCTGCTGCTTCCCGTATTTCCGGTTGTTCCAATCACCTCTCCATGCATCACACTCTGCCCTGTACTGACATTTAACATATCCATATGGGCGTATTTCGTACAATATCCATTTTCATCTTCAATCACTACATAATTTCCGTAATAACTGTCATAAGTTGCGGTGGTTACTGTCCCATCCATCGCCGCATACACGGTTGTTCCGGTTGATACTGCAATGTCTACACCTCGATGCAACTGCTCCTGTCCTGTGACCGGATTAATACGCCAGCCATAATAACTGCTCACATAGTTGTACCAATATAAGTCCAACGGCTTATAAAACTGCTGAGTCAGCCCGTGGGTCTGGTTATAAAAAGCATAGATTTCTCTCTGCTCCTCGTTCATTCGTCCGGCAACAACTCCATTCAAGTCTTTTGCTGTCAGAGTCACTTCCAGAATGGTTACGGTATATTCTTCTTCCGTTGTCTCCCCCGTAACCGAGTCAGTTACCGTCCTTGTTCTCGTTTCTTCGGTGGGATTTAACGTCAGTTCATACATTTCATCAAACAGAGATTCTATTTCTGCCTGTACTCCATTTGCAGTAAATTCTGTATATACTGCCGACAGATAACTGATAAGGGCAAATGGATCGTGTCCGATAGGTGCAAGATTATATCTGTACTCATCATAATCCGGATAAATAGTTTCTATGGCATCAATCTCTGCCTGCAACTCCTTTTCTAATTCAGAAAAAACTAAATCAGCCGCATCTATTTCTGCCGGAACGCTCATATAACTTCCTGCCATCGTAGTGCTGATTCCTCCGGCAAACATTGCTCCACAGGAGGATACTGCTGTCATAATCATGACAAGAAGTACCGCAAATGCTCCTATTACAAACAGAAGTGAAACATTCTTTGACACAACTTCTTGTATCTTTCTTGCTATCACTGTAACAAGATTTCCAGACTTTACTGCTGTTTCCTTTGCTGTTTTCGCTGTCTGTCCTGCCCGCCTTGCTTTTACATATTCCCGTTTAATACGTTGTTTTTGCAATTTCTTCTGCAACTGCTTCTGAATGGTCTTTTCCTGCATTTCCGGATTTTCCTCCAGAAACTTCTGATAACGGAAATTTACTTCTTTCTGAATCTGATTTTTCTCCAGCTTTACAGCTTTCGCTCTCCATCTTTCTGTTTTTCCCTTATGATGCCCTTTGACAAAACGATAAATATCTTCCCCTCGCTGTTCTGTTTTATGAGCAGCCTCCACACCGGAATTTTCTTTCTCTACCTCAGCAATCTTACTGTGGGCAAAATTAGAAGATTCTCTCCCTGCCCTGCCTGCGGCTCTTTTTACCGGATTATCCGGTTTAAATGATTTTTCCCTTTTTACAGAAGTTAAGACATATTTTGTTCTGCCCGTCTTTTCATCAAAAACACGCTCTAAAGAATACTCTGTTTTCTTTGGAATCTTCTTTCTTGCAGCTTCCGTCTTTTTTCCAGCTTTCTCGACTTTCTCTTGCAACCGTTCTAACTTTTTACTGCCTTGAAATTCTGGTTCGGACTCTCCGGTAAACGTAGTATCCTTTGTCTGAAAATCCTGTTCAAAATCAGATTGCTTGGCTCGCTCCCGGCTTTTTATCTCCCGCCTTTGATACCGCCCCTTCCTCTGTGACTGATGATAGGTGTCCTTATGGTGATAATCGTCACTGGAATGTTTTCTGCCTTGCTCCTCCCCTCCTTCCTCTGTAAAACTGCTGTCCAACTGTACATAATTACTTAGCGACTTTTCTCCGACTTTTGGCTCTTCATACTTTTGGACATCCTGTCCAGAAGCACACTCTGCATCTCTCGACTGATATGTTACGGATTTTTTAGTTTTACTCTCATTCACTTTCTTGGGAATTTCTTCAGTAAAGGTATTTTTCTCCTGTGCAAATGCAGTCGGTTTTTGCTTCTTTTTTTCTGTCACTAATCATTTACCTCCTGCCTTACACTTTCCTCCGGTTTTGTATTCATAATCGCATAGGTCTTGGTATCTTCCGGATATTTATCTACGAATGGAATAACGATGTTATCAAACAGAATCAGACCGCATCCCGGCTCGGAATTGGTTACATGGGCAAGCTGTTTTTCAGACAATCCCAGCTTGTCTGCAAGGATTGTCTGATCCTTTGCATTTTGATTCAGAAGATATATAAAATCAGAGTTTCCCAGAATTCCCTCAATTTCCTCTGACTTTAAAAAATCGCCCACATTCTGTGTCAGCCCTGTAGGAATACCACCCCACTTACGGAAACGCTTCCATATTTCTACCGAATATATAGCAGTCTGCTTCTCCTTCAGTAAAAGGTGGAACTCATCACAATAATAACGGGTTGCAATCTTGCGTTCCCGATTCTGCGATACCCTATTCCACACCGCATCCTGCACGATTAACATTCCCAGCTTTTTTAACTGGTTTCCCAAATCTCGAATATCAAAACACATAATACGGTTCTTGCTGTCCACGTTTGTTCTGTGGTTAAAATAATTCTGCGAACCATGCACATACAGGACAAGAGAATTTGCAATACGTTCCGCTTTTTTGTTTTTATGCTTCAGCAAGGCATTATACAAATCTTCGAGAATCGGCATATTCTCCGGCACAGGGTTTTCAAAATATGCATCGTAAATATGACGGATACACTCATCAATGATACCTTTTTCATCATTTTCCAAACCGTCCTTTCCTCCCGCAATTAAATCGCACAAGGTAATGATAAAATCCGATTTTAATTTCAGGGCTTCTTTATCTCCCTTATGGCTCAACTGAATATCCATTGGATTCAGATAATCTTTGGAATTAGTTGCCAGCCTCACTACCTGTCCATGCAAGGCATCTACAAGAGCAAAATATTCGCCCTCCGGATCGCAGACGATAATATCGTCCTTTGTTATGAGGAAACAGGAAAGAATCTCCCTCTTTGCGCTAAAAGATTTTCCACTGCCCGGCGTTCCAAGAATTACACCATTTGGTGTCCTCAGCCTTTTCCGGTCTGCCATAATCATGTTGTTGGAAAGAGCATTTAAGCCATAGTAAATAGCCGGAGAAGGCATAAATAACTCCTGTGTGCAGAATGGCACTAAAATAGCGGTACTCTTTGTTGTTAAATCCCGCTCAATTCCCGTATCATTGCACCCAATGGGTGCAGATGCCATCAGTCCCTGTTCCTGTAAATACTGCATACATCTGAGGTTACAATTTGCCTGCTGAATAATACCGGAAACTCGCTGAGTAATATTTTCCAACTCTCGCTTATTTCTGCCATAGCAAGTAATAAGAAATGTCATTTTTATGATTTTCTGATTACTGCTGTTCAGATCGTCCAAAAGGTCAAGGGTATCTTTTTCATAAGTGATAATGTCTGTCGGAAGGATGTCCATATCATATCCAGAACGTACCGCCTTTTTCTGCTCCTCAATTTTCATCTTCTGGATATTCGTCAAAGCTCCTTTTAGCATCTTAATTGCCTTTATCGGGTCCATTGTCTGCATATGCATGGTAATGGTCAGGTTTGCATCCAGATCAAGGAGCTTTTTTAACAACTCATCATCAAATTTGGGAGCAATAATATCCAGATAATGTACGCTTCCATACATCTTGCCTGCCTTAAAACGACTAGGATAGCGAAAATCGAATCCTGACGGTGCAATATAGTCCTTTACGCTTTTACCTGACTCTGCCAGTTCTTTAAATGAAAAACGGAAAGGTTCCATTGTATCCTGATTAAAATACTCATGCAGGATACGCAGACGCTCCTTTCCGTCAAGACTCTTTGCGTGTGTACCAAGATTTATTAAATTTTTAATCACATCAGCTTCAATACTGACAAGTTTTGACCTAGCCTCTTTAACACCTTTACTCTCAATCCCAAAAATCAGATATTTTGACTTGATAATACCGTTGTTTCCCTTTGCAGCCTGTTTCTTTAACATCTGCGTTTGTTCTTCACGCATATCATCAAAATCATCGCCTTGCAGGGGAATATCAAACTGATCAATCAGTGTTTGTTCATTTACCTGTCTGTTAAACAAGAACATCTCAAATTTAATGGACGGGTCAAAGTAATTAATCAACCTGCTATATTCCTCTAAGATTTCCCCTTTGTCCTCGATTTCCAGCAAGTCATAATTTATATCGTAAAACTCCACCATTTTTGTATAAAATTCAGGAGTCACCTGACAGATTCCATCTCTGTACATTTTCTGGAATGTAATGGTCTGCTGTGCTGTGATTGGCTTTTTTTCATTTTTATTTGTTCCGGCAAGTCTATGTTTTAACTCTGCAAGTCTTTTCCTCTCCGCAAATGTAAGCCCCTGTTTCACTTGCTCTTTTTTCTTATGCCTGTCTGGATTTTCTGCTACCTGCTTTTTCTTCAAGTTCACGCACCTCCTTTTTCATACGCTCTATTTCTTCTAATTTTCTGTAAATATTTTCTGATTTGTATGGACGTATTCCCGGTGTAAGAAACTTTTGTCTTATCATAAAATATAAAATCTTCTCTGCCGGAAACCCATCCTTTTCATACATTGCCAGAAAGAAAAAAGGCAGCATGACTGCTACCATCAAGAGTGCTGAAGCCTGTGTGCCAATAATCCCTTTTGTAAAAATATAAAAGGGAATCCCCACTGCACCTGCTCCGCTAAAGCAGATAAGCTGACGTTTCGTCAGATTCAACGCCACTTTTGTCTTAATTCCGCTTAAATTTTTTGGCACTGCTACGGAAATTGCCATAATATTACAGCCGGAACTTCTCATGCAAGCTCCGGCTGTTCCCTCCTTTCTTTGAAATGTGTTCTAATGTGCATTCCAGATTGATTTTGCAAGAGAACCTGTCTTGAATAAACTGAAACATAAGACTACCGTATAAGCTGCCACTGACCATAGTGCTGTATGCAGATTGTCGGCAACTGCAATACCTGATACCAGCACCGCATAGATTGCTACACATACCATAATGAAAAAACCTTGAAACGCCAATGAACACAATCCCTTGATATAATTATTTCCGATACCTCCCCATTCCCGATTGCTGAATGTTGCAAAAGGAACCGGAGCTACTGAAATATAAAGGTAAATTTCAATCATTCTCCCAAAAAGCATGACGGTAATAAGCAGGGAGATGATTTTCATACATAAACTGACAATCATAGTTTCAATACCAAGTCCAATCAATTCGCCTATACCCATCGTATCAATCTGATTGTCAAACATGGTTTTAAGGGTATCCGTCACGTCAATGTTGGTGGAACCCGAAACAATACCGCCTGCTCTGGTCACAATATGGTTTCCCACATCAAAAATCGCCATTGTGATGTCAAACGTATAACTGAGCAGCAACACAGCGATACAGGCTTTGATGAGGTAACGAAAAAAGAACTCACTTCCCACTTCGTGCATATTGTTCTTATCCATGACCATTGTAATCAGTTCATAGCAAAGTATGGCACTGATGATCATGCCGGCTATGGGTATCATCACATTCTCCGACAAATTCTCCACCATAGAAAAAATACCGGAGTTCCATGTACTGGGTGTCTTTCCAACCTCACCTGCGATTGTCCCAACTTTATCATTGACATCTGTAAACATCGTAGAGAGGTTGTCCATGACCCACCCTTGCAGCATTTCCTTTATAAATTCAGTTATCTTGTCAAGAATCGCACCCATGAATTATGAAAACAGGCTCGTAAGCTGTGGAATTACCGTCTGTGCCACAATAACAATACCTCCGCCTGCCATGAGCTGTTTGACCCCTTGACTTTTTGCCCCTGGATTATCATTTCCATATCCCTCAAGCAAATTGATCACTCCCCATACCGCTACACCTGCTCCGATTGCGGTTACAACTGTTTTTAATCCAGTTACTGCTGTTGTAAAAAATGACATACTGTTTACCTCTTTCTTTCCTAAGATATAATTTTGTGTAAAAAATAAGGAGCCTTGTATTCTATATACAAAACTCCCATACTTCTGGACATTGTGTCCAAACATCCCTATTCAGTTGTATCTGGGGAAAGTTCCCCACAGTCAAAGGCTTCATTTACCTTTGTATTTTCTGTTACCTTCATGTGATGCAGATGTTTCACATACTGCTCCATATCAAAGGTATTTTTCTTGTCATAATCGGACAGCTCTTTGTATCGCTTATGCTTCGTTATATCGAATTTGTCTGAGAAAAATGGTCTGACACCCCTAAGCTGCATGATACATTTCCCGCCATCCATGACAGCAATCTCATCTTGGCTCATCAGTTCTTTTCCGGTCTTTTGGTAATTCAAACCATAGGACTGGCTCGTCCCTCTCGTATCCGAAGTATTATACAGATCAATGGTTTCTTTTCCCAACACCTCTGCCAGTTCCTTAAGGGTAGTCTTTTCCTTTCCTCCAAGAAATAACGTAGTATCGCAGTTACCCTCTATGGTATCGGCATTGTCCCTGTAAATCGCTTTGAGCTGTGATTTTGACTGCAAAATAATAGAAGCTGATATTTCTCTGCTACGGATCGTAGCAATCAGCTTCTCAAACTGTGGAATCTGTCCAATGTTCGCAAACTCATCAAGGAGCATACGCACATGAATCGGAAGTCTTCCATTATAAACATCGTCTGCCTTGTCACAAAGCAGATTAAAGAGCTGGGAATACATAATGGATACCACAAAATTAAACGTGGCATCTGTATCAGAAATAATGACAAACAATGCTGTTTTTTCCTCACCCAGAGTATCAAGTTCCAGTTCGTCATATTCCATCAGATCACGCAACTCTTTTATATCAAATGGTGCTAATCTTGCACCGCAGCTAATCAGAATCGACTTCGCTGTTTTTCCTGCCGCCAGTTTATATTTTTTATACTGCCTTACAGCAAAATGGTTTGGGTCTTTTTCCTCCAGTTCCTCAAAAAGAAGATCAACCGCATTCTTAAAGTTTTCATCATCTTCTCTTGCTTCACTGGCATCAATCATATCAATCAGCATTGCAAAATTCTGTTCTTCCTCTGGTGCTTCATACCAGATATATGCAATCAATGCTGTATAATAGAGTTTTTCTGCTTTGACCCAAAAGTCCTCACCGGATTGCTGCCCCTCTCCTTTGGTGTTGACTATAATCGTATTAACCAGTTTTAAAATATCCTTTTCGCTCCGAAGATAAGCAAACGGATTGTAATGCATGGATTTTGCAAAGTTTATGGTGTTCAGGACTTTGATTTTGTATTTTCCCCGCTTCAGCATCCTTCCGCATTCTATCAGCACCGTACCTTTCGGATCGGTAACGACATAAGAACTGTGCATTTGCATTAAGTTGGGCTTCACAAAAAATCTTGTCTTGCCGCTGCCGCTTCCCCCGATAACAAGAATGTTTTTATTCCTTGCATATTTAGGCTCTTTTGGTCTTCCCGACATCATGAGACGTTCCGTAGCAGTCAATAAAATGTTGTTTTCAAAGACAGAGTCCATATATGGCTCTATATCTTTAGCATTGCCCCAACGGGCAGAGCCATACTCCATACCATGTCGAAATTTTTTTGCGTTCTTTGCCTTGTAGTATACAATAACTTTCAAGAGAATACCACCAATAATTCCAACAAGTAAATCTTTCGGAAAAAAACTTGGTAAAGGGTTCGCAAACATTTTATCCATACCGCTTATTGCTGCCATCATCTTGTCAGATACATTACTGCCCTCTGCCATTCTCCATAAGAATGCTGCCTTATTGCAGAAATATCCTGCAAACACATAAGGAAGATTCAACAATATCAGCTTTTTTCCATCTGCACCTTTCACTTTTTCTTTCAGCTTTTGCGGAACAGTTTTTAAATCTTTGGTTATACCAGCTATGATATTGCTCATAGACTCTGCCCCCTGTCCTTATTCTTTTCCCTGCTCCGTTCTTTGTTTTGATCCTTTGATGCCACATCCCGGAAATGCTTTAATTTCTGCCTTACAGAAGTCCTGCTATTCTTTTTCTCATTTCCATAAACAAATTCCTTAAATGCCTGTGCCACAACATCTGCATCCCTGCCTTTGAAAAATACCAGATACTTCGGTGGTTCGGTGGTTTTATCCTTCTTCACAGCAAAATCAACATTGTATTTACGAGCTACCCGCTCAAAGGATTTGATATTGCCATCTGTGATTTCAATGGATGAAGCGCCTGCCCCCTCACCCACCAACTCTTTAACCGACACCTTTCCATGCATTTTCTGTGTCTGTTTCCTACGATGATTCAGATACATTCTCATCGCAGATTTTAGGATATTAGCATCTAGCTTTGCAGCCTTAATCACAAGAGCGATTGTTTTCTGCGTTACTTCTTCCTGCATCTGTACCTCCTTCCTGCATTTTTACTTGTCCCTTTAAGGTGGAACAAGCAGCCGATGTAATAAATACCTCATGTTCTCCCCTTTCCACTTCTGGACATCATGTCCAAAAGCAATAAATAAGGGCAGCTACAAATCTTTCGACTCATAACTGCCCTGACGCTGTTTTTATTTCCAATATATTTATTCCAGCAACATAATCGTACACATCTGTGCATGAAACATCCGATTCTCCACTATAACATTATCTAAAAGTAATGTCTGAAACAACACATTCCGCACATTTTCAAGTCTGACAATCCTCTGTTCCTCCTCCGGCAGATGTCCAAACTCCACACCGTCCTCCACAACAGACTTCCTTGCCGCTTCACAATGCGTAAATAGTCCGAGTATATATTTATTTGACATAATAAAACCATAAGTTTCCTGTCCTTCATAAATCATCTTATGTTTCTCAACATCTGCTTCTGGCAAACTGAAGATACATTCTGCTATTTCCAGACATACCTTGCCTGCATAATCCGGCTTTAGTTTATTTTTATAACGCTGCACTCTCAGGTAAATCTCACTTCGCTCCACAATGGAATGGGTACGCTTAAACTGAACTTTCCGGCAAAGCATATCTAAATCCATGTACACATTGTTGATGATTGTCTTATCTGCATATTGTCTGAACTCTCCCAGTCTCAGCAAATAAGAAAGCACTTCATTTAGTTTTTCCTCTGATTCTATAAGTTGAAACGGTTTTTCTCCAAATTCCAACCATTCAAACTGTAACGGACAGCTACCTTTCGCTATTTCCCGTTCCATAACTCTTTTTACGTCCCGCAATGATTCCATTTTTCCCCTTTCCGCTTCTGGACACTGTGTCCAAAAGCAACAAAAAAGGGCAGCTACAAATTTTCAATTCATAACTACCCTAACGCTGTATTCAGTTGAGTTCTATCTCTGCCATTCTTGCAAATACTGTTTTTTGCCCTATAAGTTCTTTCTGTTTTTCCTCCGGCAGACATTTGAATATTTCCTCATATCCCATCTCCAGCATTGGCGTTCCCTTTGCCAATAAATAAAGCTTTGTGTCAAACCATTCTTCCCACAAATTTTCAAACATACTACGGCTGTCTGTAAAAGTTATCACATTATCAAAACCATATGGTGGTCTGTAATATTGCAGCTTTACAAATCCGAATCTTCCAACATCCAATACTACAATATTTTCTATCTCATACAGCTCCGCATAGGCTGCGGCAACCTTTTTACACCGTTCTCGTTCTATGTCTGTAATATAACTTTTCTTCACAGTTGTAAACCTCCTGTTTTGGGGCAATTCCCCCGCCTCTTACTCGATCTTCCGTGTCTCTATTTCAAAGATACTTCCATCCCTTGTTTTTACTGTAAAAGTATTTGCAAAATCGTCCGTGTCTATGTCTGCAATCCTTAAAACCACATCATTTTCATTCAGTATTTCGTATAGCCGATCCTTAAACTCATTGTGTTTCATAATTTTTAACTCCTCTTGTATGTTTTATGGTGCGTACACGCACCATATTATTATATGTTCCAGACACTTAAAATACAAGTGTGGAAAGGAGCTTTCGGTATGATTAAATATGACCCACTTTGGCATACGCTAAAGAAAAAAGGAATCAGCCAATACCAGCTTATCAAAGATTATGGTATTGATAAAGCACAGCTTCAGCGGCTTCGCCAAAACCTTGTTGTGAAAACGCTTATTTTAAACAGGCTTTGCCAAATACTCGACTGTCGGATTGAAGAAATTATGGAATACGTTCCAGATGATCATTAAAGGTGTTGTTCTGCTCGATGAACAATGCCTTTTTATTTTCTCCTATACTTTTGGACATCGTGTCCAGAAGCAATCACGAATCATCTTTATTATTTCCATCAGCACTGTAACCATTCTCCAAATTGCAATCCCACCGCCAATCAAACCTCCCACTATACAATTCAATACCAGTATTCCCATACTTCCTGCAATCCCGAAATTTTGAGGTACGAGAAACACACACATTTTTCTAATGCCATAGGGACAGCCAACCAATATCCAATACAGAAAAAAATCGAATTTCTCTGCTTTACAGCATATTGGATAACAAGTTATCATCCAAACTGTCAACAGGAATACCGGAAGTACAATTTTAAACAATACCCTTTTCATTCCAGCCACCTCCATACATATCATGCTGCACCTCCTGCTGGTAATAGTGATTCATCGTTGAAGGGGCATTATAAAGAGCTGTTACCATATACGACTTGATATTTGCAATTTTCGTAGTCGTTTCCTGCATACATCCTATCACATACTCCAAATGGGAGCTGTTCAGTTTGAGGAACTTGGATTTTACAAGCTCGTATGGGTAATCAGTTCCACCAATTTTTACTGTCTTACGCTTTACACATACAATTTCACAGATTACTTCATACAATTCCTCATACAATCCTTTGTCCTGCCATCTGCCATATTTCATGTGATGCTCATATTCGATATTTTCTTTGATGATTTCCATGTAAGCGTTCACATCTTCCATCACATCAATCTCCCGTTCCGGCTCACTGTCATATTGATTGATAGGATTGATATAATTCTTGTCAGTATTACTCTGGTTAGTATGATTATAGTTAGTATAATTAGGGGCAAAACCCTTTACCTCTTGAGGTTCAGTTTCTTTACTTTCAGAGGTAAAATTTCTTTGCTTCTGTAAATCAAAATCTTTTACTTCCTGAAGTTCAGTTTCTTTACTTCCTGAAGTTAAAATTCTTTCCTTCTTGAAGTTAAATTCTTTTACTTCTGTGAAAACATCAGTGTTTGCAGCCTCTTTCTCCTCTTTTGTTTCTTCCACTGCAACAAAATTTTTCACATAAATGATGTCCGGCTTTCCAAGTCCCCTGCGTTTCTTTTCTATCAGACCAATGCCATTATCACAATCCAGTTCCCGCATAATTTTAGTGCAGGTCGGCTTAGAGCAGCCTAAATCCTCCATAATATTATCAACCGTATAAATGATATATGCCCGATTCTCACTGTCAAGCCACCCATTTTTCATAGACAGAGACAATCTGTCAAGCATCAACCCATACAGGAGCTTAGCATCACTGCTAAGCCCCTTGAAACGCTCATCTTTGATCAACATCCGAGGAACACGATAAAAGGAAAACTGTTCTGCTTCAATTCCATAGTAATAATCAAACCGTAGCTGTTTATCCATTTTATCGCCCCCTTTACTGTTTCTTCTGCCATTCCTCCAATAATTGCAGGATAATCCCCTCAATTTCTTCGTTGGAGTATTCCTCTGAAAAAAACTGACTTAGTTTTTCAGACTTAATTGTGATCTTTCTCTCCTTAGGCTTTTCCTGCGTCAATATCAGACGCACCATCGGCAGCGTCAGTTCGCCGCTTTTCCCATATTCCTTCAGCTTGGCAGATTGTGCTGTGGAAATACCTGTCCCGCTTTCCTCTAAGATTACCAACACCCACTGCTGTGCTTCTTCTGACAGAAAAGAAATATCAATGCCCTGCACCAGACCGATTTTCTTTCTGTCAACAAGTTCTAACAGCTCATCAGACAGTCTCGCAAGCCAGATATATCTCTGTACGGTCTTTCCACTTTCTCCGGCAGCTTCTCCCACCTCGTCAAGCGTATTTCCATTTCCTTTTCTGCCCTGATGTTTCATAGCTTCATATTTCATGGCATAGGCTTTCGCCTTCTCGCTGGGCAGAATATCTTCACGCTGAATATTAGAATCCACCATAATAATCGTAGCTTCATCGTCTGTATAATTACGGACAATCACAGGCATATCCTCTTTCCCTGCACGTTCTGAGCCACGTTTTCTGCGGTGTCCGGCTATGATTTCATAACCGCCCTCTGCCCTCGGTCTTGCAATGCCCGGTACAAGCACTCCATATTTACTGATACTATCCGCTGTTTCTTCCATTTTTTCATCATCCAATACACGGAACGGATGATTTCTAAACTCATGCAATTCTGTGAGTTTTACCCTGATAATCTGTTCCTCACTTCCCGCATTTTCTTCCACACTACCAAACAAATCATCATAACTACTTAATTTTACCTTTGCGGCACTTCCTGCTTTACTCATTTTCAAGCACCTCCTCCGTCAAAGACTGATAAGCAGCGGCTACTTTACCTTTCGGATCATGTTCATAGATACTGACACCCTCTGCGGAAATCTCTGCGGCACGAACAGAAATCGGAATACTATTTTCAAATATCCGCACTTTACTTCCGTAATTCTCCACCAGCAATGCGGTAATATCCTTTGCATAATTTGTCCGGGCATCCACCATTGTTAACAGAATCCCCTCAATCGCCAGTTTTGGGTTAATCTGCCTCCTGACTTTTCCAATCGTCTTAATAAGCTGCTGCAAACCTTTTGCCGGAAGATATGCCGCCTGTACCGGAATTAGTATACTATCCGCACAGGCAAAAGCATTTATGGTAATCATTCCGAGGGAAGGCATACAATCAATCAGTATATAATCATAATTCTCTTTTACCTGCTCAATGTAAGAACGCATCACAAGCTCTCTGCTCATCACATTAACAAGTGATACCTCCAGACCGGAAAGTTCGATATTCCCCGGCATCAAGTCAATTCCCTCTTTGTGCTTCAGAATACCATAATCCGCTTCCATATCTTCATCATTGATAATCTTGCCAAGTACAGTTGCAAGTGTTTTCTCCAGTTTATCCGGCTCTGTGAAGCCAAGACTGTCTGTCAGACTGCCCTGTGCATCGGCGTCGATCAACAGGACTCTCTTTCCCTGCTTTGCCAGTCCTATACCTAAATTACTGGTTGTAGTGGTCTTTCCTACCCCGCCTTTTTGATTTGCGATTGCGATTATTTTACACATGATAAATTCTCCTTTGTTCTCTGCTATTTTTCTTCTACATTGCTTTTCTTTACTTCTACATACGCCCTGTAAAATTTCTTCGTTCCCTTGTTCGGATACATTTCAGAAAACTCCGTCACTTCCACTTTCGGATTTCTCTGCAAAATCTTTCCAAACCACTTAATATCATTCTTTGTTCCCATCAATCTGACTTTTAACATTAGTCGGTTCCTCCCAATAAGGCGTACAGCTTATGGTTGTATGTGGCATATTCCGGATACCGAATCTGAATTGCCTGCCAGAAATATGGTGCATAAGCACAGCAGAATATTTCTTCCACCGTGTACTGTCTGCACTCGTCCACCTGTTCTTCTGCATCTTCATAGTCGAAAACGCTGGGTGTTCCATTGCAATACAGATTGAATGCCATTCTGACCACTCTTACACTTCCACTGGTCTGCCAGCCTTCATGTAAACACTCTGTTATTACGCTTCCTGTTTTGAAATCATAAATTTTGTAAACATTCCTTCTGGTATCATCGCTGATCCCAAGACAATAGCAGAGTGCCTTGTGGTAAACATCCTGATACCGGACTTCCTTTAATTTTTCGTAGTAGAATTTCTCATGTGCATCGCTGATAAAAATAATGTTTTCTTCCTTTTTTGTTTCTGCTCTTAACGCTGTACTACTGTTCATCTTATGAACCTCCTTATTTTAATTTTTTGCATATAAAAAGGACTAAGTCCTTTAAAGCCATAGCTTTTAGGATTTAGCCCTAATTGAGATATAAGGAAAGGGAAGCCAAAACAATGCTTCCCTTTCGAGTTATATATAGATTTTGCAAATAATGTCTTTAAATCGGTTCGCCTTTGTATACTCAGAATGATGTTTCATATATTCTTGCACATCTTTCCTTGTAACAACCAGCGTTGTGAAGTAGAAATACTTGCGATTTTCTATTTTCCTGCATTGGCAATCGCTGCCTGTGCTGCTGCCAGTCTTGCGATCGGCACACGGAATGGTGAGCAGGACACATAGTCCAGACCAATCTTGTGGCAGAACTCTACGGAAGACGGATCTCCGCCGTGCTCGCCGCAGATACCTACGTGGAGCTCCGGACGAACCGGCTTACCTAACTTAATAGCCATCTCCATGAGCTTGCCTACGCCGTCCTGATCCAGCTTAGCGAATGGATCGTTCTCGAAGATCTTAGCGTCGTAGTAAGCGTTTAAGAACTTGCCAGCGTCGTCACGGGAGAAGCCGTATGTCATCTGTGTCAGGTCGTTTGTACCGAAGCAGAAGAACTCAGCCTCTTTTGCGATCTCGTCAGCTGTTACGCATGCTCTCGGGATCTCGATCATAGTACCAACCTCGTACTTCAGATCAACGCCTGCTGCTGCGATCTCAGCGTCTGCAGTCTCAACTACTGCCTTCTTAACGTACTTTAACTCTTTTACGTCGCCTACAAGCGGAATCATGATCTCCGGCTTAACGGTCCAGTCAGCGTGTGCCTTCTGTACGTTGATCGCTGCGCGGATAACAGCCTTTGTCTGCATCTTTGCAATCTCCGGATATGTCACTGCCAGACGGCATCCGCGGTGGCCCATCATTGGGTTGAACTCATGTAAGGAGTCGATGATTGTCTTAATCTGCTCAACTGTCTTGCCCTGAGCGTCAGCCAGCTTCTTGATGTCCTCTTCCTCTGTAGGAACGAACTCATGTAACGGCGGATCCAGGAAACGGATTGTAACTGGGTTGCCCTCAAGAGCCTCGTATAACTTCTCGAAGTCTCCCTGCTGTACTGGAAGGATCTTCTCGAGAGCTGCCTCTCTCTCCTCTACTGTATCAGAGCAGATCATCTCGCGGAATGCGTCGATTCTGTCGCCCTCGAAGAACATATGCTCTGTACGGCACAGACCGATGCCCTCAGCGCCTAACTCGCGGGCCTTCTTAGCGTCAGCTGGTGTATCAGCGTTTGTACGTACCTTTAATCTTCTGTACTTGTCAGCCCAAGCCATGATTCTTCCGAACTCGCCAACGATGGAAGCGTCTACAGTCGGGATAACGCCGTCGTAGATCTTACCTGTGGAACCGTCGATGGATAACCAGTCTCCCTCATGGTACTCCTTGCCAGCCAGAACGAACTTCTTGTTAGCCTCGTCCATAGCGATCTCGGAGCAGCCGGATACGCAGCATGTTCCCATACCACGTGCAACTACTGCTGCGTGGGATGTCATACCGCCGCGGACTGTTAAGATACCCTGAGCAGCCTTCATACCCTCGATATCCTCTGGGGATGTCTCAAGACGAACCAGAACTACCTTCTCGCCCTTTAATGCCCACTCCTTAGCGTCCTCTGCTGTGAAGACGATCTTACCGCATGCAGCGCCTGGAGATGCAGCTAATGCCTGAGCAACCGGAGCAGCCTCCTTTAATGCCTTAGCGTCGAACTGTGGGTGAAGCAGTGTATCCAGGTTTCTCGGGTCGATCATAGTAACAGCCTTCTCCTCTGTGATCATGCCCTCGTCTACTAAATCGCAGGCAATCTTTAAGGCAGCCTTAGCTGTTCTCTTACCGTTACGTGTCTGGAGCATATAGAGCTTCTTATCCTCGATAGTAAACTCCATATCCTGCATATCTCTGTAGTGATTCTCAAGCGTATGGCAGATGCCTACGAACTGCTCGTAAACCTCCGGCATAACCTCCTTTAACTGGTCGATCTTCTGAGGTGTACGAACGCCTGCAACTACGTCCTCGCCCTGAGCGTTCATTAAGAACTCGCCCATCAGGTGCTTCTCGCCTGTAGCTGGGTCACGTGTGAAGGCAACGCCTGTACCGGAAGTCTCGCCCATGTTTCCGAATGCCATCATCTGTACGTTTACAGCAGTACCCCAGGAGTATGGGATATCGTTGTCACGACGGTATACGTTGGCACGTGGGTTGTCCCAGGAACGGAATACGGCCTTGATAGCCTCCATTAACTGAGTCTTCGGATCAGTTGGGAAGTCCTCGCCGATCTTCTCTTTGTACTCAGCCTTGAACTGGTCAGCCAGCTCCTTTAAGTCCTCAGCAGTAAGCTCTACGTCCTGTGTAACGCCCTTCTCAGCTTTCATCTTATCGATTAATTCCTCGAAGTACTTCTTACCTACTTCCATAACTACGTCGGAGAACATCTGGATGAATCTTCTGTAGCAGTCCCAAGCCCAACGCGGATTGCCGGACTTCTTAGCAAGAACCTCTACTACTTCCTCGTTTAAACCGAGGTTTAAGATTGTATCCATCATACCTGGCATGGAAGCTCTGGCACCGGAACGAACGGAAACGAGAAGCGGGTTCTCCTTGTCGCCGAACTTCTTTCCTGTGATCTCCTCCATCTTGGAGATGTGATCCATGATCTGAGCCATGATCTCATCGTTGATCTTTCTTCCGTCCTCGTAGTACTGTGTGCAGGCCTCTGTAGTGATTGTAAAGCCCTGCGGAACCGGAAGGCCTAACTTTGTCATCTCAGCCAGGTTAGCACCCTTACCGCCTAACAGGTTTCTCATGGTTGCATCGCCTTCGCTGAACAAATAAACCCACTTGTTTGCCATAAGTTGTTTTCCTCCTATTGTTTTGCGGGAATCCCCGCTGATTGTAAAACGGACTGTAACCGCGACGGACAGGGCCTGCGGGCATATTCCCGGCATTCCCGCCGTCTTTCGTGAATATTATAACATAATCTTGTAACTAGTAAAGGGGGTTTCTGCAAATCTTTCCAATTTATGCGGTTTTTCTTCCCCTTTTCAGCATAAGGAACGCGCACAGAAGCGTCGCGCACTCCGTAACCGTCATAGCCGCCCAGATTCCGTTTACTCCGAAGACCATGGGGAGCAGGAATACGAAAACGGCGTTCAGCACGATTCCCCGCAGCATACAGATGGTCATGGCGAAGCCGGGCTTTAACACAGACTGGAAGTAGGTGGCGAACAGAACGTTGGATCCCGCCGCCAGGAAGGACAGGAAATAAATGCGGACTGCCGTAACTCCCATGGCCATAATCTCCTCTGTCGGCTCCACAAAGGCGTATACTAACATTTCAGGGCAGAAAAGGCCGATGGCGGTAAACAGAACTCCGGCCGCCGCCGCTGTCTTTAAGGCCATCCTCCTGGTATCCTCCACCCTGGAATGCTTTCCGGCGCCGAAGTTCATCGCCATCACAGGCTGGGCCGCCTGGGAAATTCCATTAAAAATGGAGGACGCGATCAGGGCGCTGTTGGACACAATTCCATACACTACCACGCCTAAATCTCCCACATAGCTTAACAGCTGCCTGTTAAACAGAAAAACCACGATTCCGCTTGTCATTTCCACTAAAAAGCTGGAAGCCCCGTTGACTGCCGCCACTCTCATTTCCCGGAAGCCGAAGCGTCTGGCAAGTCTCAGGGTGTTGGCTGGGGAGACAAAGTGCGTCAGCAGAATGACTACCGTAATCAGGGATCCGATCACCGTAGCCGCAGCG
>OATT01000531.1_pt1 | contig 35797 bp, 31 predicted proteins | sample 1476071 | NCBI WGS metagenome assembly OATT01 (sample SAMEA2579989, study PRJEB22360) | human gut metagenome | biome: human gut; feature: human-associated habitat; material: faeces | place: Denmark | collected 2008/2010 | reverse complement strand
AAAAATCGCTTTAATCGGCTCGTACAGACTATATGTTTTGTACGGGCTTTATTTCAGTATGACGGACATGCCCGTATTCTATAGTGAAAGTCCCTTGCGGTAAAATCACTATACAGATTAATGAAGAATCAAAAAGCTAAATCCATACAGAGATGATGTAAGCAATCTTAAGGTTTGAAATCAAAGTGAAGTAATTAATCGTATAATAAAACGGGAGATACACAGTTTTGTGCTATCTCCCATTTTGATTTTAGCGTCATATCAAGGCTCATTCAATCGTGGTAAATTCGTGGTAAAATAAGTGTTTTTCTATACTTCAAAATGCTTAAAAGTATAGTGTTTATGCGGATAATCGAAAATTAGATATATAATTTATATAAATTCATTGAAAATATTACTATTAATATTGAAGATATGAGAATCATTATATAAGCAATTACTTTAGAAAATATATGTTTTTGATATAAAAAATATAAATATGCTAATATAATGCCTACAAATGAAAATATATAACTCAATAATGTAACATAATTCAAATTTAATCTCTCCTTTCTTCATAAATAAAAGATTAATACATAATTTAAATATGTATACATTCATTATCTATAATACCCCTTACAAATTTCAACATTTTTTACTTAACCGTTGCTATATTTCACTTAAACGCAAAAAAAGCTCCATAAAATAAGAATTCATCTTATTTTATGAAACTATGCTTTAATGCAAATTTAGTTGTTACATAATTATAATTTCTTGTACTAATAGGAATCGCTTTATCACAGCCTTTTAAAAAGGCATTATTTTTATTAATTCTCTCACAATAATGTATATTGATAACATATGATTTATGAACCTTAATCAGAGTAGAATTCTTTACAAAAATATCATCATAATTTTTCCAAATCTCTTTTTCCATTCCATATATATCATGAATAACAAAATGATGACTTTTAATATGTATATATAAAATATCACTAAATTGAATTTCCATTATCCTACCTTCATAATTAAACACAACACTTGTTAATGTATGATGGATCTTGCTTTGAAGTCTAACCAGTGCATGTTCAATTTCTTCATCAAATTTAGATTTACGAATATAATCAAAGATCTGTAAATGAACAGTTTCAAAGACATAATCTTTATGTTGAGAAACGACAATAACTGGTACACCTATCTCTCTATCTCTTATATCTTTTATCAAATCAATTGTATTTTTATCATTAATTTCAATATCAAAAAAACAAGCATGGATTCCCTTTAAATTCAAATATTTAGGAATGTCCTGATAAGTTTCAAAAACAACCTCAAACTCCTCTCTTTGAAAATACTCTTTTATGCTATCTATCATCTTATGCATAAATAACTGATCATCTTCAATACATATAAATCTCAATTCTCTCATTTCTCATCCACCTTATACAATATACACATATGATAAAAGACATTTCCATTAACTTCAATAACATCTTGTCCATTATACTTTTCTACAATATCTTTAATATTCTTCAAACCTATACCATGTTTACTCTTATCTTTCTTATTTGTGAGAAGTTGCTTAGATTTTGGCTTATCTACCACACAATTCTTCACCTCAATAACAAACCTATCTTCATAAAAAGATAAACATAGATTGACTTCATTTTCTTTAGCCTCTATAGTTGCCTCAATTGCATTATCCAATAAATTTCCAACTAAAATACTATAATCAACATCAGCTATAAACGTTACTGGTTTCCCTATAATCACACTACACAAGTCAATACCATGACTCTTTGCTAGCTTTGTTTTGTTACTTAATATATAATTCAACACTAAATGATTCACATGTACATAATGTTCACCTTGATCAAAAGATATCTGTTCCATGTAATCCTTTGCCTCTTGAATATGTGAAGTATTAATCATTCTTTCTACTATATCAAAATGATTCTTCATATCATGTCTTAATTTATTATATTCTACTGTTCTTTCAGTAATAGCATCTATATATTTATCTTCATAATCATAAGCTTCTAATCTTAATGATTGTTCTAAATTACTGTCATAATATTTTGCATTTAGGACACATAAAACAGTAACTAGAAATAAAAAGAGTATAAATACAGCTACTAAACTTGCGCAGAAACCAAATGATATTGAACCTAAAACATACTCTCTTAATATTACGTTAATAATAACAAATGTTACAACAGAACATAAACTTAATATAATTATAGAATGACCAGATAATTGAAAAGAACCATCATAATAATTTTTTATAAATACATATTCTATACCTAATAAAACTATACTAACGCATGTCAAAATAAACATAATTGCATAGTTGTTATAAAAATTTTGAAATGAAGTTCCTATGACAATTGTTGAGGTTGTAATAACAATTAATTTAACTAATGTTAAATTTAAAAACACAATAAATATTTTCAATAAACTGCTTAATATTTTTGACCCTTTAATACTATAAAAAATGAAAATTGATAATATAGGAATTAATAATTTTTCATTTTCACCTATTCCAGTAAAACTAAGAGTAAGGCACTCTACTGTTAATAGAATAGATATTAAAAAGGAAACAAGAGAATGCATCTTTATTTCTGGAATAATTAATTCTAGTGTTTTCATTATAAAAATATTCTCAAATATTGCTATTAAATTTAATATGTTCACCGCTATCTCCCCTATTATATAGTTTCATAAATTACATTTTTTGGAATTATATTCTCTATTATAACATCTCGCTGTAAAAAAGTGTAAATAAAATGTAAATTATTACCATTTATATACCTATAAATTGCTAATAAATTATAATTACAAAGTAATTAAAAGGAGAAATAAAATGCATAAGTTATCACAAAAGTTAGCACTTATTATAACGAATTCATCATACCTTGATGATATGTCTGAAATGGTTAGTTATAGTTTAGAGGCAATATTAACTACCTCTATCACAGCTATATCTGCATTTTTATTAACTGCTTATACAGATTGTGTACTTGAATACTTAATATTTAATGCCTGTTTTATACCTATCAGAATAAGACATAAGAGTTTTCATTTTAAGAAATTCATACAATGCTTCATATGTTCTAATTTAATGATTTTGTTATGTTGTTTAATTCTTAAATATATTCCTTACCACAATACAGTTATTCCTTTATTATTTATATTTCTTACTAGTCATTTTTATCTTTCTATTGAACGAAATAAATTTGAAATATTTTTTATTGCAATTATCTTTACACTATCTTTATTTTTTAATAAAACGATTTCTATGGCAATACTTTTATCTGTATCAATGAATACAATTTTAATGTTAGGGAGGCTATACAATGAAAAAAATATCAAACATGATTAGACAAACTTTAACTGCATTATTATTTAATACAGCAGTTGCAATCGATGGTCCACCATCTTGGTTATGGATTTATGAACCAGAAAAACCAAAATTACTAAAAGATAAATAAATATATCTATAAAGATAGTGTATTATGTTCTAAACAGTAACTATATATTTTCATAGTTACTGTTTTATAGTATTAAGGCAACGTATTTAGAAGATATGTTGCTTTTATTATGTGAGTGTAAAATAAGTGTATAGTGATGAATTGTTATTTATTTAGCATAACTTAATTAATAACATAAAGAGATATTTAAAATATTAAACACAACTTTATACAGATTTCCTAAAACCAGTTTTACAATAACTATTTTATAAAAGAAAAAACTCAATTCTTTTTAGAACTGAGCTTAACCACTACATAATCTCTTTCATTTCATCAATAATATTATCTACAACACCCATATTCCCCATATCTATTTGGATATGACATCTTTCACAAATATCGATTATTGCAGCATGAACATTAGGATTTCTAACATGGACTTTCTTTGGTATCCCTGTTTCTAAAATAAAAGGAATAAAGAAATTTAATATAACTTCTATTTCATCATCACCAGGTTTTAATAAATCTCCATGCATTATCACTTCTGTCTCTTCATCTACAACAATAAACATTAATGCATTTGCAGGTTTTTTAAAATCATCATCTTGAATGACTGTATTCAGATATAACAAATCAATATATAAGTTTTGATTAATTTGTTCTCTTTCTTCAAGTTCCTCATATAATCCAGAATCAGTTAACTCAATAGGCATGAACTTGTCTACATCATAGGGTACACTCATAGATTCATAAATCCATTGTTCATCTTTTTGATGTGCATATATCATTTCATTATCTTCGAACTGAACATCAATATGATTATGAATATACTCCTCTAAAATATCTAATAATCTTTCTAGAATCTGAACAAATCTTTCTGCTTCTTCTTCATTAATAGAATTAGGATAATATTGTGCCTCATAACTGATAAAATAAGGCCAATTCTGACTTCCTCTATACTTTAATCCTAAATTCTTAATTATAGCTCTTTGTTCAGCAGGCACTTCACTTCTATCACCCATATACCATGTCAAACAATTCTGTTCAAACATTAAATATTTTGTAACCTCAAGATCATCATATTCACGAGACAAACTACATAAATCAGCATAGCCTTCTTCCCCTTCATAAATAGAGAGCCCAATACAATCTCCATTTCTTCCCATAACAATACAATACACAACATCATCAGGTGCCAATTCGATACAAATATAATCACCACTCCAAATATATTCCCATGGCTTTAACTTCTGTAATTGATCTGACAACTTGTACAACTTTCTCCAAACCACTGTATTTCTTCCCATTTTTCTTCTCCTTGTATAGTGTTTTTACCAGTGTAATCAATATGAGATCTTTATATGATAATTATATCATCAAAATTGCTACAGGTAAATTCATATAACATATTAATAAATAACTTTTGACCTATAATTACAAAATCTCTCCCTTAGCAATAACCACTTCCTAACACTTGCCATTAACACTGTACCATTCTTTAAAATAACTTGCTGATTCTTGATTTCTTTTACATAATTCAGATTTACAATTTCACTCTTATTAATTCTAAAGAAATCTCCAAGTTGATTTAATTCATTACTTAAAGTATGCATAGACACACATTTACTATAAATACCACTAGATGTAAATATTGAAATTGTTCTTCCATTTAAACGACAATAAAAAATAGATTTATATGAAATTTTTTGATATCCATTTTGAGCAATAAGAGTCATATAAATATCCTCTTTATCTAAAATATCTAATACTTTTTGAACATTCTTTTTTAAGTTTAATGCTAATAAATGATTCTTTAATACAAACCCATATGGTCTATAAAAATAACCCTCCAGAATATGATCAAAAGATTCAGACATAAAAATAATTTTTTCATTTTTATTAATTGCATATATCTTCTTAGCCAAATCAAAACCATTCATTTTTGGCATATCAATATCTATAAATATAAAATCATATTCTTTTTCTTCTACAAGATACTCTAATGGATTTAAGTATCCTATTGTTATAAAATGCAAACCCAACTCTTTATCTAACTTCATGAACTCTTCTTTGATAAGATTAATACTTTTCATATCATCATCAATAACCGCTACATTATATTTCTTTAATATTTTCATCACCCCCATACTATAAAATGATTTCAAAAACACTCTTCCCATAATCTCATTATCTTGAATTTCATCTCATATCACAATTATTTTTACTTGAACGTAGTGATTTTTTACTTAAACGCAAAAAAAGACATAATTTTTTTAAAATTTGTCTTCTTATTCATTAAGATTCATCTTCAAAATCATTAATTTCACTGATCTCAAACATTTCACTTGAGTCTTCTCTATCATTGCCTATTGAGGCATTCATAATCTTTTTCCTAATATTAGGATCTATGTATTATCACCTCTCTACAAATATTTCACCTTGCTTTGCGAGTTCCCACTGCATTGCTTTCTTCATCATTTCCATATTTAAGATTTGCTTGCTTTGTCTTGCCATAAGATAAGCTGTCATTACAATTTGTTCAATTCTAGCAAGTGAAAATGGATAGACTCTTACTAACGTAGTATAATCCAAATCATGATTCATTTGAGAACACAACTCCTTAAACATAAGATAACGTGTTTCTTCAGTACTTTCCTCAAATTTTATAATCATACTTAATCTTCTTAAAAATGCATCATCAAAATTATGAATAAGATTGGTTGCTAAAATGATAATGCCATCAAAATTTTCAATCTTTTGTAACAAATATGCAGTTGAAACATTGGCATATTTATCATTAGCTTGTTGAACTTCAGTACGCTTTGTAAATAAAACATCTGCTTCATCAAAAAAAAGAATACAGTTATACCTTGCAGCTATGTAAAAAATATCATCCAGATGCTTTTCTGTTTCACCAATATATTTATCATTTATCATAGAAAGATTGGCAACCAAAAGTCTTCTTCCTAATTCTCCTGCAATGGCTTTAGCAGCATAAGTTTTTCCAGTTCCACTTTTTCCATGAAACAAAGCACTTACTGACTTTTGTAAAAAATGTCCCTTATTTTGAAAATCACTCTTTACCTCATTTTGATATTGTATAAGGTAAAGGAAATAATTCAGTTTATCTTGAATAGATTCATCCCCAATCCAATAAGTCATATTCAAATGACTTTCAACCATTGTACAGTATTTTTGTTCAATTGGCTGCTTATAGAAATATGAAATAATATCCTGATGAGTCAAAGATGTATTCAATTTAATGAAATATATCATATCAGCAATATTCAAGTGATAAACAGCAAGTTCTCTTTTAACATCATGTAAATACGGATACTTTTCTATAATCATTTGTTTTTCCTCTTGTGATAAAAAATCAGGAATATGGTGATTATTTTCTAATATGTGAATATAATCTTCACTGATTAAAATATAAGGGATATCTGTATATGATATCATAGCGAGAAGGACTTTCAGTTTTAAAAGTGATGCTTCACTTATATGATTAAAACATGGTATGAAATGAAAAACTTGATATTGAAATATAATATATTTATTACAAATAAATAACATAAAACAGCTCTACAGATTGAGGTGGATAACGAATATTTTGCCCTTCATCTTTATAGTGATGTTGTAAGAAAGGCATTCCACTCATATCATACATCATAATTCCAATACGATAATCTTGATCTGATTCATAGGGAGCAGTTAAACACACATCTTCTTTAGAATGAATATACTTTGGATATAAAGCATTTTGTAAATACTCACAAAGTTTTAAACTCACTTCGTCCATAGATTATGACTTCCTTTCTGGGCTTTTTTCAATCAAAACATATTGGATTGTTCCAACATCAGCATAAGCATAAGTATATCTGACATCTTCAATATCATACATATTCATTGATAATGATGTTTTTTGAACCGATGGAAAAGAATAAACATAACTGCCAAGTTGACTTGCATTAAGACTCTTTTTATCATAAAGACGTTCAACAAGTTCAATAAAGGTTGGATAATAGGTCTCAACATCTGTTTTCATATCTCCCAGATATTTATCAATTACTTTATCAACATCACCAATTGTCTTTGCTTCCTTTGTTTTAGGTAACAACTGACAATCCATTAATAAAATACTATCAATAAGAATATCTTTCTTATCTAATGATTTATCTAACTCAACTTCATCAATAAAAACATCTTGTCCATTGAAATCTTTCAATTGTTTTTTTGATGAATAACGAATAGTCAATGGACTATGAGTGATAAACATAATATTCTCTTCTCGATAAACAAAGAGGGTCATATCTTTATAAATAAAAATTTCATAATGATGACGAAAACTATTCTCTAAAGTCTCTAAAGATTCTCCTAGAAATGCTGAATAATCAATACTCCCCTCATGCATTTTCCCTTGATAATATGTAAAACCAGTATTATCCAACAGTTTCCCTTGGCCTTCAGCAATCCCTTTGACAAATTCACCATCATAATAAATACGATTATAATCTTCATCATATAAAACCCCAGATTTATCATAAAGACCATTAGAGAAATATCCAGTATATAAAATATTTCCATCTTCTTTATAAACTGTTCCTTCGCCCTCTAACTGACCATTCATAAAACTTCCTTCTTGATAAAGATAATGTTCATCATGATAGAGCTGTCCTATCCCTTGGTACATATTCTCTCGAAATCCTCCCTGATATAAAACCTCTCCATCTTTATATAATGTTCCTAAATCACCCTCAAATTTATTATTTATAAAACTTCCTTCATACACAAGTTGACCATTTTGATCATATAATTTACCCTGACCTTGACAAACATCCTGTTCAACCTCTCCTTGATACCTTAAAACGCCTTGATCATCAACAACTTTCCTGATAAGGCAAAAGAATATAAAATATATTTTGATCCATAAATTCATATCCATAATATTTTTGATTATCATCTTCATATATATAACAGTTGATTTCCTGGCCACTAAATAACAGTTGTTTCTTTTGTAACATAAACTCTATGTTCCTTTAACAACAACCATTGCATATGCAACATGTTGTGATTCATTTCCAATAGCATTAATCTTATAAATTCCTTTTGTAACTGGAGCCATATATTTTCCATCTTCATCTATCGTACCTCCTTGTGGTGTTTCCACAACAAACTGACATAACTCTTTATATTTTTCTTCAGCAAATTCCAATCGAAAGTATTGTGTTTGTCCTGGTTTTAAAATCACAAATTCTGGAGTCATTTTAAAGCGTGGAAGCAAAACGGTTTCTTCTTGTGAAAAATCAGATGTCTTTATAGCATACCAGCGCAGTTTCAATGTACTTTTAGGTGTTCCTTTTTTGGCACGTACAGCTATTTTAAAAGATTGCATGGATTCTTTCACACGACAGCCAATTTCATAGTTATATTGTTCTAATTGTGGGAATAAGTAAGCATCTCCAAAATAATATTGATTCACTTTTGCATTGCGAAAATGTTCACGTTCTTCAATAGACCATACAATCATAACACTGCCTTCTAATTGATAAGGAATAGCTTTGGTTATAATAGGTAACTGATGACGCCCATATTCTGGAACTTCTATTTCTAATGTACCTGTTGAAATATAATCACTTAATGATATGGTTTGTGATATTTCAGGTTGCACAGTTTCAAGAATTTTAGGCTTTTCTTGTAAATGATAAGCATCTCGTATATTCTGTTCAATATGACGAATTCGCTCTGTCATAAAACGATGAACAAATGATTGATCTATTGATATTATTTGAACATCTTCTTTTGTTCTCATGATTTCAATACAACCAAGAACAACTCTTTGTTGTAAATGAGATTCAGTCAATGCATTCAATGATTGACATTGAAGTTTTTTTTGAAAATATGTTTTTATATTCTCAACAATATGCAATGAAGCTTCATATGTCACATTGAGTGAAAACTGCTGTCCATCCACCATAATCCATGCATTATTCTTCAACAAGGTCACGTGAGCATGTTGTGTCCCTCCACATGTCTTTTGAATAAAAATGGGATAAAACAAATGCTTTTCCTTTTCTAAATTTTGAACTTGACCATAAATATGAATATCTTTATAAGTTGTTTGATCCTTTATTTCCAAACTCTCAAGATTATATTCAAAAGATATACTATGTTTATGAAGACTATTATTTCTTAAAATAACTTCAATTTGAAACTGATCATCATAATTTAAATAGAGAGGTATCCTTTGAATAATACTTAATTCTTCATCTTGATATAAGATACACTCACTAAACAAAGTATCATTTTGATGATAATCATTTGACTCTAAAGATAAATGAAATGTTTCCTGAATAGAGTTATTCTCTAAATGATCTTCATATTCACTCATTGATGCATATACTAAATCCTCATTCTTTTCATGATAATGAATATATAAATAGGCTCTAGAATCTAATAAAGTTTCATATCCTTCTATTTCTTCAATAGAAATATCTATATCATAAGGAACATAGATAAATTCACCTTGTTGATTTATACAAACACCATTACGAATAAGCAAACGCTGTTGATTAATTTTTTGAATATCTAAACCACAAACAATTCCTTCACCATAAAATAGAGCATTTTGCATATTCAATTTGTGAACATGATAATTCTGTTCACATTCAAAGTCTTCAGTACGTAGTAGTTTCCCTTTATAATAACGATTTTTTATAAAAGGATATGGTTTATCTTTCATCATAGACCTCCTTAAAATAAAAATAAGTGCATACAAAATTATTAATCATCTTGCCATACGCACTCTTTTGACTTACATATTTATTATTTTATAGAGGTATATGGCAGTCCTTAATCTTCTTATAACATATTTCGACAATAATAACTATCTCCCAATACCAATCAATTCACAAACGTGTATTTATCATTCATTATCGTTTTATAACTTCTGTTTATAAAAATAAACATAAAAAATCTCAGATATGAAATTCTTTTTAAGAAGTCTCCACATTTCCCAAATAATCTTTTCATTAAAAATAACCCTTAGGTTATCCTTATTATTATAGTTATTATAATTTTATGCTTAAAAACTATTCTTCCTTTAATTCAACAATGTCCTCAATTTTACATTGAAGTAATTCACATAAATCTGATAAAGTTGAGACACGGATATCTAAGTCATGTCGCAATTTATGGATTAAACTACTTCTTACACCCATCTTATTGATGAGTATATATTGATTAAGTCCTTTGTCTTTAATTGTTTTCCAAAACGGATCATAACTAATTTTCATACAATTTCCTCCTATATATTACTATAAAAGGAATTTCAAATATTAATATTATCTTTATTGCGATAACACCCTATAAAAGAAAAGTCATCCTCCCCAAGGATAACTACCCATATATACACATTTTTACTAAAGATGAAGATAACATATGAACTACAAACCATCTATAATATTATACTTTTACATTATATATTGTTTTATTTATTTTTGGTATTGTCGTATTAATGACAATATTTAATGATTTTCTTATCTCATACCATTCATTTTTTTGTCAAAATTTGTCATACTAATATAGCAATATCATTAGGAGGATACAAAAATGAAATATAAACATGTAGAAAATTACTTAAATTATTGTCAATATCAAAAGAGATTGACTGGCAAAACACTAAAAGCCTATCGGATTGACCTTAACCAGTTTTACACCTATATGCAGTTTAAAAACTTAAAAAATAAAAAAGATATATCTGTATATATCCAACAACTTCATACAACATATAAACCAAGAACTGTGAAAAGGAAGATTGCTGCTATTAAAGCTTTTTATACCTATCTAGAAAAACAGGATTTCTTAAAAGAGAATCCATTTCATAAAATAGATTATCGCTTTAAAGAACCCATACGCTTACCAAAAACAATTACACTTCATGAATTAAACCATCTCTACCAGTCTCTTTATGCTTATTCCAAACAAACATCAAATCGTGTTATTACACGAGATATCGCTATTTTAGAATTGTTAATTTGTACAGGGATAAGAGTCAGTGAAGTTTCCCATCTTTTAAAATCAAATGTTTTTATTCGTGAGAATACCATCATTATTAATGGGAAAGGAAGTAAAGAAAGAATTATCTATATTGATAATCAAAATCTCATTCAATCTCTACTATCCTATCAAAGACTTTTCCAAGATGAAATTGAGAAAAGCCCTTACTTTTTTATTAATAGATTAGGGCATCATCTCTCTGAACAATCTATTCGTTTTATGATTGTTAAATACTGTCATCTGTTTCATATCGATTCACATATTACTCCACACATGTTTAGACATACATTTGCAACAATGATGTTAGAAGAAGATGTAGATATTCGATATATTCAAGAAATTCTTGGTCACAGTTCCATCACAACAACCCAGATTTATACTCATATGTCAGCACATAAACAAAAAGAAATTATGTCCCACAAAAATCCACGTAATAAAATTCATCATTACTTTTCATGACTCAGATTATCTGGGTCTTTTTCAAGAATTCTTGACTCATGTCGTTCTTCTATCATACGATCAAATTCTTCACGATAATGACGACTTGAAATTAATCTATCACCATTATCTAAGATCATTTGGCGACGACATCCTTTTTGTTTTTTATATTTTACAACATGCTTCACATTGACAAGTGTCCTCACATTAACCTGATAAAAACCATAAGATTCTACAGCTTCCTTTAAGGCAGCCATTGTTACACAATGAAGCCGAAAAACCTCATTTTCTGTATAAACAAACATTTTATGATCAACCATTTCAAAATAATAAACTGCTAATAATGATAAAGGATATTTATTTCTATATTCATCCAAAACTTCAATTTCTCCAAGCGTTTCTTTAAACTGTTTCGCTAGTAATTTTGCTAGTCTCCTATTCTTTGGATGAACAACTAACTGCATTTCATAGTGATTCATCTTTGAATCTTCACGATATGTGACTTTCATATAAATACCTCCCCTATATACGAAATACCCTTTTTCAAGCACTTTTGCAATATCTAGGCGCAAAACGACCTTTAAAATGACAAATAAAGCATTAATTTGTCTTTTATTCTACAATATTCGACATTCAAAAATTTGTAAATTCTTCACTTTTACCAATTTTATATACATTTTTACACTTTTCTATATTTATCTTTATTTTTTATTTATCTCCTGATATTTTTCACTCCTTTATTCAGGACTTTTCTGTATTTCACAAACTATATAGACTTCGTATTTTTATTTTCTATAAAATACCTTTTCTATATCAATAAATATAAAAATATATTTTATCTGATAAAAACTTATTTGTTTCTCCTCCTCTTCTAGACGTCATTCCTTTCAACTATTCATTATAATAAAAAAGAATTGATAAGACTTTTTGTCCTCTCAATTCTTCATTTATATATATTATGATATTTCAAACAATGCTTTCATATCATCAATACTCATTGTAGAAATCATACCTTCATTTCCTTCCACAAAAGTATCAGCAAGATTCTTCTTTTGATTTTGTAAATCCATAATCTTTTCTTCAATACTATTCTTCATAATGAGTGAAAAGACTTGAACAGCTTCTTTTTGACCAATCCGATGAGCTCGATCAGTTGCTTGATTTTTGGCTGACATATTCCACCATGGATCAAAATGGATAACTGCCTGAGCACTTGTTAAATTCAAACCAGCTCCACCTGCCTTTAAAGATATCAAGAATAAAGTTGTTTCATCTTTTTGAAAAGCATCAACCATTTTCTTTCTTTTCTCTTTAGAGATACTTCCATCTAATAAATAATATGAAATATGTTCTTTATGACACTGTTCTTCAATCAAATGCAAGACACTTGTAAATGATGAAAACAATAAAATCTTCTTATGATTCTCTTTTAAAGAATGAATAAGTTCCATACATCCTTTGAGTTTAGAAGATGGTTCTTCAACTGTTTCATACAATAAACGTGAATCTTGACAGAGTTGCCTCAATCTTGTTAACATTGCTAAAATATCAATTCTTCCTAATTGATGAATATCTAATTTTTCCTGTAAAGATTTATTAACTTGAACAAGGTTCCCTAAATACAACTTTTCTTCTTCTTCATTAAATCGTAAATATAATGTTTGTTCAATTTTATCAGGTAATTCAGTTAAAACATCTCTTTTATTTCTTCTTAAAACAAATGGTGAAATCATCTCTTTAAGTTTTAACTGTTTATCCTCATCATGTTCTTTCACAATAGGTTTTTCAAAATTCTCTAAGAAATAAGCATAATGATATAGATAATATGGCATTAAGAAATCAAAAATAGACCATAACTCTGCTAATGAATTTTCAATAGGCGTTCCTGTTAAAGCAAAACGCTGTTTTGCTTTTAATCTTTTGACACATATCGCATTGCGTGTTTTAGGATTTTTGATATATTGTGCTTCATCAAGAACAATAGTATGTAGATTTTTATTTTCATACATATCAATATCTCTTCTTAAATAATCATATGAAGTAATAACAACGTCATATTGATCAAGCTTTTCAATCAATTCATCACGATGTGCCTTTTGTCCATATATACACAAAACACGTAATGAAGCAGAAAACTTTTCAATTTCATCCTGCCAATTCAAGAGTAAACTTGCTGGTGTAATCACCAAATGAGTATCTTGATCTTTCATGCTTTCAAGATAAACAATCATTTGCAGTGTTTTTCCCAATCCCATATCATCTGCCAAAATACCACCAAAACCATAATGTTCCATTAAACGAAGCCATTGATATCCTTCAACCTGATACTCTCTCAATATATTTTGATAAGGTGCAGGCACCTGATAATCTTGAGATGATGTCTCCAATCGCTTCATCCACTGATCAAATTCTTCTCCTCTTGTATAATCAATAACTGATTCATGATTCATTATTTGATCTAATTCAAATAAACGATATGTTGGAACTTCTATATTTCCATTCACAATATCTTGTGATTTAAGTTGCAAGGATGTTGTCAATTCATCCAATTCCTTAAACTCTTTATTTTCTAAAGAAACAATTTTTCCATTTTTTAATTTATAAAACTTACGTTTTTTCTTATATGCTTTTAAAATATCTATCAATTCATTTTTATCTACATCAACACTGTCAATATGGATTGATAGCAAGCCATGACTCATATTCACCCCTACTTGAATGTGCATGTCCTGACTCGTTGAAAAACCTTTTAAAGCATCAGTCACATATACCTGACAATAAGTTGAAAGATATGGCAGACTTTCTTTCATAAATTGATATGCAAACTCATGGTCATACTGTAAATAAATAACATGATCATCAATATCTTCTATATATGGCTTTAGATAGTTTTCAATTAAATCAGCTTCCTTTGATTTATGTTGATTATCCTTATCAAATCCGTACATGATGCCATCATCATAAATATATTCTAACTGAATACAGATCTGATCATCCTTACTCATATCACCATATAAATTAATCATATTCTCTTGACGATATTCATCAAATAGATGTGTATCTAAATCAATATCATCTAATAAATCAACCAATATGTATTTATAAAAATCAGTTAGCATCTCTTTTGAAATATAAAGTCCTCCCCGACTTTCTAATAATTTACGTAAAAATGCTATTAATTTCTCCGGTTCATGAAAATCATATTTATACATTATATCATCTTCTAATGTATACATATACTTTGATGTCATCATCACCTGATCAAATTCCTGATAATCTTTTAAATCTAGTATATAACTTTCTTCTTTTGAAGATATTTCTATTGGAATACGATATTCTCTTTTATCAAAACCTATATCACAATATGATGAAGGAAGTGAACTCATAAGATCATAAAAAGCATCAATATGTTCATCACTGACAATCAGTGCTTTCATTAAACCTTTTTGTAAGAATTGATTCTTTAAAAAGCATTCTTTTATAAAATTTAATATTTCTAATGAATTATCATCAAAAGCACTTTCACTATGGATAAATTCAAATGTTTTGCCATATTTAATACTTTCATGATGAACAATTGCATTTAAAAAAGTTTCAATGTTTTTAACTACAAAACTTTGATTTTCATTAACAACTTTTAATGCAATAATTAGTTTTTCTTTTCTCCTTTGAACAAAAATCTTTAATTGATACTGCTGAGATGATAGTGGAATCAGTGATTCTCTTAACAGTTGATCTTTATATAATTGTATTAAATCTAATGAATCATGCTGTTTCTTTGATAAAATACGTTCTTGTCTTTGTTGCTCTATCTGTTTTAACTTTAATACTTTATTATCCTCACCATTTTGTTCATAAAAATATGGAAAAGATGATATTGTTAATTTTCTTAAATAAAATAAAATCGCAGCCATATGCCGACAATGATTATGCGTCTGACATGAACATGAACTTTGAATAATTTCTCCATCGTGTGAAATTTTCATCGATATAATAATACGTTCATTATAATCATTCATTCTTGCATTAATACGATAACAGCCATTATCCTCATCTAAAGAAATTGTCATTCTTTCTAATTGAGATTGAATATCTATAAATCTCCCATAACGATATTCTTTTTCATCATGAATCACCCTTCTAATTTCTTTATCTTGAATATGCATTTTGTCCCCTCCAATCAATTATTTTATTATATCATAAATATTTTACATTGTAGAGTCGGTTTATTTTGTTTTTTATATTTTCGAAAAAAAATGTAGAAAAAAACAGCCCTTATGGCTGTACTAATCCCTTATAACTCTGACAATATCTTGAATTTCACAATCTAATATCATACATAAATCCACGATAGTATTTAAAGTCACACTTTTATTTTTACGCAATGCATCTAACGTTCCTCTACTAACATCATAATCATTAATTAATTGGTATTGTGATATGCCCTTTTTCTCTAAAGTTTCAAAAAATGGTTCAAAAGTAATCATGAAAACCACTCCTCTCTTTTCTTATTATAAAGTGATATTCTTCACAATAATATTGCCGAATATTCGGCAACATATTATAATAATGATAAGAGTTAGGTATACTATATCAAAAAGCGAGGTATACAGAATGGAAAAAGAAAAGACATTATTAGATGAAACCTTACAGCACTTATCACAAGCTATTGATATGATAGATATGATGTCTGTTGCTTGTACAAGTTTGGATAAATCTGATATGATTGGTCCATTAGAAATTCTAAAAAGAGATTTACAATCCTTATATTTTAAAATTGATCAGCATATTTATCCACAATAAAAAGGAGTTTAATAAACTCCTTTTTAAATATCTAAACTTTTTAAAACCTGTTTTAATGCATGGGCACTCTCTAAGAGTTTTTGCTTTTCCTCGTTATCCAAATAAATATCAACAACCATTTCAACTCCCTTGTTCCCAACAACAGTTGGAATACTTAAACAAAGGTCACTTAAACCAAATTCACCTTGCATCAAACTTGAAATAGGCAACACAGCATGTTCATTTTTAACAATTGCTTCAGCAATTCGTTTCACTGCTACAGCAACACCATAATATGTTGCACCTTTTCTTTCAATAATATGATAAGCACTATCACGTACTTCCTGATAAAGCCTATTCATAGCTTCCTGATGCTGAAAATGGCCTCGTAATTCACAAAAATGATTAATATGAATTCCTGCAACTTGTGCACCTGACCAAACTGCTAATTCACTATCTCCATGCTCACCAATAACATAAGCATGAATATTACGACTGTCTACTTGAAGATGCTCTCCTAATACATGTTTCAATCTAGCAGTATCAAGAACAGTTCCAGATCCGATCACACGATTTGCTGGAAATCCAGATAACTTTAATGTTACATATGTGAGAATATCTACTGGATTAGAAACAATTAATAAAATTCCTTCACAATTTCTTTCCTTAATTTCTGGAATAATACTTTTAAATATTGAAACATTTTTCTTCACCAAATCTAATCTTGTCTCATTTGGTTTTTGATTCGCACCTGCTGTAATGACAATTAACCCTGCATCAACAATATCATCATAATTTCCAGCATATATCTTAACTGGTGTTGAATAAGCACTTCCATGGCTTAAATCCATAGCCTCACCAACAGCTTTTTCATGATTTGCATCAATCAAAACCATTTCAGAAAATAATCCACTTTGTATTAAACTAAAAGCTGACGTTGCACCAACAAACCCACAACCAATGACTGCTACTTTTTGCATATTGACCATTGCAACATACCTCCTTTTTCTTAACAGTATAATAAGATATAGAAATCTTTCAAATCATATGCATTTTTATTTTTTGACTTCTCTTTGCAATGATTATTCTTATTCTTTCATCACTGTCTAGAATTGATTGGAAAAGATGTATTTCATCTTTAATCGTCAATCTAGAAGAAAAAAATAATAAAATTTTTAAATTCTTTTTTTACTATAACAATATCTTTCAAGACAAACCATCAAAGTTCCCATCATACTCCCATAATGGACATTCAGATTGAGAGAATAACAAAATGTCATATTTTTAATAGCACAATATTTCATCACTCTTGTATGTATTTTTCCCTTCAATTTTTCTCATAAAGTTAACCAATCAAAAGAAATCATATCCTGTATATCATTATGAATATATCAGTGATGATGAGTTCTATCATTAAAATTAATAGAAAAAACATCCAGTTTATTTTTTTCTCACTGGATGTCTAATGACTGTTTTTAAATTTTCTGGTTTGCTGCGCCTAGGATCACTCAAATAGATTTCATGATGATAACGATGATCATTGATATCACATATATAATTGTGCTCTTTCATATACTGATTCATTTTCGCCACACTTTCAGGTTCATCATCATATGAACCTTTATGCATGATTTGAACACATTGTCCTTCTTCATATACAAAATACTGTGCCAAACTAACATCAATTTCTGGTTTTTTAATAGCAACTTCTTTTTTGACTTGTTCAAAATATTCAGGTGTTACAAATTCAGGTAAGCGAATCATTGACTTCCAATAAAACTTATCTTTATCAACTATACGTTTACCATCAAAATATTCATCATCTCCCCACCATAAGCCTTCTAATGGTGGAACAACATAATCAAAATAACCAACTGGCTGATTCTTTCCCATTTTACTCATTTTTATTGCATATGAAATTGCATAAAGTATACCAACTGCTGCTTGATATTCTTTTGATGTATTTGGATTTCCTTTTCCCTCCACCATCACATAAGCTATTGGTGGAACATCAATAAATGTAGGTATGCCCTTAGGCATATATAAATCTTTATATTCTTTTTTATAATCTAATTTAACCATGAAGTTCACTCCAAGTCTTTTCAAATCTTTTTATTGATTGAACTTCTCTTGTCATAAATTTTTTATTAAAGAACAGGCTGTAAGTTGTTAATGGGGTAGGAGCGTTTTGCGCCTGTTCAAGAGTTTCTATATGTTTTAATTGAAGTGGAATATCTTGTTCTTTGCAATAGTCTTTAAGCATTTGAACATATTTAACACAAAATGGACATTGATGAGTATAATAAAGAACCAAACCATCATCAACCATTTCCGGTACTGCAAATATTGGTTCTTTCGCATCATCACTTAACGAACAGAACATCAATTCATAAATACCATTCCATGTTCCAACACTCTTAAATCCATGTTTCACTAAGAAATGATAATCCATAAGATAAGACAATTTCTTTTGTGAAGAAAGGATAACTAACCCTTTCTTACCTAATTCTATACTTTTCTGCTTACAACTGTTTAACAACTGTAAAGCATAACCTTGTCCCTGAAATTTACCCGCAACCCAAAGACAATCAATATACATAAGATTTTCACCTTGAATAGGAACCCATGCATATTCTAGTGGTAAATACTCAATAAAGCATTTTCCTCTCACATTCATTTTCGTAAAGATTAAACCATTATTCATCTGTTCTTTTAACCAAGTTTTTTTAGAATGAACTTGTGGATCTTTCTCACTTGCAATGGCACAACAAATATGTTCCTTTTTAATATTTTCTGGTGTTAGTGTAATCATTTCCATACTATACCTTCTTTCTGCTTCCATCATACCATAACTAACCTGACAACATATGTCAAGTTAGTTATAAATATTAAGAATATCTTGTATTTCATTCACATACTCTTGTTTTAATTCTAAAGGTTCAATAATCTCTATACCTTTGCCAAAAGATAATAGAAAAGATAAAAGCCATTGATGATTAGGTACACTTGTTTTTACCAAATAACCATCGTTATCTTCTGTTATATCATGATATGGGAATTCATCATAGACAAAACTACCTAGATACTTTTGAAATTTAAGAATAACATCTATTTTTTTAACATCTTCATGGTATTCTAAAACTTGAGGAATGTTAGTCAGTTTGTGTAAGTCAAAATAATCTTCATGTAAACAAATTTCATTCATTCGTGACAACTTATAAGTTCTATAAACATCTTTATCTGACTGATATGCCTGTAAATACCACGCATTGGCTTTAAAGAATATTTTAATAGGAAAAACTGTTCTATAACTCTTATCACCATGTGCATTGATATATTCAAAAGATATAATTTGATGTTTAAAAATCACTGTTTTCAAAAGATTGAATTTATCATTCATTTCTTTATTTTGATACCATGATGTAAAATCCACCTCTATCCAATCATGACTCTCTTTTTGAAAGATATTTTTCATACGTTGAAATAAATCACTATATTCATCTAGTTGTAAAGAAGATAGACTTTGTAAAGCCAATAAGATTTGTTCTTGTTCATGATTGTCTAATAATGTTTTATCTAAAACATAGGATTTATCTAATGAAACGCCTCCTTTACTCCCTTGTTTTGTAATAATAGGAATTCCAGCAACCAGTAGGCGATCTAAATCACGATATATTGTACGTACAGAAACTTCAAAATACTCTGCTAATTCATTTGCAGTTGTTTCTTTTCTATCAATTAAATAATATAATATTTCAAATAATCTTCCTTTTGCCATGGTTTCACCTTTTTAATCCTTAAATAGCAGCTTTAATATTGAGAAATATTTTTCTCTAAATCAATGATCATAACTGTATTTCCATCAATTTGTTGCATAATTTGTTTCATATAAGAAATTCCAATTGCTACACATCCCCCAGTATATGGTATATGATTGCTACAATGTAAGAAAAAAGCAGATCCTTTCCCTTTCACATTCGCTGAATTATAATTAAAGGCAGCAATATATTGATATGATGTTGGATAATCGCTTAACCTCTCATCTTTTTTCTTTGAACAATTATGTTCATGATGATCTTCATCTACAAACTGATTATAATAAGTTTCACCACACCAGTAATCATTATCATCAATTTTATGATAACTCATGGTTGTACCTGGATTATCATAAAGCCCCATTAACTTTGTAAATGTATATTGGCCAACTGGAGTTTTTGATGAATTCTCACTCGCTTTCCCCATTCCTGCTTTCCCAACATAGGCTGTCGTTTCAAACTCTTTTCTCCAACTTCCATTCACTTTATGATAGTATGTAAATAATCCTTGACGAGCAGAATAAGATTTTGAACTAACAATAAAAACCTTTGAATATTTATTTGATACTTTTAATGTTTCAATTAAACTTTTTTTTGGTTTTTTTGAACTTGAACTGTTAGATTTATCATTTTGAGTTGCAGAACCACTTGTAGGAGATGAATTTGCAGATTTTAAATTTGTCTTCTTTTCTGAATTTTCTTTTTTCTTTTCAGGATGAATGACAACTATTACTTTTTTTTCTGCTTTATTCCCAGATGTATCACTAGCTATAATTTTAGCTTCATAGCTTCCAGCCTTTTTATAATTTACAGTTGAATCATCATAAGATATAGTCACATTTGATAAATCATCCGCTTTAATCTCTTTAATATCTAACTTCATTCCAAAATCAACTTCATATTTTGATTTTATATTTTTAAGAACAGGTGCAATTGTATCTTTAATAATAATGTTGACTTTTTTCTCTTGACTATCCTTTTTGAGAATGATTTCATAATCGCCTATAGCTGGATAACTCTTTTCAGGTTCATTCTCTGGCATATTTTCTATCTTGACACCCTTTAAAAAATCTTCACTATTATCTAAATAATCATTAATATTCTTAGAAACTGATTCTCCATATTCAAGTGAAACAGAATTTTTGTAAAGTTTCATTTTTTCTTCAGCCTTCTTTTGACAACCTGTTAATACTATGAAAATAAACAGACCCAATATCAATATTGAATATCTTTTAACAAATAATTTTCTTAACATAATTCATATCTCCCATCATTTATGAGGTTGAAAGTCAACAAATGAATATATGTAAGAATCAGAATAATCCCACCATTCATTTTTATATCCTTTAAACCCATTTTTTTGCATAACTTCTTCCAATAATTTTACATTTTTCACTGCCTCTAAATCTTGTATATCTCCATAATTTCTATCTGCCTTTAAAGAAAAATCATCAAATTCAGTAGGCATTGGTATCTCTTGTCCATCTTTTTTAACCAATGTGATATCAACAGTACCTCCTAAATTATGCCCAATTGGCTTTTTTGGATTTGCCACATATCTTGGATTACTTACAACATCCCATAATTTCTGTTGTGCATCAATAGGACGATATGCATCCCAAATTTTAAGACTATATCCAAGATTCCATAGTTCAGTTTGAACATTTTTTAGTTTTTCAACAGTTCCATATCTTAGATATGCATCTTTAAAATCATAAATAACCTCTTTTGTAAAATTATCTGAAGATGCATATTTTAAATCAATGTATATATTAGGTATATATTTTTTAATAATGACATAATCTTCTTTTGATAATTTTAATACTTTAACAGTTATTTCTTGACTTGTATGATTTCCTGATTCATCTATAGCTTTAATCATAGCTTTATATTCACCAGGAACATCATATCTTACATTTTGATCATCACATTGAATTGTAACCGTTGATAAATCATTAACTTTAAAAAATTCTTCATAATTAGGTTTTACACTTATTGCTGTTTCAATAATTACTTCAAAATTTTCAAACTGTGGTGGCTGAGTATCTTTAATAATAACTTTAAAATGGAGTTTTTCTTCGTCTACTACGACAGTTCCATTATACTCACCTAATTTGGGGTAATCTTTCTTATCTTCATTAGTGATAGTTATTTCCAATCTTGAACGATTTAAAATTTTATTTTTTTGTGAATCATCCAATCCCTCTAAATCTAGATAATCTTCTAAATCCGTAGATAATTTATTTCCATATTCAACAAAAAACTTTGTGGATTTCAACTGAATTTGTGGCTTTTTTAAAATAAAAACCAGTCCAATTATACTCACAATCATTAGTATACCAATTCTTAATCTATGACTATTTTTCATTTTTATATTTAATATATTCGCTATCCTTTCTATAAATCATTTCTTACTCACATTTTACTATATCAAAACATAAATCACAATGTATTTTGATTGTTCTATTGTTTTGTAAAAATGATTTCTAATCATACATCTTTTATTATTTTGAAGTTATACTTCATCCTCCTAACCTTGTCAGGGAAAAATAAGTTTATTATAATTGCCTTCTATATGTAAAATAAAAAGACTTTATCATTCTCAAATGAATGATAAAGTCCCTTATTCTTTATTTTAAAATCTCATTAACCTTTTTTTGGATTGCATCATAATCATATCCAGCTTTAATCAATTTATTTCTACGTTCTGTTCCATTTCCCCATTTTCCAGCTATAACCTCTTTTGCAAGTTCTGTTGTTGTTTTGGGATTAGATATTAATTTATTGACTTCTGATTGAACATCATGATAGTTATAACCTGCTTTTTCAAGTTTTTGCTTACGTTCTTGACCATTTCCCCATAATCCAGCAATAATTTCTTTTGCAATTTCAAAAATTGATTTATGAGATTGAACTGGATTTTGGGAATAATCAATATATTTATCAAGTAAGCCTTGTTTTGTCCATTTACGCTCTTTAAGTTTTCTGGTATTAGAATACCCACTTCCCTTAATAAATGTGCATTGGATACCATCTTCCCAAATAGGACTAGATTCAACACATACACCATTTCCTACATGAATTCCAATATGTCCTTCCATCCAAACTAGTGCTCCTAAAGGTAATTTATGAAAGTTTGTAGAAACCTTTGAACATTGCTTAATCATTGTATTTGCATTGATATCTGGAACCTGATTGGAAGCATATTTTCCTTTCTCAGGATATCCCCATAAAATTCCTTTAATCAATCCTGAACAATCACAAAGTAAATAATTCCCATTATAACTGTTCATAAACTTACCCCATCCATACAATGTAGGAACTTTCTCAACTTGTATAGCTTTTGTAATAAAATCTTGTACTTTCATTTTTGCCATAATATTTTCCTCCTCAATAAAAAGTAGTCAAATGACTACTTTTTATCATTTTTTGAATTTATAACCTTCTCTGCAACTTCCAATCCACTGACAAGAATCTGAGGTACATTGAACCCTGATTCTACAAAATTCTCTAATATTGAACGTAATTCATTTACTAATAATGATGCCAATACAAAAAAACCAAGTAACGCTGTTATACCTAAGTTAATATCCAATGTCTTGCCAATTTCCACAAATACTGCTGATGCTCCAAATGCAACAAGAACCATCATCCAATATCCAACCTTCTTTAGTATACCTTGCCATCCTTTGACCGAATTTTCCTTTTTAGCTATCCTCGCTTTCATCCAGCCAGTCAACCAATCAATAATATTGAACAATAGAAACAAAGCAAATAGAATCCAATGTTCTCCAAAAATAAAACTTAAAAATGCAATAGTTGCTCCAACAATTGCATTATACATATCCATATAATTCACTTTTATAATTCCCCTCACTTTCATTTTCAATCATAAATTATCTTTTACTTTGAAATTATCAATGCACTTACTATTTTTAGTAACATATAACTAATTTTGATGATCTGAAATCAATTGCCTCAATTCTTGAATTTCTTTTTTAAGAATATCTATTTCTGTTTGTTGTTTTTGAATCATATGAGTATTCAATGCTATGAATTCCTCATAACAAAGAGAATATTCATCCTTTTCTTCATGGGTTTCTTCATCTGTATAAAAAGTATGTCCCACAAAATCGACATCAGTTTCATCAATTCCAAGTTCATGTAAGACTTCTGTTATATCTTGAGCAATAAATCCAATCTTTAATCTTTTATCTTTATCTGCAATCATACTGTAGGTTGAAGGCTTGAGTTTCTTGAAAAATCTCTCCAATATATTATCTTCATCAGAATTATATAATTTTGGTATTTGATTCATATAAATAATATTTTCCTTCATTCTCCTGTCTGAAGACGTATTACTAGCATTTGCTGCATATAACCTATACCATCTACTTGATGCTGTATTTTTTCCTAATGCCACACCAGCCCCACTAGGGAAAAAATAGCCTCTTGACCAATTAGTGTCATAATACTTTCCATCATAATAAAGTGCATTCCCATGTGAATAAATACTTACATAACCTTCTTGAGCATTAACATATATATTATTTGTACTTGATGCATTAGCTGCATCAATATAACAATTAGAATATTTTAGCCAAAGTTTACTAGCATGTAAAATTCCTGCATATCCATTAAAATAAAAGTTATTAGACACCTCATTTTCCAAATGGAAATCTGATGATTCATTATGACCAATCCATCCTTTTCTTGTTCCACCACCTAAAGTATTATAAAACCCCAACCACTCACTACCACTTGCATATTGCTTACCAATCCAAGTAGCATAAGCATGATTATGATTAGATGGTGTGTAACTAGATGGTTTTCCCAAAATATTATTCCATGCCAACTGACTGATATCAGCACTTTTTTTCCATGGATACCAAGTTCCATTATATTGACTGCGATACCAAAATCCACTATTGCAATATGTATGATACGTTTGATAAATATAACCTCTATTGATAACTGTTAATAACCCTGCCTCTGCTGTAGGATAATTTAATGTAGATGATGCGTTTGCATTTGAAGCTTGATGATAATATCCCTCCAGTGTTAAATTATTAAGATTAACATTATTTCCTAAATCATTTTGATAACAAAGACTCTCACTCTTCTTAGGAACTTCTATTTCCTGATTTCTATATTTAAATTTATATGACATATTTATCTCCTATTCCTTAATATAAAAAGTGTTCTTGAAACACTTCAAATAAAAACAATCTATTTTCTCATCAATTCTATCATTTTATTAACTTTTGATTTCAATTCATCAATCTCTTTTTGTTGGTGATTAACCTTTTTGTAAAGTTTTTGAATCATATGAGTATTTAGAGGAATCATTTCTGTATATGCCAAAGAATGTAAATCATTAAACGGTAACTCCTTATTCTCACTCACATTATCATAGCAATAAAAACCAAAATCCATTTCTGTTAAATCATTATTATATAATGCTTCTTTGACCTCTTGAGCAATAAACGCACCATGTTTTCTATCATGTCGCTTTTCGTTATTAAAGTTTTTCCATTTATGATTTATTGGCTTTAGATCCATAAAGAAATTTTCATATCTCTTATCAAAGATTTGAATGTTCTCTTTATATCGTTTATCACTTGTATCAATTGACCCATAACTTTGATAAAGTCTAAACCATCTATTCGCAGCAGTCCCTAACGTTGTTGTACTAGCACCTGTAGGCCAAAAATATCCTCCAGCATAATTAGCATTTCCTCTACTTAAATTGATACCACAACTATATGACCCAGAAGTTTGAAGTCTCAATTCTCCACCTGTTTCATTTATTATATAAAGTTTATCTTCGCCATTATGTCCAATCCATCCTTTACGTGTTCCTCCATATTTATTATAAAAACCAAGCCATTCACCTCCACTCGCATACTGTGCCCCTAACCAAGTTGCATAATTATGATTATGATTTGATGGAACATATGTACTTGGTTTGCCAGTTAAACTATCAAAACTATGACTATGACTAGAAGGAGCAAATGAAATTGGTTTATTTGTTATAGCATTCCATGAATGACTATGGTTGTTTAATTCTTGTGTTGTGGGAACGAGAATATCGTTTCCCATATATCTAAATTTATAAGGCATATTTTTATTATCTAAGCTATTCTTATCCACATATAAACAACAACATATGGCTGCAGATTCTGATCATTTCCTATTCCTGCAGTATTTATCGATAATAGATGCGTATGATTACTTACAGGATTACCTGTAAATGTATGTGTGTGATTACCTATCTGACTAATAATACTATCTTTTGCAATTTCTGTTCCATTGTTAGAGGACATTGGTGGAGCACTCCAGTAACTTCCTGTTGATGCACCTTGTCTTAAAGCAATAGAGTGCTTATGAGCACCAGCAGCAGTAATTGTACCACTAGGAGTATATCCACCACTACTACTCACCGCACCAGTATGACTATGTCCTTGAAGATACTTATTTCCAGCCATCTTTTTTATAGTATCAAATTCTGATTGTGATGTATCTATGCATACAACTGTCCTTCCTGGAGCAAATAATTCCCATGTTCCTCCATACCACTTATTGGGATTTTCACCATTAGTTGTGATGATCACATCACCTACTCTATAAAATAATTTACCATTTGTTGTTTGAAATGACATAATAATCTCTATCTAAGCTATTCTTACCCATATATAAACAGTTATGAATGGTTGTAGATTATTATGTGCTAATCCACCTCCAGTATTATTATTACTAGCCATATTACTACTTACAGAAATATTATGGCTATGAGCACCACTATCAGATGTAATCGTTCCTCCACTCTGTGAGACTCTTGCTGTCACATTTGTATCAACCATATTTCCAGTACCATTACCTAATGCATTACGTGCAGATTGGTACCACCCTTTATGTACATGTTGTCCTCCACTAATTGATACATTATGAGTATGTAATGGCATTTCTGCAACAGTAAGAATGGGATTTTCATCATTAATTGTGATAATCACATCACCTACTCTATAAAATAATTTATCATCTGTTGTTTGAAATGACATGATAATCTCTATCTAAGCTATTCTTACCCATATATAAACAGCCATGAATGGTTGCAAATTTTGAGCATTCCCATTTCCACTTGAATTAATTGTTAATCCATGATTGTGAGACCCATTATTAGCAATTGTAACAGTATGACTATGAGAACTTATTTCCACACATCCATTATGCTTATCAAATTTGCCACTATAATTTTCTAACCTTAATTGTGTGCTTCCATTAATTGCAATAATTGCATTTCCACCAGTATTTTTATAGATTGTACCTCCAATTCTAAAATTATGATTATGTGCTCCTCCACTAGGAATTGTTCCACTATGTGTATGTATACCACTAGCAGTAATGCTTCCACTATGATTATGACTTTGCAAATATTTACTACCCCCTGTTTTTTTAACACTATTAAAATCATTATCATTTGTATCTACACAAACCAATGTTCTACCAGGACATAATAATTGCCAAGTACCACCAAAAAATGTTGATGGATTTTCCGAATTTGTAGAAATCATAACATCTCCAATTCTATATAAAAGTTCTCCGTTAGGACTTTTCCATGTCATATTATCCCCCCTTCTTTTATAATATAAAGTTGCTTAGATATAAACCTCCTTTCTTTTCATTCTTCTATAAATATTAAAATATTATCTAAATCTATAGGTGTTTCACCAACATAGAGTTTAGAACCATGTGGAACTTCAATAATACTATCTTTATGTTCAAGTACTTTTTGAATCCCAATGCGACCAGTCTTGACATCAAAATCAAAACTTTTAAATGCTGTAGAAATATGTAATATTTCATAAGCAGAGTTATACCCAAAAACATCACCTACATAAACTCTAAAATCATAACTTTTGGCTTCGTTTAAACCTGTTATTGTTTTAGATAAAGCATAACTTAAAGATTCTGCTGATGCTTCTATTTGTGTATATGATGATGCATCAACTGATTTGTATTCAATCAAGTACCGAGAAAAATTCTTTTCAATACCATTAACAATTAAACTTGTTGATAAAAGATTAGCAGTGACAAGAGCACTTGTATCTGTGTTTCTTTCTACTCCAACACCATTAATTTTTGGATGAATATAAGGTAAAACATTGACTGATATAGATTTGGTTGCTGTTCTGCCTCTTGAATCTGTAATTGTTGCAGTAATTGTCTGGTTGCCACTTGTTGTCATAATACCTGTTGTACCACTAACAGCATTGATTGTTTGTCCAGCAACACTAATTTTATAGGTTGTAATAACTGACCCATAGGAACCAGTTGCTCCTATAATGGCTAATGATAAACGACTTTTATTTTGAACATATGCACCAATAAGATTATGAACATCGCTCATATATTCTGAACATGTAACTTGACTCAAAGTTGGTACAACTGTACTAGGAACATTCATTGTATAATAGTAATATTGATCACTTCCAATTTGCGTATTTTCATAATAAGTTCTTAAAATAATTGTCATGCTGCCACTGGCTGCTTTAGGAATTTCATTGCACAAACTCATTGGTGGAGTAAAAATGCTACTTGTAGAAATACCATTCCCAATACCTTGCCATGTCTTGCTACCAAATGAGTACCAAAGAGAATGGGTAAACAATCCACTACTCCTTGATATGTTCATAGAAAAAAGACTACCTATTGTACTTCCACTGGTTGAACTCAATTTTGATGGACTATAACAATAAACTGTAAATGTTGTTGACTTTGTTCCAATATGTGTTCCTCCATTATAAGTATAACAAGTCACTGTACATACCTGATTCGCATTAGGACTGTTATGAATCAAGGCAGCTGGAATTGTCCAAGCATATGAAGTAGCCACTCCTGTTGCAATTGTTCCACTACTTCCTCCACAACTATATGTCAGTGTATGTGTAAAACTTGAACTCGCACGTGTTATATTCACTGTAATACTCCCATTTGGATAAGCTGTACTTGCACTCATTGAAACAGATGATGCACGCGGAATTGTTGTCAATGACATGGAACCACTACCACTAATTGTTCCAATATAAGTACTTCCCCATGTAATCTCTAAACCACAACTTCCACTAAAAGAAAGAGATTTTGTTCCATCTTGATTATGGGAAATAGTTTGGGTTCCACTTAATAAGGTTTTATTCCCGCTACCACCAATGGTACCACTCCCACTATGAACAATTCCATTAATTGTACATGACCACTTCTTTGTTGCACTAGAAGAAATAGCGCTTGGTCGATGTAAAACAAGTGAATAAGAAACTGTTGATGAGTTATTAGCAATATTTTGAGATGATTGTGTGACTGATAATGTACAATATGGACGAGATCCACTTGTACTTCCAATTGTAATACTAGCCATAATTACTGACCTCCCCATGTTATATCAAAACCATTCGCTTTTGTTGTGAATATCGCATCACCTAACTGAAAAACAGATAAAGCTTTAATACGTTCAATTGTTAAAAGATTCTGTTCTAATTTCATAACCTCTTCATTATTAAAAAGTATAGCAAAATAACTTGGTGCCATTAATGTTTTGACATTGGCTTCTAATTCTCCAACCTCAATACCTTTGGCAGTTTTCCTAATATAAGTTGTAATAGTTTGAAGATCACTACCATTTTCATCAATAATTTCTTTTAATGTTTGATATTGTTCTTCAATAGATTCAGATGTCTGAATAACTGTTGTTAATTTCTTATTGATTTCCTCAATATTTCCATTATATTTTGTTTCCATATCTTCAACTTTACTTGTAATCGTTCCATTAACAGCATCTAAATCTTGAACAATCGAATGATATTGTTCACTTAACTGATTCATTTCACTCACAATGTGATTGACTTGTGTTGCTATATCACTTTCTTTTGTTAAAGCAATAGTATCATTAGCATCTTCAACATCACATTTTAATTTAAAAACAACTATATTTGTATAATCAAAACATACACAGTCATTAGAAATCATCAGTTCATTGGTTTCATTATGGAAAGTTATACCTTCAACATTTGTCTTTAAAATATGTGTATCATCTTCTAAAGTTAAAATAGGTTCAATATTGATATAACTTAAACCTAAATCTGTAGAATAACTCCAAATATCAAAATGGCAATTCAATGTATGTGGAATTAAAGTAATATTACCAGGACTATAATTATCTTGATCTTCAACAAACGAAGTTGCTGACGCCTCAATAGAACAAATTTCGCCATTGACTTTTGTGTCCTTTAAAACACTATAATTCATAGTTAAACTTGCAGTTGCATGCAATTCAACTTGATCAACTGTTAATACGGATGCATAAGCTTTGTATTCAACACTTTCTTCAAGATTTTGAGATATTGTTAAGAGTGACCCTTCAGCAATTTCATGTTCAAGTAAATCAACATATTCTTGATCAGTACGTCCTTTTCTTTTCCATGTAATTGTTGCTTCACTCATGACATCTTGCAATGTATCTTTAACAATTGCAGTCAGTTTTAATGGCTGAACTGTATAATCTGGATAATAGTGATGAGGTTGTTCATCAAAAGTCTGCTGATTAACAAAGTTACTAGTGATAGAAACTGATATATTGTTTTTAATGGTATTCACTTCTTTTTTCAATTCTTTCATGGCTTCAATCGTTAGACCATTTTCTCTATCATAACTAAAGACAGGATGTGTAATTTGGCCATCTGAATCTCTTTCACCAATTAAAATCGTACCTGTTTCTAAATTCAGTTCAAATTCATCACCATTTAATTGACCTGTATTAATTGCATTAGCACTAAAATTTCCATCTAAATCAAAAGCAAAGTTTTCAAAAGTCTTTCCACCATCTTGACTATAACCAAAACCACCCATAGACATTTTCCATAGATGAGTATCATCTCTTAAAGTCGGTGTATTCATAATTGTCCATCCATTTGGATAACCATTATCATCTACATCAATAACATAATATCCACCATCATGTCCTAAAATCTTTTCAGTTGTTTGTTTATAAGATTCAATCAAAGTATTATAAAATTTCTTTAATTTGATTTCCGTAGGACTTTTAGACATGACGACTTCTTTCTCATTTTGACCATTGCTTTCTATAGTACTGCTCATACCACCATCAAAAGAAAGCGTATGCTCCATAATCAGAATTTGTGACATATCCTTGGTACTTTCCTGAACATGAAGAATATCACAGACTTCAAGGCTAGGATCTCCACGCCATTTTAATGTGGCTGGTGTATATGTAAAACCATTGATTTTCTCAAAAAGAGATTCTAATCTTTCCTGCGTCATATATGGATTAGCAAATGTAATTCCATAGCCACTTCCAACACTCATCACATTCTCTTCATCACCACTTGTCAATGAAGAAATAGTCAAAACTGAGTTTGTCTTTTTAAATCCCAATTGATATTGTGATTCTAATGGAATAACATATTGTCCACTTTCATACCAATAAAATTCTAGCTCAGAAAAACGATTCATTCTTGCATTCATTCCCATTAAAGAAGCCATATATCCAAGCATTTCTTTACATGTAACATCCATTGGATTCTCTATCATAATTTCTTCGAAAACCTGTTGTTTAAGAGTTAAACCACATTGATTTGTTATATCTAAAACAACAGTTTCAAGCATTGCTGGATACTCAATACGTGGCGTATATTCATCATTTAATAAAGAAATACCATCATATCCTTCAAGACTCACTTCATAATCATTATTTCTTGTTATTTCACTTATAAAAAAAGAACCCATCGGAACCCATTCAATATCAGAAGCGAGTTGAATCCCAATAAAAGCTTCAAGACTTCCTCCTTCAAAAGGAATATTTCCAGGATCAAACATATCAATTTTAATACTATTTGAACATATTCCTCCAATTGTTAATGTATCCAATCCATTACTCACTTCATGAATCGTAACATTCTTTAAATAATGGCCGTCAATTTCTTGACGACCATTAAATATTACCTTCATTTTCATCTCTCGATGATCACTTAAAATCTTATCTTTATATGCTTGTGTTGTTGTTATCATAAACTCACCTACTTCTCAATAAAATCAATAGACATGCCTTGCCATATCCATTGATTCATTGTTTTATCAAACATATACACTGGAACACTTCTATCACTCACATAGACAGTCATCGTATGACGTCTGCCAAGTTTGGGATCTGGGTATTCCAATGCAAAAAACATTGGAGAAATCGCTTCTAATAATGAAGACATTTCTGTATCTCTCATTGGTGGAAATGAAACAGAAACCTTTCTTTTTATAGTAATACGATCTCTAAACATATCACCCAATTGATTACGACCTGTTCCTTCACTTGAATCCAAGTCTGACTCTTCCCACTGCAATGCAACAGGATTTTGAATAGCTTGACCATTAATTTTTAAAATATCCATAATTACCTCCTAAATCATTAATGGTGTTGTTCCAGTACGTTTAACAACACCATTATGATATTTAATCACTTGTTTTCCAACAACTTCTCCATCCATGACAAATGTCGCATGAATGTTCATATTTCCATTACCACCATTTCCTTGCATTGCACTTCTAACAGCATTATAAACTCCACTACTAATTCCAGTAACAATCTGATCGTTATTTGCAACAGCAGTTTTACCATTAATCCGACCAACTAACTCTGGTCCTGCTTCTCTAGCTACGAATAATTGCCCTGTTTCTGGGAAACCACCTTCTGCAAATGGCCACCAATCCAATGAAAAAGTATGTCCTAAAATTGAGAACCCTTTTTGAGTTGGTTCTATTCCAACACCAATATTTTGATCTTTTATCCCTTTTTTAGCAGCTTCATTAATTTTATTTAACTGACTCTGTTTAGGACCATCTACTTCCACTTGTGCTCTTGGATCAGCAGCTTTTGCACGCTGTTCAATTTGAGCCATAATTGCTTTTGTTTCATCTGTAATCTCTCCATTATTAGTTTCTAAACTCGCTGCTAGTTTATTACATAATTCAATACCACTTGCATCACCTTTTTCAGCAAATAATTTAACATTTTCAGACAACTTTGCTCTGTCATTATCATTCATTTGACTCAATGCAGTCATTTTTGATAATTTTAAAGAATCTAATCCTACAGCTTGTGCAGATTGAATCTCTTTACTATTTAATTGCCAGAGTCCATAACTCTTTTTGAGTTGCTTTTCCTCTTCTTCATTCATGGTTGCTCCACTTTCCTTAAGCTTTGCAACCATCTCATCATATGAAACACCTTGATCATAGGCTTTCTTCAACATTTCTTCTTGTAATAATCCTGATGTCATTTTTACAACTTCCAGTTCATCTCCTTGAGCAGTTGTTATACGATTTTTACAATCTTCTGATGCAGCAGCCAAACTATCCCATGTGAGTTTTCCGTTTTCATCAAGAGCTGTATATTCCTCTAATTGTAATTGTGCTGATGATTCTATACTTCCATCTAAAGCACCAACTGCTTGATTATATAAATCTGCACCTTTTGCGTTTGCCTCATATGCACCCTTTGCTTTATCTAATGTTTCTGAGTATTGACCTAGTTTTTCATTTGATGCTTCTATTTGTTCATGATAATATGTTAATCTTTCAGTTTCTTCTTGACTCAATACTCCTTCTCTTGATTTTGCCATCAATTCATTATACTTAGCTTGATACTCCTGTTGTTTCTCAAGTTCAGTGTTGTAATTATTTTGAGCTAAAGTTAATTCACTTCGTAATTTTGTTTCATTCTTTAAACTTTCAACATAACCATCATAGTATGCTTCTACTTTTGCCTTACGTTCTAACTGTTTAATGTTCTCATCTATTGCCTCAGCATTTTCTAACCATGTTAATTTTCCATCCTCAGTTAATTTAACTGTACCAGGCATTGCAGAATTGATTTGATCGACATAATATTGTGCTTGTTCAAAGTTCTTCACATAGCCATTTTCATCTGCTAGTCCTCTTAAATTTGATACAAATCCTTTCAATACTTCTGATTCTACCTGTGCTTCTTTAGATTTTTGTACTGCTGCCGCTGTACTTTCATTGATTGCTTTCGACGTTTCTACAAGTTCACTTCTTTTTGCTTCCTGCGCTTCATTAAATAGTCTCGTTTGCTTTTCGGCTTCACTTTCACTATAGTTAAACATCGCCAATGCTGCACCTACCAATCCTAGCCCAGCAATAATGCCTATAATAGGATTAGAAGCTAAAAATGTTAAAGCACCTGAAAATGCAGTTGTAGCAGTAGAAGCAAGATTTGCAGCTAATTCAGTTCCTAAAAAACAAGGTGCAATACTGGTAATTATTTTACCTAGACCATTAATAGTTGTAGCTAAATTTCCAATATTATTAGCTGTTGTAATTACTGTATTAAAAGAACTTAAATAAGTTAAAATACTCGTAGAATCCATGTTGGCTGCAGTACTTGATAAATTTGAACATGACTCATTTAACTTTAATATTTGAGTAGTAAATTCACTAATTGATTTTGTTGATATTTCTAATTTTTTTAATGATTCAGAAATTTTATCTAGACTAAATACCAATTCATTTTCCATAAAGAACACCTCCTTAGTGTTATTTCATTGAATTTATTATTTTATAAGGTATAATATAGTGTAAAGAAAGCGAGTGAAAAAATATGTTTAATAAAAATAAGCAAGAAACTATTGAACCTATCATAGAACTTGGATTAGAAAAATTAGATGAAAACAGCTTAGATATTATCAATAAAATGTTGCAATCACATTATTTGACATGCTGGAAATTCAAACCATCTGCAGGTGCAAGTTCTAATCCAGAGGCCACTACTGCCACAACTGCAATTTATAATCAAAATTATATAATCTTGAAGCAACTTCTTAATTTGCAAGAACAAAACCAGCAAATCATTCAACAAAATCAACAAATTATTGAATTATTAACAGAAATCAAGAATAAGTAAGAAAACACCACTATTGTGGTGTTTTACACTATTCATAACTATTGACAAGCATATTCATCCAAACTTTCACTTTGGCCTGTTCCTCTGCAACTATTAATTGTTGATCTTCCTCTTTTTGCTCACTGGTCATTGAATATGATGATGCTTGTTGTCCAGATTTTCGACAAAACACATTATATAGTGACGATGAAATAGCATCATAAATATACATACCTTGTAGCCACATATGTGAGTTATGTCGATCTTCTTTTATTTCATAGGCTTGTCTATAGAAT